>JAAUXU010005917.1_pt1 | contig 19803 bp, 23 predicted proteins | sample 7278151 | NCBI WGS metagenome assembly JAAUXU01 (sample SAMN14350113, study PRJNA611818) | marine sediment metagenome | isolation source: surface marine sediment (1.8m) | place: French Polynesia: Moorea | collected 2018-08 | reverse complement strand
TGTGTCTAAAGTGGGTCATTCACGTTGGGCAGCCTCGTATTGGGCACAGCTGAGCACGTTGGAGGCCAAAATTCCGCCACTGTTCTGGGACAAGTTGGCTTTGGAAATCACTCTTCTCCTGAAGCATTTAAACAGCTGCACGTTCAGAATTAGGCCAGGGTTGCCAAATTCAAAGTATATATAGGAATAGATATACATATAGGTCTGCCCTGCCCATCGACATTGGGCTCCCCCAATGAGCGAGGCAGCTTCAGTAGTCATTGGAAAATGGATGTTTCAAAAGCTTTTAAAATAGACAACAACGCTATTAAAGCAGTAAAAAAAGATGCATTACAAATATGCATGTGGAGATCATCTTGAACACTGCTACAGTGCTAGTGGTTCCTTGAATTTCGACAAGCCCTTACTTTATCAGATGTTTGTCGTGGCAGCCCTGCCCCTCTTCATACAGGAGGGCTGAAAGCTGCTATGTTGATCAGTGACTCCCGAAACTGACAACTCTTAGATTCCATTAGATTCCATCACAGGTGACACCTCAGCTTTTTGGAAGCTGCGGTCACTCCGACCTGGAACGTTCCATGCGTAGTTGAGACTCCCAACAACAGAGATTGTGCAACTGCGCAAGTGGCAACCCTGCATTTGGTCATCCTCGCGGACTGCGCAATCAAGACTCTCCTCATCCTGTGGGTTGGGGAGATTTGGATGAGAGAGAAAGCAACCCTGACCTCACCAGGCTTTCGGGGTCACCTGTAGTGGTGACCTTGACCAATGCGAAGCGACCTTTCCTTCTTGTGGTCACGACTGTTGTCCCACAGGCTCAAGTTCGGAATCAGCCTGGACAAGGACAGCATTTCATTCCTCTCCACTTCTACTGCGCTCTTAGCCGTTGTCATCATCTGAACATAAATGAATTGAACCAAAGAGAGAATGAGTCACTCTCTCCAACTTCATTTTGCCGCAGGTCCAGGGAAGCAGCCGACAGCTGACGTGCCTGTGGAGGTCCCAAGAAGTCCACCTACCAGATAAGTTTGGCTTCAAACAACTGGGGTTGCCAAAAAAGACTCCATTTTTTTAAAGGCCTTTTGACCCCGAGCCTGCGGCCATGCCAAATGCCGCAGACGATGCCCACCGTGCCCGCGACCGTCAATGACACCACATACCTGGACGTTGCCTATCTCACCCACAGTGGAGTGGGGAACTCAATGTAGATGGTCAGGGCAGAACAGAGCATGTCAGTTTGGGCTCTCTTTCTATTCACTTGCTACCAGTAGGGTACTAACAATAACAATGCATTGTCTTTATTGACATCTGCTTACATTTTGATACATGGACACTTCAAATTGGGGGAAGATAACAGTGCTGGGTAGATTAGGCAGCTTCATTATTGCAGACTTAATAAATTTTGAGTCGAGTAAAAGCCTTGAGTAGGAAATTGTGTTGGAGCTGAGGAGGAATTGGCTTACCCTTTGGTTCTTGGCCAAAGGTTGTTGGTTTAGATGTGCAAAGAAATGTTGATCGTGCCAATGGCAAAACTTGCTTTCCTGGGGTCTTATTGATTTGAATCGTGTCTGGTCCGTTGTTTACTGTAACAATGAATGTATATTTCATACGTACATTTGGCAAAGTTGCACTCAATGAACACGTGGTCACTGCAGCTGCAAGTGTTGCCGCTCGAGGCTCGAGGTCAACAACAAGGACTACAGTGACCTCAGAGTGTTCGGAGAAGGCTACTTCCTCAAATGCACTTGATATGTTTCACTATCAGATTGTCCACTTCGATCAGGTCAGATTAACAACTGCAAGTCACATACGTTAGTTTTTTTTAAGTAGTGCCTAAAGAGTCTACTGATGTCTACTTTACTGCCTGTTTTAGAGAAGGGTAGAAAAGCTTTTGCTGCCTGTAGTCAGTAGGTAAAAATGCTATCTTAGACCTACTTAGTGCAAGCGAAATAAATACAAATTTGATGTAAAACATGATTTCTCGAGTTTATCAGGTCCTGGGCAAAGTTTAAAAAAGTTGCCTATTAGCTAATAATTGCAGTTATTATAATCTTCACCTGAGCCACTAATTCCTGTTCAGGTCACTTGCAAGATTGCAAGACTTCGCCGAGCCAACAGCTACTCTGGAGTGCAAAGACAGAAATGCTTGGGCAGTTTTTTGGCAAGTTACGTTCCTTTCTTCGTTCTCTTGACCACGCTTTCGTTGCCTGCACCTGCGTGATGCAGTCAAGTGGGCCTTAGCATCTTGAGCTTGGCATCTTGGGTTTGGCATCTTGGACTTGGCATCGCCATCATCCGCCGGCGACTCTTTTTTCATTCTGTCGGCAGTACCAACACCAATTGGCCTGGGCAGGCGTCTCATACACGGTGTAGCAGCGGAGGCAGACGTAGCCGTTGTGATTGTCGTCCATGTGGATGATGTTGTTAGCTGGAGAGCTTGGAGGTGCCTAAGAGATGAGACCAGTTTTAACAGAGATACATTTATATATATATATATATATATATATATATATATATACACATATATATGCGTGTGACAGATGCATCTGTCATGCTGACTTTAGAGTCGATATGATGTTGGTGATAATATTTAGGCCCTCAGGCCGGCGTGTAGGCCTGACCTGGCCGGCCTGGACTTGGCCAGATCTACCCGGGACGAGCCGGGCAGTTATGAAGTCATAGTCAGATATGAAGACTAACCCAGGCCAGCGAAGAGGAGGGGGGAGTCTCACCGGGCCGCTGGGTTAGTAGTACAAAAGTTTGTACTGTGTGCTGCATATAAAAAGAGAAGAGCGCTCAGGTAGGTCTGGCCTCTGTCTCATCTGTGCCGGCCTCGTCTGCGCCGGCCTCATCCTCATTTCTAGAGCAGTGAGGTCCGCGTGAGGCGACCTCGGATGAAGTAGCAGGTTAGATGAGATCGAGAAGACTCCCAAACCGGGGCGTTTCAAAACACCTGACTGAAGCACTTTTTATAATAACCGGTAAGTGAATGTTGTGTCATTATTTACTGTGTTTTTACATCGCAATTCGTAAATGGTATTTCAAGTCTCACACGCTCCGGCCGCCTCCAGTTTATAAGGTCAGCACAATATGAACCCTCTGCCAAAACAACTCTTTCTGTGCTCTACAGGAGTCAGTCTGAAATATAAACACCCCCTACAGCCTTTGACTCATTTCGCGATGTAACAGTGAATATTAACCACATATGTAACATAATCGGCGAATGAGTATTCTGCAGAGATTGGTCGCTCCAGCATTTCACTGTATTCAGCTCGTACAGTCTGGTAGCAGTTCTTGTCCGGTCGAGTCAATCGCACCAAAGTTTTCTGGTTTGTCTCTGCTCTTTCACTGCTGGCTCGGCCCGCCTGAAATGTTAGCCCGGCCCGAGCCGATAAACACTGCCTCACGTTATTATACTTAAAAAGCACAAAAGGGGCTGTAATAACATTATTCTCATAGTACAGAATTCCATGTACGTACTATACATAACGCCAGGTGGTGTGCTGACGATGCGTTGTCCCTCTTGATGGCATTACAGAGTGCGTGCTGGTATGTGCACACGTGCAGAGTGCCCCAAAATTTTCTTACACCTTGAAGCTCAGGCATGTCTTGATCTTGAAGTCAACTTAGACAGTCGGTCAACGATCGAACTTTAAAACAGTGTTTCTGAATAGAACTTTCACCGAGGAAGATCCAGATTATTGTCATGTCATTTGAAACCGGCTTGCGTATCAAATATCAGTAGGATCTATTGAAGTTTCAGGAATCCTGACAGTGGGAACGTTCTGGAAGACTCTCAAGAGCTCAAAAAAGCAGTCACACTCACATCCGGACCCGAAATACTGTGCCAAATATCATCAGAGTTGCATCTCAATGGGCCTAAAATTAGCTTTGTTCAGGAGAATCGTGTTTTTTTCTTTCCTCGGATGAGGAGGCCAATCCAACGTGTATGAAAGTGATGCGCATTCTGTTTGTACACCAAGGTACGTGTGGCAAACCTAACCGAATCTAAGCAAAACTACCCCTGAGCTGACAGACTAAACTCTCAGCTAACCTGGGGTGCAGTCAGTCGCGTTTAAGGAAAGCTTAGATTAGTCTAGGATTCTCTTCCACTTTTGGGGGTTCTTCTTTTCCCCATGTCTTGTTCAGGGGGGGGGACTGATTTTAACAGCTTTTGTTCTTCTCTATCTCAATCGTTGACAATCACCTTCATAAAAAATTCAAATTTGACATCGCTATTAATTAGTTGTTTGACACAATGGATATCAGCGATGTTGAAACGTCTCATAGGGCTTCGTGACTTCTTCAGTCAACTTATTTGCCAGAGTTACTTACTTGGTCACCCGAGATTCAGCACAACCAATGTTTGTCTGGAACTGCCTCGTCCTTCTTCAGCCAATGCAGCTTGCAAGATGTCAAAGTAGTGGAGCCACCGGTGAGGAAACACCTGTTCAGCTCGATGGTTCAGAACCTACTGAAGAAGAAGAATCCTGACGAATTATGAGGATGCCACTCAGGGTCATCTATGCATCGATTGCATCATCTATTGCAACAATAGTGCTGTAGTCCTCTTCCTTCACATCAGGGCTGAGTTTCGAGCCCGAGTCTGTGTAGAGACTGCGCAAGCGTAGAAATCAGGTGCTCGGACTTGCCACCCAGGTTAAGTCACTGATGGAGTTGTTGAGGAAGGATCTGGCAGGCCTGAGCACCTCCTCTAGACTTTCTGGCGGGGGGGGTCAACCATGGGACTTCAGACTTGGAGTCACTTGACCTCAGCTGCTGAAGTGCTGGTATACAAAGCAAACTGATTTACATCAGGTTCTCCGTTTTGACCTTCGTTTGAGGCCTCGAAGGACCGAAAAATTCAATGCACGTTTCAGACCCAGGGAGTAGAGAAAGTCAATGATTTCCCCATGGACAACGGCCCAAAATGAAGCCCTTTATATTTCTGAACAAGATTTTCCAATTTGGGTTCAATTTAATGCAATCAGTCCATTCAACTAATAACTCACCTGGTCCAGTAACTACTTTGCTACCCTCTCATCTGCTGACTGGAAAAGCCTTGCCACATAATTACATAGGTGGCAGGATAGAGGTCCGGACTACTAAGAGAATAGTTGTTGCAGTTAATGTAGCATAGACAATTTGGTGTTTACACTGCTTGGCGCAAGTAATGTCGCTTGGTACATATCGATGTCATGCGCTTAGTGAGATTATTGTAAGGTTGAATTTTTCAGTGGAATGTGTGATAGAGAGTGTCATACATAAGATCCCGCAGTTTCGTCAAGTTTTGAATGTTTGTTAAGGCACTAAAGCCCTTTAAGTCTGATGAGTTGACAAGAGGGCCATGCCGGACGAGGCCGAATTTTGCCTTTTTCAACCACTAAATGAAAGCGAATGTGGCTGAAATTTTCAGGGGGGCTCCCACCCCCCTGGCTCCGCACAATTGGGGGCCCCCCAGGTTGCAAAAACGTCACGTTATACAGGGCCTTGAAAGGTTGAGAGATTCTGCGCTGACAGCACTGGGCAGGCGACAAATGCGTACAGGTTTAATGCAGCAGCAGCAGCAGTGACAGGCGACACAGGTGGAAAGAGCGCACTCAATCTGCTGCCGCCGCTGCTGCTGCTGCTGAGTGTCCATTGCTCATCGTTTGTCCACGACCATGGTCTTGTGCACAAACATGATGTTTCTGGCCTGCAGCATGTCCAAGGATGGGTTGGAGGGTGCTGTCTTTGGCATGTGGCACTGGAGAGTGGATGGCCACATCCACAGAAAGTTTCAGCCAAACTCGCTTTCATTTAGTGGTCAAAAAAGACAAAATTCGGCCACGTCTGCCACGTCCCTCTTGTCAACTCAGCACACTTAAAGTGCTCTAGTGCCTTAACAAACATTCAAAACTGTGAACTTGTGTACAAGAAGTTGCGTGGCAGTGTCTGAATAACCAATAACACGTTGATATTCCACTCAGAACCATCCCCAGTCAGCGTATGATATCGGTATATACCAAGAGACATTACATACGCCAAGCACTGTATTTAATAACGTAAGCTCGCTTTGTTCACCCTCATTTCTGCTGACGAGGTCATGTGAAGCCACAGGGTAGCTTTATCCCCGATGTTCCAAGAATTACGCAGAAGCTGGCAACATCGAAGGGTCAGTTCCAACCTGACATACGGCAACCCCTGAAGAAAGAACAAGGAACTGCGATTTCCAGTCCATACTTATAAGGAGACCTCCTGTGGTACCTCCAATGCTGTGGATGCATCTGCTGAAAATCATAGTTCCTCATTCCTTCCTTAGGTACTGTCGGGACAGTAGAGCGCAGCAGCCGGTTCAAGTCATAGATGTCTGCATAGGCCAATGAATAGTACATTCTCATGCGTTGTCATTACATCAGATCTTCTTTTGAATGTGAGTTGTTGGAATCGGCCCAAATGGCCAATTTCCCCGCAACCCGCGCGCGGCCCGGCTCGACAGCGCTCGACTACAGCCCTATTTTCTTTCCGTATTCGTGTTCTAGACACTTTCCACCGTCGTAGATCACGAACCTGGACTGCGACGGGTCTCAGTCGTCGGAGGTCGTAATCGCCGCCATCCCCCCGTTCGCCGAGAAGGTTCTACCCGTTTGCCACGGGGGAACGACGCGCGTCTTCCTTCTCCGCGCATCTCACGCCGTCGTCGACCGTCTGGAAGGTGCAATATTTCTTGACCTAGAAGTCCTGCTTCAAAATAGCTCGCCGTACAGTAAAAGGGACTTCCCCTTATGCTCTGGACTGTCGGAGGCGGGTTCCTTGAATAGATAGTTCATGCGTAGCTGCCAACTGGGCAGTCGCAACGAAATATTGTATGAGGAACCCAGCAACATAGGTCGAAGAAAAGTGGTCCAAGGAAGCACAATCGCTCCAGTCAAACGTTTTCACATTTGTGGCTACATTAAAGCGAGAATTTTCCGTCAAAATTCAAATTTGGCGCCCTTTTTTGTTCACGACGTTCCTGATTCTGTCGCGGGCCGAACAGGAGTTGTTTTTCCCATGGGGGGTGTTCTTTTATGAAGGGACCAGCGGACTCGACCCGGCTTTCGGGGTGGAATAGCTGGCGAAAACTTAAAGCTCTGCGTGTGGAGTTGTCGCTACAACCGCCCTCGGCGCACTTGACGCTGTCCACATAGCCATAGACGTAGATGTAGACGCTGTCCACGCTCTCCATGCACTCCGCGTCGTTCATGAGAGCCATGACCCGATGTTTCTACTTTAGAAAGATGGGCCAGCCCGATTCGATCATCTTTGACATCGTTCTGATGTTTCCCGGTCATCTCGTCCGATGTCCCTGGCTTCGGCACTGTGTGACCTGCGGTCATGCTCAGCGTGCCTTTGCTTGGAGTCATAAAATGTGATTGCGAAAAAGCCACTGCCATAGTTTTTGTCACAGCCGTTTATTTACTATTCATAGTTTATGCACCGTCAAAACTATTATCAGACACAGGCAATCACAGCCTAATATGGATTAATACGTATACTTACCTGCGCAGGTGACGGAACAATCCACAGTGACTGGAGGTGGACCATCGGACGCTGGAGAATAAAGCAGAGATCCAAATATGCGTAGCGTAATGTTACTCATAGACTGTGCAACATTACTCATACAATGTGCCACGTTACTTACGCAGTGCGTATGTCATGCAATACTACTTGACTGCACTTACGATAGGTACACTGAGGCCAGTCTGGGGTAGGAAAAGTGCCATCTTTCCCACACGTTGCCACAACTATAGGCTGAATATACCTAACACAATGGTGTCAGTACTTTCTTTAGCTGAGTTTACTTGGGAGCGCTTACTTGTTGTGGCTGAACCGGAATGTGGGGTCCTCGCACGTGAAGGAGATGGAGGAGCCCACGCGGACGCGATAGCTGTGATCTGAGGTCGCAGACAACTTGGCCTCGTTCTTTCCATCAGCGCACAAGATCATGTCCTCACCTGCTCTGATGAAGCCAGCAAAATTCACGCTTGCCGCGCCGGTGACTGAGAGTTGCCAATCGGCAGGCCCAGTGTCTGGCCTCGACTGGTCATCCAGGATCACTTCCAGCTCTGGTCCAGTGTCCAGCGTGGCCTTGAATGTCCAGGCATCCAGATGCAACGAAAGCACAAAAGGTTCTCCAGGACTGAGCACAAGTGCGCCTTCCACGTCATTCTGAAAAAGCAACTACTTTGACTACTGCTTCACGAAACTCTCCAGCGGCCGAAGAACTACGTCAGGTGTGGTGATAGTCCAACTCTTGTTGGGAATGCTGATGCGGATTCGCGCCAGGTTCTGCCCTGAATCGATGATGGCTGCCTCGAAGCTGTCTGCGGCGTACCCGATGCTCCCGTCGATGAGGAGGTGGCTGTCGGTGCCGAAGTCCGGGTCAACGTCCATGCTGAGGGGAAGCGAAGGGCCGTACGAGGAATGATCTGTGAGAGAAAAACCCAGGCGTGATCCTTGTGGTCTTTGGGAAGTCATTGGATGCAAAGCAGTACTCACTTATCGGGATGTCACCATCATTAGAATCAGGACTTGGCTTGAACACAAGTCCAGATTCGGGTGGCGGCAGAGGAACGACAGAACAGTGAGTGTCTGGAAGATATTCGAAGAGTACTTGCAATGTGCACTCAGTACTGTCGAAGGCGTCGAGTACTACATCCGGAACAACATTGCTCTCACTTACACTGACAAGGTGGCAACGTCGTCCAGGACCATAGCGTGTCCCACTGACACGTGCTCTCCAACTGCTCTTCCGTTTCCAGCGGGTCGGCTGAGATCTCAAACACAGCGTTTGGGCCACAGTCGTAGACTATGGACGTGGTGTAATCCCTGCTGCCGTCGGGCCAGAGGCGCCGGCCCATGGGGAGGTGCCTCTCGACGGGGTCGCCGCAAGTCACGTCTGCGGGCAAGAGTCTCTTAGAAAGCATGACGGTCATCAGCAGCCTTGGCGTCTACCTGTGACGCATTTTGGCCAAGGATCTGGTCCCTTGAAGCTGCCCGTGTTCAGGCACTCTGCCTTAACGTTCGCCCGATCCCTGTCGTCTTCGAAGTAGAATCCCTCGTCGCAAGTGTAGGTGGCGTTGTATCCGATCTCGTACGGGGTGCCTGTGTAATCGTGCTTCATGTGCTGTTTGGGTTCCGGATCAATGCATTGCATCCATTTGCAAGCAAAATTCTTAAAAAAGAGACGTTTTCTTGTCATCCCTCACCCTATTGTACAAGTGAAGATGTATACACTAGGCTAGTTCGAAAATTCCGATTCAACTTCGGATTTTCATGGTGGAAAATGGGCATAAGACACTGGTGTAGCTGGTACAAGTCTCATTTTTTGAAAAACATTGATTTACTATCTGCACTTTCAATTAGAAGTTTTAGTCCAGTAGCACAGGATATGGAACTGTCTGATCTTGTAACTGTAAAAATGCTATGTCAAAAAAGTGTCTCGGATTGATCTGTCAGTTTAGGATGTTGCAATGGGGAATGTCTAGAAGTAGCAAAAAAAAATTCAGCTCAATCAGAGACCCTTCTATGACATAGCATTTTAGCACAAACAAAATCAATTCTTATGTACAGTCCTTGCTGTAAGTAAATGCGTCAAGCATGACGAGACCTGAAACACTGTACTGAAGCATGTTGGAGTGAAAATTTGATGTGGAACGTGTAGGTGTGATCCTGGGACACAATGTTGAGTACACTGGGTCAATGTCAAGGCTGCCCATTTTGGTGCTTTTAGGAAAAAACGATTTTAGTAAAATCCTCTTAATTTGACCCCATGCCAAAAACCCAGGATGAAAAAATGTGAATTTTCGGAAAAAGTACCTTTTCGAACTAACCTAATATATACTACATCACACAGTATACATAAGATGAACACACAGTAAGTATACAGGGTGGACAAGAAGTAACGAACATCGGTTCGGGATCCATAGCTTGGCTTCTACAGGACCTTGAGAGGTGGCAATGGAAAGAGGAGATTCCAAACCTTCAGTGTGAAGGATCCAAACCAACTTCGGGGACAAATCAGACCTGCCGGATGCTAAAACTTGAAAATGTGTTTTTGACTTTTTTCGCAGGAAGTTTATTGAAGTTATCGGAAGCAACGATTTTTCAATGTCGTTGCAGTCAGGACTGGCTCTCCAGGGAACTTCCTCCTCCCTTTCAGCCTGAAACTGCAGTGCAAACAGTCCTTCATACACATCTTGACACAGAAGACCCACTGGTTCTCGTGCATTTTGCAAGAATTCTCCCAAGGGCAAAACCCGGGAAATTTTCAACTCCCCCAAAACAGTCTCAGAATTTGAGTCTGGGCAAATTTCTCTTTTTTATGAAGGTTTTGGATCTCCTCTTTCCCTTGTCACCAATCCCACCTCCCAAGGTCCTGCAGAAGCCAAGCTAAGGATGCCCAACCGAGAGTAGCTACTTCTGGTCCACCCTGTATGCAAGTCCTGCTCACCTTCATTGTTGTCCAAGTCTTGTTCCACTGGCACACGATCTGGTGAGTGTCACTTATGACCTCTTGCTCATCGATCAGCTTTCTAGCCTTGGGACAGCTGTAGGTCACCTTGTCAAGGTACTCCGGCAGGTCGCCGGACGTCCAGTCATGGGTGACGCTCTCGTCGTCGGATGACGGAGGCATCGGACAGTTGACAGCTGAAACGTTCAACAAGTGCTATGACGCCCTGTCCGTCGACGGGAAGACCCACGTGGACGCTCAGTTTCTTACTGGCAACGCATTTGGGATCCTTCGAGGGGTAGTCGAATTTGCCGGTGGTGAGACACTCGACCTCGAGGGAGGTCCTCAGCCTGTCGTCCTCGAATTTGAGGCCGGAAGGACAAGTGTAAGTGGCCGACGTGCCGAAGTTATACAGTAAGCCTTGGTCGTGGTTAACCACGGTTGGAAAGTCCTTGGGATCGATACAATGCGTCCAGTTACAGGTGTAAATCTGCAATATTGACAAATGTCAATGTCGTTTCCGCTGTCAATATCAACGTGTACGTGCCTCATTGGTACTCCACGTCTTGCTCCACTGACACGTGACCTCTTGGGACTGGTGCTTGGCACCGTTCTTGTCCGTCAGGACCCTGGCCTCTCCACACCAGTACGTCACTTTCGTATTGTAGGGTGCTCGATCGTCGTCAGTGTCCCAGTCATACTTTCCGTCTTCTGGAGGATCAGGAGGGTCCGTACAATAGACAGCTGAAATGGGAGTCATTCCGATTGTCTGACATCACCACATATGTCCTTCAGCGCTCACTTTTCACGCACGTGGGCCAGCTGTCGGGATAGGCGAAGGACCCGTCGGTCAGACATTCAACTTCCACGGGGCCCGCGTCTCTCTGCTTTTCGGGGTAGTAGTTGTCCTTGCACCTGTATTTGGCAGACTGGCCAAAAGCGTAGGGTTCTCTCTCGTGGTCATGAACCATGTTCTCCACTGCTTTGGGGTTGATGCATTCGCTCCACGTGCAATTGTAAACCTGGAACATGGATGACGCTACCGAGTACCAACGCCAACATTCACGACCTTTCTTACAGTGGTGTCGTTCCATAATTTGTTCCACTGGCAATGGATCTTCTTCATGGTGGTGCCGTCCTCAAACTCTCTGGACGACTTGCACGTGTATGTTACTTCGAACGGGTAAACGGCCGTTGAGCCGGTCGTCCACGAGTAGTCGCCGCCATTGTCTGCTGCTGTTGACGGCGCATGAGGGTCTGAGCACTGTTTATCTGAGCAAGAAGTGACGAAAGTCGACACACTGACACAGTATCGTACACTAACATATGTAGGGAGGGTCGTGAATGCAACTTTCAATTTCCCTTAATATGTAAAGTTGTCGACCGTGACAACTGTCCCGGATCACCCAAGGAACCCCCGACTGTGCATGATTTTTGAACCTGCATAAGAGACGCAGCTGTGGAACGTGATGCCGGTCCAAGAGCCATCGCTGGTGCACTTCGTCTCGAGCTGATCCACCTCGGGGTCGTGGTCGAACTTGAGTGTCTGCTCGCAGCTGAGGGAGCAACGGCAAACAGACGTGAGAGGACGCATTCAGCGTCACGAAGCACTAGCTCCACCTACGTGAACCAGACCCTGTGGTTGAACAAGATGGGTTCAGCAGGGTCGTAGCCATTCACCACCACGTTCTCAATGGTGTCCTCGTCTGGCAGAGGAGGATCCCCGCAGCCGACCCTCTCACATGTCGGGAGGGCCTCGTAAACGTCCCCCGTCCACGTCTCGTTCCACTGGCATTCCATTTTCAGCTTGCGCTTTGGGGTGCCACTCACCATGAAGGCGAATCCCGTTTTGCACTCGTAGGACAGGCTCGTGCCGTAGCGAGTGCCATGGATGCTGAACACACGAAGAAGCACAATAAGAGTTGTTCTTGCAAGTGTCGTGGGTGCAGTCTTACTGTTCGAAAAGTTCGAAAGCGTCGAGTTCGTCACTTAACGCGGCCTCAGAACCTGCTGCTGCACAAAAGACCTCTACCAAACAGGCCGTCACTTCGTCGTTCTGAACTTTCAAGTCCACGGTTTGGGCGGCGTTGGTCCCCATCACCTTGATCATGAGGACGTTGGCGGCGTCGGTGGCCGTCACGGAGTCACTCTACCAGACAACAGATAAGAGCAAAAAATTTAGATTCTTAGAAAGAGATAAGTCAAGACAATTACAACGGCGCCAGATGTAACGGTGACTGAGCTTGCACTGATTGGCTGTGAGAAGACCAGGAAGACTCCCGCGGCCACATCAGGCAGCCCGTCCAGGTAGAGCTTGATGTCGTCAATGACCGTGATGTCGTCATCGTCTGAGATTGTCATTTGATGATCATGAGTGATGAAATAGTCTCCACAGGAGTCACTATAACCTGTAACATGACGATTTCTGTAACTAATGATCATAGTACTCAACCAGGCTTGACTACAATGGTCCGCTTCTTACCAGTGACCTGCCCGATGGGGCAGTCCTGGAAAAACATTCCCGCGTTGAGGACGTCGACGAAGGTTTCACCGTCCGCAGTAGTAGGAGGCGTCTTAGGGCAATACTTAGCTGTCACAGAGGTCGTGTTATGGACCACCGTGTATCATTGGATCGTGTCTGCTAGGCCTTACTCTTGACGCATTGAGGCACATCTGGGCCTTCCCATTGATTTCCGCTTAGGCATTTCGCCTGTATCGTATCGTCTGGGTCCGTGCTCGGCCTCTCTCCCCCCGCGCAGCTGAACTGGATGGTGTCTCCCACTTTGGTCTTGTGGTCCGCCTCAACTTCCGGCTCCAGCTCAGGGATTGTGGGATTGGAGCAGTGACTCCCTATCGTAAACGTTCTGTACTTCACACACACACACACACCCTTGGAGGCGTCACCATTGGTCAAGGCCATGAAAAGGTTCCTGGTCCTGATGTGATTGTCACAAACAATCTTGCTTTTTGCTGGGGCCAACTGAGCCAAGATTTCATCAGCAGACATCGTCTATCATGTCATCTGGTTGCAAAGTCAATTCTGTTAATCATTGCCTTGCCCGGTTAAACTCTGCCCTAATTTACAAACCCACGGTGCATTTATGGGACTTTATCTCCCTTAAGTCCCATAAAATGCAGCGATATAGTTGTAATCCCTCTATTTCATGTCACTACTGAAGCACCTAAAGCGGGAGAAAAGCACAAAGAAGTTGACAAAGTCTTTTAAGTCCCAAAAGTTGACTATTCAGACAGTTTTAGGTCTCATCGGTGAGCAGTGAAAAGTTGACGATGTCGAGACAAAATCGAGGTTCTACTGTACGTTGAGTCCTGGTGGAAAAAGTATTGCTCGCTTCTGCTCACGCTTGAACCTAGGGTAGAGTGATTGAGACTCACAACTCCCCTCACGTGACGAGCAAGACTTCCGCCTTCCAGAACCGTGGGCACGACATTAACGTCACTTACAGACACATTCTGGCAATGAGTTACTACTCGTTGTGTTCCACTCTTTCGTCCCGTAGCACTTGAACCCCAAGAAGGGCGCGGGGTCTTCGTTTTCGCTGACCTGGAAGCCGGTGTGCTCGCCGCAATAGTACGTCACTTCGGTGTTCATCTTGTGGTCGTACAGGGCAGGATCGTAGGTGGAGTCTTCCGTCGTCTTCAGAGGGGGTTCGACATCTTGATGGCAAGATTGATACGGGTTCTTCGCACATTCTGACGATGGTTACACTGTCACGCTTTCTTACCGAGAGAGTCGTAGCAAACGATATCGTGGAGACAGATCTCGCCGTCGGTGTACACGTAATTGCCGAAGAAAGACAAGACATCGTCGTTGTCCAGGTCAGCCAGGTCCACTTCAATGCGAGCAATGTTGGCCTCAGGACCAGCAGTGATGGAGAGTGTGTGATTCATCTGAAAGTAACTTTGCCCGAGTTTTAGCATTGGCCCAGAACTTGGACTTACACACTTCTGGATTGGCCAAGTCGAGACTGTGCGAGAAGACCAAGTCGATGAAGAGATTATCCATTCCACTGATGTCGCCGACCTTGACCAACAGCCTGAAAGTCACTGGAGATGCCATGGAGACGTCGAACAAAGCCCCGGCCTTGACGGTCGAACACGTCGGGACGTCCTCGAACTGCACGTGCACGCCAGAAAAGGGTTGTCATGAGCTAAGAGTTGCTATGCAAATGCAATGTGAGGCTCATGAAAAGATCCGGTGGAGACAATCAGGGAGTCCGGGGGGAGAAGGTCAGGGGTATGAGGGTAAAATGGGCATTTTTTTCTCCTTCTCACGGTGGGTATACGTGACAATGCTACGGGACCTTAGAAATTTGGTGAAGTTTTGGCCAATTTTCGAAAATGGATGAAAAATGAAAAATCTGACGAAGTTACAGGAGTTGAACCACAAACTGGTCCAGAAGAGACCATTGACTGCTGTCAGTGCAAAGAGAGGTAAGGTTCTTGGTAGCAAGGTCATGAGATGTGTCTTGGAAGCCTGACAAATCTTTAAAGTATAAAAACTGTATTGGTTTTACAAGAAGTGTCTTCATCAAGTCCAAAACTTGACTGAGACAAGTTTCAAGTCCCAACGCTACCTGATCGACATATAAATCCCTTCCCAGACAAGGACCAAGACTGCCTCCGGTTTTCCTCAGGTCCGCCCACCCTTGTTCCGGAGCCTGCGGCATAGATGGAGGTGGCGGCAGCTGCGGACAAACCACGTCTGAAGGGTTCAAAAGGGAACATTTTTCTGCCCGGTCGCTTTTGCATGGGATTCGGGCAAGCGCCTACCGTGGGTGCACTCCTTCCACTCTACCGGCGGAGCGAAGATGCCGTTCTCCTTGCACTCGGACGTGATGACGTTGACCCCGTCGAAGTTCTTGAACACGAGTTGGTGCTGGCAGGCGTACTCGACGCTCTGAAAACAGAAGTTGCGGCTCTTGAAGAACACCAGCCGGTGTTGGCATACAAACGTGCAGAATGCGTACTTCTCCGATCTTCACGGGATTCCCGTCCCAGTTGATGATCTCCAAGCCCAGGTTCTCGTCCGGCACCAGCGGCTCCAGACAGTGAGTGTCTTTAATCACTCGGTTGGTCTTTATATCAGTCATCGGTTATAAAAGTATGGTCTTCCTTACGCTTGCACTTTCCCAGCTCGTGGTTGAAGGTGTAGTCGCCGTTCCAGCCACAGGTGTACTTTATGTTGCCGTCCTCCACCGGATTGTCGTTCTTGTCGTACATGCCCATGCCTTCAGGGCAGAAGTATCTGTGAGGAAAAGGGGTCACCGAGTGCATGCCGAGGTACGCGTACAGAAAAGTCCTTGCACAACTCACTCGTACGCGGTGTTGTAAGTCGGGGGCACCACGTACGTGGTGAACGTGTCGTTGAGCTGGAGTGTGTACTCCTCTGAGGAGACGAAGCGCGCTTTGGTCAGTGCGGCAGCTGAAGATGCAAGCAGTGAAGAACTATACCTTTGGGTTTGACCGCCAGCCTCAGCTCCGTTAGGGACGTGGTCCTGCCTCCGAAGTACTTGTACATGATGCCCTTGTCCATCGCGGCGTCGACCTTGTTCAGGTCCTCGCCGAAAAAGTTGTACATCTTGGCAGTGCCACACCTGGAAGATGAACGCGTTCCAGCTGCATCTCCAGCTGCATCAAGGCTCTTAATGCTCACCAGCCAGTGATGTCGCAAGTGCTGACGCCCGCCATCTTGAAGGGACGCTCGTTCGCTATACGACCAAAAGAGTCCCTCACCAACGACGGCGGGTTGGACTTGAAGCCGTCAACCTGAGCGGTGAAACCCCATGAAAAGGGAGGAAGCGTCTGTACAGGGTGGGCACAAACGCCGACACCCTCATCAACGACACGGGCAGGACTAAGACTGTTTGGTGCACCTCAAAGGGTTTGATGGGTGAAGCAACGTGCAGAACACTGCAGAGATGCAGAAGGAGCTAAAAATGGTGCAAAAGAACCATGCAAAAATGAGAAAAAAAACCTCCTACAAATGTCACTAACAATACCGACGAAATGAGGAAGAAACTGAAAATGCGTCAAAATGCAGGAATAAATATATGTCGCAGATCAATAGGAAAGTCTTTATGATGTGCAGGGCTCATAGTTTGGCTTGCCAACATGCTCAAGTAAAACAGCAAGTAGTTTTACTTTCCACCGTTTCTCGGTCAAACTTTTGGTATAAGAACAGGTAAGTGGCAAAAAGTAGGGATGGATTCGGGTCGAGCCCGAGCCCGCGAGCCCGCAGTCCGAAACCTGTTTGTGTCCGGTCCGTACAGCCCGAAACCAGCAAGACTAGCCCGAATTGCTATAGTTTCTGAGAACTGACAACGGGAGAGAAGCAGGGACAGTATGAATAAAACACTGATCACAGTATTCCTCCCATGAGTTGGTAAAGATCTGCAACAATCTGCACACAGGTTGGTTTCATCTTTGGTCAGCTCTGGGTTGGTGGGCAATTTGGGGATTTGAGATCTGGCTCGCGGACCAGCCCGGAGCCCGAAACCCGCCAAATGTCGGCCAGATCCATCCCTAGCAAAAAGCACTTCCACCAGCAGGGTTGCCACTTCAGGGTCGTAGCGTTCGTGCCAAGCGTGCCAAAGTCTTACCTTGAGGACGTAGTCGTCGCCAGCGCCCACCTCAAACGTTTCATATTGTACTTGTTTGAACTTCCCCCTGGGGTCCAGCATTTCAAGTCGTGCTTCGTGCTTATGTCCACCTCCTGTCATTCTGGCGAAAAGAAGGAAGGGCTGCCAGAAGGGTTGCCACGCCGCACAAAAGTCATGTCAGGCCCACCTGTGCAAGAACTCCAGTCCGAAGAAGTACGAATGGTCCAACGACCGCGAGAAGCCCCACTTGAAGTCCTCGAAGGGTCGGTTGAAGTTGACCTGCGGAGAGCTGCTTGATTTAAATGTTCCGGGGCAGACGTGGCATTCGGCCGCTCACCTTCTTGCCCTCCTGTTTCCTCACGAGCACGTAGGTCCAGTGTCCCCGGCAGTCCACCCAGGACGCGTCTGCCGCGTTTCGGCCGCCGCGACCGTCGATCAAGTACTTGCCGGGCTTGGTGAAGCCGTGCTTGAACAGCTCGTAGCAGTTGGCCAGGCCCGGGATTGACCCTGGAAGGACGTCTTCACTCTCACTACTGTCGACTTGTGCAAAAATCAGCGGAAAAGTCACTCACGTTGGAAAGCCAGAGGCCTGATTTGCACTTCGCGGAGGAGAAGACTTGGGGCGAGGACTTCGATCCTGACTGAGTTGCCGACCACCGGAGTGACGCAGTCGATATCTGTTTTGGGAGTGGGAATGAACATTTCAGGGCTTCGCTGTTCTGCATTGTAAAGTACTTTTCCTGGCAATAAATAAGTACTTTTCCTGGCAAATTAAGTACTTTTCCTGGCAAATTAAGTACTTTTATTGGCAAGTTAAGGACTTCTGCTGGCGAATTAAGTACGTGTGCTGGCAAACTAAGTACTTGTACTAGCCATCAACGCTTTTGAAGCATCAGTTGTGAAATATTCCAGCTTATAACTGAACAAGGTGACGAAGGCATGAGGCGGTAACGAGTGACTTTAGGCACCTGGAGAAAGAAAGTCTTTACATCCCAACTTTGCTGCCGTAAAGTAAAACTTTACCGGCAAATTTCACATCAATGACAAGAATTGACGAAAGTCGTCTGGCGAGGCAATTTGTAATTTTCAGGAAGATTTTTGGTTTACCTGAATCCAACCCCTTCACTTTGCTAAGCAACTGTGCCTTATACAATATGGTTGAGTATTAAATTGAAATTGGAAGAAAGCACAAACAAGACACGAACACACTTGGACTCGACTCACACTGTCCACGTGATCGAGAATGATCCCAACGACTCGTCCAATAAAGTTCAAAGATGACGTGTTTTTTAAGTGGAATTTTCCACGCTTACTTAACGAAAAGTAGGAGGAAATATAAGAACTTAATTGACGAGTCTCTCAAAGGGGGATTTGGCTGAATCAATGTTGTTGGAACTTGAACTACAAGTACTGTTTACAACGCGTCCTGAGTTCTGCACTGCAGTACTCGGAGACTGCGCTGTCTCGTACCGGACTCGTCTGCGAGGATGAAGGCGGCGATGCACTTGTTGAGATCCACCTTCACCGTGACGCTGGAGGCCGTGTCACCTTCCTGGAAGTAAACACGGCAAGAGGCTCATTGGGACTCGTAGAAATGAACTGCGTCATATTTCATAGCCTTTCCATTCATCAACAACTACTTCTTTTGACTCTTGAAGAGACACTTGACCCAACCTTAATGACAATGGGAGACACTTTACTCCGACTCATAATTTAAATCCTGCATCATAACAGCTCTGTTGAGCTGAACACATTTTGGGACAAAGTGAAGCAGCTACCGATAAATCATTGAGTCACAATTTCTGCTTTAATCTCTTACTCACACCCCAATGATAACTGAAAGGGTTAAAAATATACTGCATCGTTTGAAAGCAATTTCTGACCTCAGCATAAGACACAAAGACATATTTTTGGAGTTAGCTTGAAAATGTAAAATTTGAGGGAGAATCAATCATTTCCGAGGTCAAGTACGTCGCGGGTCTAAATCTAACTTCTCCCAGATTTTTCAAAGCTTTTTTTTTTTTAAAAAAAAATTCCCCCCAAATCTTTGTAAAAGTCGTTCTATTTTTTTATTACTACAAAAAAGAAAGTCGACCCTTTTGTGGTACTTTGCCAGTGAGCCACCATCCACTGCTACTCAGTACTCTCTGCACCGCTGGACAAAGCAGTGACTCCAATGACGGAAATTGGCCAAACGCCCACAATGCAAATAAAACATTGGGTATCTTTGACGGGGTAAAAAGGGGGTAAATCTGGCCCCACTGAAAGCTTCTCGTTGCAGACGGAAATAAACAGGGTTCACACTCCACAATGGAAGGAAAAGCACAGGAAATTCAGAAGTCATAAAGACCTGGTCGCTCAGGATCTTGAGTCCTTGAACTGTGTAGATGGCGCCCAGGTTGACTTCCCAGAAGGTTGAGACTATAGTATAGTACTCAATTGAATGGTCCGCGGCGACTTCGGCCCCATACGATGCATGAGCGCCGTCAGACGTAAAGGTCCATGACCCGTCGTTGGAGACTAAAGCTGGATGAAGAGGGGGTTGATCGCAATGTGCTTTGTGCCGCTACCACGCAGTCGCGGCCTCCATCAGTGCCTTAGACATTGTCACAGGCTTGTCCAATGGACACCCAGGCTTGTCCAATGGACACCCAGGCTTGTCCAATGGACACCCAGGCTTGTCCAATGGACACCCAGGCTTGTCCAATG
>JAAUXU010170257.1_pt1 | contig 19807 bp, 20 predicted proteins | sample 7278151 | NCBI WGS metagenome assembly JAAUXU01 (sample SAMN14350113, study PRJNA611818) | marine sediment metagenome | isolation source: surface marine sediment (1.8m) | place: French Polynesia: Moorea | collected 2018-08 | reverse complement strand
TTAGTAGTTCTCTCCCAGTGATGTCACAGCTTCTCTCCCCTCCCCCCTCTGCAGGCTAACTGCCTGTCGGTGTCGCTTGTTCACAAACCTTATAAACAGCTTCCTTGCTTCTCACAGGACTCAGCTGACACCGCACGACAGCTGGGTATGGTTGTAGAGGCAATCTTCGTTGGTGAAGGCTAGTGAAGGCCTATGGGAGAAAAATAAAGGTAAAAAAATCAGCTGCACAACATTCAGCTGTTGCACCGTTCGAAAGTGAGCAGTAATGTACAAATCCCCCCGGAAAATGCGGAGCAATTTCCGCCGGTCCCGCAGGCCTGGAACAAGCAGCGTTGCTTCGAGAAGGGTGGCAAAGAGTGCACACGCCGCGATTAGGTTCAGTTAGGTTAGGTTCTCACGTCCTGGAACCAATGAGAGGAAGGTTAAGTTAGGTTCTCTCCAACAACTGCCACAAACGTAGACATGTGGCAACCATGACTTAATGAAGTCATTTGGCAGCTCTGGAAAAAAGTTGAGTATTGTGCAACTTTGACCTTTATTCCTCTCAAGTTCCGGTAGTGAAACATAGAGCTGTGTTGTTGTTTTGAACGAAACAGCGATCGGCAGCTACTCAGCTGTTCAATCACAACAGTTGTAATATTTGTCATGTTAAATTTCCGTGTGGCAGTCTTATTTGCTACAAATAAACAAAAAAGGCTCTTGCTCTGTCCAGTTGTGATTGGCTGCTACATTTGCTCCTCTGCCACTGCTTCATCCTTATCCATAGCTCTGTGTCAAGGAGGCAGAAATCTTCGAGGCCTCCTTTTTTTTTTTGACCGACGAATGTTACGTTTTTGTGCCACGCAACCTCTTTTTTGGTGAGCTGCATTAAGTGACTTTTCTGAACTCGCCCCTTTTGTGCTGTAGACGTCCAACTTATACTTGTGGGAGCAGAAGATGGGTTGAGCCATCCCGTTCCTCCCTCCGTCCCTCCTCTCGACGACATAAGTGATGAGGATCAGACATGCGAGCGCCACAGATTTGTAGAAATTGTCCTACATAAGACACGCGCGGTTATGACAGATCCTCTTTTTCCGGCTCGACGAAGAGGAGCAAGAAGAAGGAAGATCCTCTCGGTAGGGTCGAAATCCGCAGCTTAATGTCAGAGAGCGCCAGAAATTGCGTGAGCGCACTGCGGATGACGCCAAATCGTATTCAATGGCGGCAATCAAGACACCCCCTTTCCCATACTCCATCCAGGCTCCCGCGTGTGCACTCGGCAGACACGAACAAGGAGAATTGAGCTGAGTGGCAAAAAATAAAAATAAAGTTCTTCCAGGCTTTTGTGTACTAGAGGGGGTGCTTAAAAATGCAGGCGGGCGGGAGGGCCAAGCAAAACGTGCGCACACTTAACAAAGACATTCCCTACACTTGCCTTCTTAGGTCTTCTTACTCACTTTGGCTCTTGCCAACAAAGGAATTGAAGTGAAAAGAGTAGATGCCAAACTCATGCCTCATGAAAGGAGATCAAATTCTATGGGGTGCGTGCAAAAAATCGATTGGAGAGTGGCGAGACCACCAGAGACGGACGTGAGAGACACACGCGGACACAGAGGCGGGGAGAGAGGGGACAGAATGGACCGCTTTCAAGTCAAATCAAGTGCACAATTAGCAGTCAAATATGCTGCTTTTTACGTACCACTTTAGTCAGCCTCTTTATAAATGCCACTTTGGTCGGCCTTTTCCACGTTTTGAGTCTGTTTCAGTTAGGCAAGTGTTCAGTTAGTCAGCCTCTGTAGAAGTGCCGTTGTAGTACACTGAATGCCAAAAGTGGTGACAGTGTTTGTATTTGGCACCTTTTCGGTCTTCCCTTGATGCTCACTGACCACTTCACATACTTGAGGCGATAGATGTCGTATCAACTGTCTCCTCACCTCTGCAGATGACCTCAAAGTGCACTCGGCTGGTCCAAAGCAAACACTGGATAGTTTCTTTCTTAATAACTGTCTGCCCCAAGGCTCTAAACTTGACAACTGAAACAAGATCATAACATCATTAACCATACATTGTCCGAGCTGGCACCACTCTGCAGCGAAGCCTACCTCCATTTTGGCCACAGAGGCTTTTCAGCCATTTTTATACAGACTGTGTTGGAGCTGGCCGAGGTAAATAAAACGTGGAAATGTATTAACATAAGCTGCAATCCAAAGTCTGCCCCACTGACTGACCATGATTAGGCTTTGGTGTCCATTTCGGCACAAATTCACAGCGGCATCCGGAATATACTGTTATCTAGTCACTTTTGGGTGCACATACCTTGGGTGCTCTTACGCATGGAGTCCCACCCGTTGCACTGGAGGTATGTGCCGTACCAATCCAATGCCTTGTCCTGCACGCTCACAGACTTCGGTAAGTCTCTTTTCTTCCCCTCTGCCAAAATTGCAATAAAGAACTTTAGGGATGAATATCGAACCCAAAGCCTAGAGTCAGTTTCAAAGTTTAGGGGTCAGGCTACTCTCGAGTCAGTTCGATCATAACTCGGTTTTTTTACCTCCAAATTTTGTACATGGTAGCACCTGAAGAGCAATTCTGTCAATAACAAGTGAAGAGTTTTTTTACTTCCTGGAAACTTTGTTGTGTTGAAAATTTACTGTTCTTCGCTGACCTGACACTGAGCTACTTTATTCGAGTTAGAACGTTCAAGTCGAGTCGAGTTCGTGCTGAGCTGAGACCCCAAAAGTCGACTTCCCATTCCACTCGAGTCGGACTCGAGCCCATCGAGCCCATCTCTTGTTCACACCTTGGCCAATCACTAATGCACGTGTGCACGAATAAAACTATTGCATTTTTTTTGTTTTGGAAATAGAAGACATCCCCCCCTTGATGAGTTCCCCACTCGTGTGCCCCGGGGCCGTTTCAAAGGGCCCCAAGGAGAAATGTGATTATTTTTTTCCCCCGGTTGTAGTGATGAGGCTGTGACGGTGCCCAGGGACATCTATCACAGGAGGACCTTCTCGTCTGCGAAGCCAGAGCTCATTCTACCCGCAAGGATCACGGTGGAAGGGTCCACTCGAGTCTCTTAGTTCGTGACACTTTTTTTTTCTTTTCCAGCCTGCAGAAATCACCTTAATCATCGACCCAAGGGGCATTCACTCAAGATAATTCTTCTTCCAAGATAAGGTAGTTAGGAATTGACTGCCTCCCACTAGCAAGACACTCACACAGGGTAGGCAAAATTAGCGCAGCGCAATGTTGTTCGTGCACCCTATGGATTTTTCTATTTGCCGCAACAAGACCGTGGTGCGGGTCAAGGGGACGACGCTACTAGTATGGATCTGGCGTGAACGCATGACTTTGATGACAGGAGTCACAAGATATTATGAATGTTGAACAGCGACACACTAATTTCTGAGAGACAATGCCCTCCCCCCATAGTGACACCCTGGGCCTACCGTGTAGGCCGGGGATTCTTCTCATGCCCCACTTCTTCATCGTGTCTGGCCGAGTGACCCCAAAAAGGGCTGCCATCCCCTAAATTTTGGCTATGAGCATGAATCACAAAGCTGTCAAGTGACCCCTCCAGCGAGGCATATTTAGCCCGTCTAATCGTTTCCTCCCCCTATTAAAGGAGGCAATGTCTGTCCGTCATACATACGGACAGGACGTTCGCGTTGAAGCTCTTGTCGTCGTTGTCGTGGCCGTCGTCGTCGTTGTCCAGCTTTATCCGTGCACGAAGGGCGTATTACGCGCGTGTTGCTGCCTTCAAGAGAGAAAGAGGGAGAGGAAAAAAAAAGAAGTCTTTGAAAAGGTCACCGACAACATCAAGTTCGTTGCTGCCGCCGCCCTCACTCAGCAGAGGAGGAGGAGGAGCTAGAGTTTTAGGCATTCACATCATGTTCTACATGAAATGCCTCTGAAAAGGCCTCGTTCCTGGGCACATTTTTCACTTGATGTTTCCTCACCAATCTTTTCTCCACCATAATTTGCTTTTGGCGTACGTCAAGACATGTCCCAGAGGAGTATGTGAGATGGATGGGGGAGAAGCAGAGGCCTGGCGGAGGCTCGGCTACCAGGCCTAAAAACTTCAAGAACTAAGAATTAGAATAAAATGCCATCGGTTCAACTTCAGGCAAAGTACGTACAACTCCATTCTTCGTCTCTCGAGCTACAGAGCGCCTAAGTTGCTGACCATTTGTGCATTGCAGAATGCAGGTGCATTTTTTGGCCGGGAGTTCTGGCCCGTTCAGGCCCAGCGCGGTGTAGAGAAAAATGATGGGAGTGGCGGATGTTGCTGCTGCGGCTCCACCTGGAGCTACCAGTGCTACTGTTGCTGTTGTTGGTGTTGTTGTTACCGCTGACCGGTGCACGTAACAACATTACTATCAGAAGTGTGGTGCCGGACGCCACTTTGGTTTAGATCGACGTTGTCGTAGCTTTTTCCTCCAGGTTCAAGGGGATCTCCGGAAGACAAGCTCGGCTTTTTTTGTACTCTCATCTTCATTCATTCGTCTGCCCCAGAAACAGAGAGCTGAGAACGAACGCTCTTCCTGTGGGGTCACCTGCACATGTATGTGTGTCAGACGATAACATATTGTTCTGTCTTCAGAGCATTGATCAATGATCTTCAGACCATGACTCATTTCAGAGACAAATTAGCGACCTCCATCCACGACTCCTTTCTTGCTCGCATGTCTGTGATGTAGACAGACAGAGAAAGAAAAGCAGACGTGGGTTGTCTCAAATTACTGGCAGCTAAAGCTTTTTAGGTTTATTCTGTTATTACGCAAGGCAGAACTTTCAAAATTTGCGACAAACCACTACAAACCATGGCCGAAATATCTTAACTTTTTTATTATCAATGTGGGATTTTCATGTATTGCATCACGTGGAGCATTAACGGCGGCAGCACGAACTAACTCATCCATTGCCGCCTGGATTGCCGATCTAAGGCCAGTAGAAAGCATTCCTGAAAGTGTTGGTACTTTCGAGTCGTCGATGTAAAACACTTAAGGACGCCAACGGAAAGAGTTGCAACATAACGTTATGTTGCGACAGAACATATAAATACACGTTCCCCACAGTCTGACGTGCATAGCTTTAAAATGGGGCATCACGTCGTACAGTTCAAGATCCCGCGTCAGAATTCCTTGTCTAATGTGTTGTAGGGCTTTTTGCTCCTCCTTCATATAGGTCATGGTTTGCTTATTGTCCGATGAAATATCCAGTCTTATTGATATATCGAAGCAATTTTCATCGTACGCGAGAAGTAAATGATAATCGCCATTTCATCAATAATGACTCTGCGATAATTTTCTCATTGAGAGGGCCATTGCCCTCCTTCCCTCGCTCCCTCCTCCTCCTCCTCTCCCTCCCTGCTTCCCGGGGCTCCCCGGGGTCTATCCTGGTGGGTGGGGGTACCACAGGTACCACAGCTCCAGCTACTGGAAGTCCTTCTTACGCTGGGTGTGGTGCATAGCGAGACAGGAGCAGGGGTTCCTATCCTTGATCGACTTAGCCCGGGAAAAAAAGAGAGAATAATCGCAAGAATAGGCCTTTAAAGCCAAAATAACATAAGATACGATGTCACGACTGAAGAATATTGATTCGGGCCATCAGACAATAGCTTCGTATGACGGCGATTTGTACACTACTGCTAAGTTGGCAGTGATAGCTCATACGTAGCAGTCAGTGGTGCTCCGCTTCCTATAGCGTATGCGCGCGCGCGTCTCAAGGTCGACGCCGGCGGCGGCTGCGGCGGCTGCGGCGGCTACGGCGGCTGCGGCGGCTGGAATGTCTGTGCGTGCCTCTAAAGAGTCGAATTCCGAGGTACGTTGATGTCGTTCAGGTAAATACAGCGCTGGCGGCGGCGGCGGCGGCGGCGACGGCGGCGACGGCGGCGACGGCGACGACGGCGGCCGTGGAGGCGGCTAAATGAGGAAAACGGACGTGTTGCGAGCTGTCTCTCTCTCTCTCTCTCTCTCCCTCTCCCCGCGTGTGCACGCGTGCGTGCTCTTGATTATGGTACCATGAAAGTGATGCAACTTGATGCACGCGCGCACGCACGCACGCACGTGCATGCATCGGCCCATCAACATCTGATTTCTCTCTCTCTGTATGTGTTTCGTGCGTGAGCACAGCCTGATCCAACTCTCTAAGACAATGAAGAAGCAGAAGGAGAAGAAAGAAACAATCACCCACTTTCATGGTATAATCACAAACACACATACACTGGAAAAGATGAGCCTGCGTGCGTAAACCCAGATCCCGGATTACCCGCTGGAAGCGTGAGGGTAACATTAAGGTTCTCCCCAGGGATGGATGCTGATGGCGGCAATATGAGACAGGTCAACAAAGTCGACTCTTTAACAGTTTCTCGTAGGAAACGAGTGGAATGAGCGAAAAAAAAACCCACTTGGTAGACAGACTGACTCTTGGAGCAGTCACGGCAGACACGGATGACCCGGGGAGTCAGGTCTCCCACTCCATCCCTTCCACGAGCTCCACCAGAAAAAAAATCGGTTCTCACTCATTCGTCAATCTCTAAAAAGTGGGCAGTGAGTTATGCCCAAATCCAGATTTATTTACTTTCCCCCCCCCCCCTCCATCAACACTGGTTGCTGAGGAAGCTGAGGAAGAAGCCAAGCCCCAAGTGCGTCCAAGATTGAACGCTGCCTGCTGCAAATAGCATCAGCCAGCCGGCATTCTCTAGCTCGCACTTGGTAATCTGTCTGCATGCCTTTGGCATTACATTACTTGATCTGGTTCTGTAAGTGCGTACAGTATGCACAGTGCATCATCATAATCAGGGTTGCCATGGAGTGAACCAAGAAAATAGGGAGCATCTTTGGTGGGCGGATGGGTAGGTTGTGTTTGTGGGGGGTGGGGTGGAGTAGGGGGAAGACAGAAGTGAACTTCCACAGTTGGAGGACTTTATAAGAAAGCTTTCAGATCTATTCAAGCTGTTAGAAGTTTCCTTGATTATCACAAAAAATTAAGTGCCTCCCCCCCAACCCCCCCCCCCCCAAATCTCTGGCTGGCACGAGGATGCTCATAGCAGGAACCTCGCCCACAAACCGGGTTCCACGCGCCAAACGCCGTTGGGCCACAAGGAGCGCGCCTGCGCCTGCAGACGCAGGAGCGGCAGCGTGAAAAAGGATCAAGTAGTTTTGGTTCGGCTGCTCGTCCTGGTGCTGGTGGCGGCGGCGGTGCTGCTGCTGCGGATGGATTCTTTTGACGTGCGCGCACGAGCACGCGGACTTTAAACTAGGGATGTATGGTTGAAGAGGGATCGAGTCATGGTTCAGACTCAATCTTCACTTATATATAGATAACTTTGCAAGATATCTTTGCTGAGATTCAGTTGTGCTGAGCATTATTAGAAATTGTCGCGAGGTCCTCATTAGCTTTATAGACTAGGCCGGCAAAAGTGATGGCCTTTACTGAACGATTCTTGTACCCTGAAACAGTTATCAATCATCACTTTATTGTAACAGCTTCTGCACAACTCAATTGGTGTCAGTGAAAGTGAACTTTTCTTTTTAAGCTGGTTTGGGAATCTGCTGCTTATTTGCCAAGCATATTGTAAAAGGTTCAAAGTTCCACCTGCTGCTGGTTTCCTTGTTGCAAATTAGCTTTACATTGGCCGCTGATCCTCAAAGACGAACACTGTAAATCGAGTTGACGTTTGATGAATTATGAGTAAAAGCTTTTGCGCTCCAGATGTGTAGCTAAGTATTTTTGTAAGATACCTGTAGACTACATACTGGAGAAGAGGTGGCGATCTCACCGAGTTGTAAACAGTGCTCTTCGGCTCGTGGGTCCGGGCTCGCAGGTCTCCTGACCCGATCCTCGCCACATCCCTAACATTCCAAGCTGCTGGCTCCGTCCATGAGTTCCGTCCGTCCGTCAGCGTCAGTCAAGTCAGTCGTCTCCGTGCACTGGGCCGGTGAAGCCTGCGCCTGCCAGCAGGAGGAGTCGAGAGTACTGTTCTCTTCGTAGTATCCTGCGCGCGTTTGCGCGTGCGTGCATGCCTGCGTGCGTGCGTGCGTGCGTGCAAGGCCCTCCCTTTTTGGTCCCCGTGGTAGGTTTGTACTACAACTACTACGACGACGACGACGGCGGCGACGACGACGACGACGACGACGACGACGACGACGACGACGACGACGACGACGACGACGACGACGACGACGACGACGACTACTGTGCCACCACCACCACGAGGAGGAGGAGGCAACACATGCAAGCAACAGCTGAGCTGAGGCAGCAAAAGAGCAAGAAGCACTGTTAGAACACAGCCAACCAAAACGCGATATCCTTGTACATCAGGCAAGCTCCCTAACGTACAATCCTGCCAAAAATTTGGAGAAGAAGAAGGAGAAGAAGCGTGATTGGAAAGAAAGATCTCATTTTGCTGTGATCGTGAGACTCCCAGAAAAGAAAAAAAAGGGGGAAAAATGATGGTGTGACCGTCCAACACTGTCTGCAACGTCCAGAAGAGGCCTCACCTTAGAGGTGCGCTGTGTGTCCATGATTGAAGTGTTGCAGCAGCAACAACAACAACAGCCGCCGCAGCGGCGGCAGCAGCAGCAACAGCAACGACAAATTCTTCTTCTGCGAGACTTCGGCGTGCAGCAGCTGTGCACTAGGGCCAGGAAAATGTCCCCGAGCCCCGGGAGCAGCAAGTTGAGCCTGTCCCAGGGCCTGGGTCATGGTCTGCGGCCGCTCCTGCCGCTGCTGCTCCTCCTCGTCCTGGTCTGCGGCTCCGTAAAAGGAAACGGTAAGAAACGAGGCAGATTTATCAGCTTTACTTTCCACTGCTACTTGTTTTTACTTCATCGCTGGATTAAGGAGCCTCATGCAAATCACCGGTATTTATTTCCCCCGTGTTCCGGACCAGCAGCGTCCGGTTCCGACCGTGCTGACCGGCACCGGTCTGTCTGTGTCCGTTGACTTGGACTCCTCCATCAGACAGTACCAGTCCAGTCCTCGCCCAGGACCAGTGTCAGCAGTGTCTGGTGGAGTCTCCTGCATGATGAACTTTCATGGCCCGCCTGGAATTTTATCACGCTCCAATTCTTTCTTCCTTCCTTCCTCAGCTGCATCCAGTTTATGCTAAGTGCTCATACAGCCTTTGAGGAGGAGGAAAAATGGGCTTGCACATACGTACCAAGAGTTGATACCATGGAAAAGATATCAAGAGTAATTGCACCAATTGCTTCCAAGAGCGGGCCTTAAAAGGAGAGTAACAGGATTCGATCTCCCGAGATCCCTTTTTGGCAAACACAAACTTTTTTAAGGGGAGCTCGCGTGATCTCTCTCTTTATTTTTTTAGCAAATTGGTCTGTCCGGCAATGGCAGGAGACAAAGAAAGGAGCCGCAGTAAAATGGCAGAAGAAGGTACAGAAACATCGACGACGTCATTCATCTTCACTCTGGTTAGCTCAGTCTCTCGACTTGGAAAGTTGCTTCTGTTCTGGGGAAAGCCGTTCTTCTACCACGGATCACGCCAAAGCTCCTTCAATGACTTGGAAAGTTGTTTTTTTTCTGTCCAGGGGAAAGACATTTTTGTCCACTTGTTGCTTCTTTACCCAATTTTGGGTGCTCAGACTCGGACTCGCGTTTTCCTTTCTGGGAAAGTTTCTTTTCCGGTGGAAAGTCAAATTTTCGTCAACTTTTCTCAGATTTCCTTGGCAACACCCTGAAGACACCGTCTTTCTACCCATGAAAAGCCTTTGTCTTCATTCATGTGTCTGTCACATTCTTCTCATGGCGTCACCTTCTTGGAAAGTTTCTCCTATCCTACGGAAAGCCCCCCCCCCATGTTTTTCTTTTGCTACACGTGAGTGCATTATCAGATTTTATTCGTATGCTCATCCAGAACAATTTCTCTTCCGTCAGCTGGGCCCCTCCCTGTGGGCCTGCCTGGCCTGCCTGCCTCCTGGCATGCATATCGTATCTCTATCTCGCTGGACAATATAATATTCATGAACTTGAATATGATTGAGAGGAAGTAAAAAGGAATAATCTCCATTGTTTGTCACTCATGCTCTTCTTGTTCCTCTCTGCGTGTGAGCGCGCGCGTGTATGTGAGTGTGAGGCAGAGATGGTATCAGCTTGTATCCCCAGCTGTGCATGCCCATTGCACTGTCCGACATTTGCATACGACCCATTCTATTCTGCCTGTGCCTTAGACGCCCAAATCTGTTGTTCCGAACTTATTTCTATATTTAAGGTCTAAGTAAAAAAAAACAATGAGTCTTTTGTGAGGTCTCTGACAACTCTTTCTTCTGGTAGGTAGCTGATATCTAATCTAAGTAATCGTCGAGTATTTTATGCTAAAATAAAAGGCTATGGCACGAGACAGATCAAGATAAGGCGAGCCCAATGCATACAGACATGCAGAAACTGATTGCTCAGGCTGCTTTTTTTCCTCTCCAGTGAATCTGGCGAGAAAAACTTTCCCAAATAAAAATATTTTTTGAGGGACAACTTGTTGTCGTCTGCGTCGTCTCTCTCGGCCAGAGCAGATTCTGACTGACCAGAACGACCAAAGCTCGAGAGGAAGCAGGAAAAAAATATGAGCAGGCAAAAAAACCGTCTAATGACTCGGGAATTCCGTCTCCAGAGACCTTCAGGAAGCCATTTTTTCTCTTTCATTCGCTCTCTCTTTCTCGTCTGGCCTCGAGGACCGCGGCGACTGTTGCGGCGGCGGCGGCGGCGGTGGAGACTGCGGCGGCTGCGGCAAAGAGAAAAACTTTTTCGCGGTGCTCACGACTTTACAAATTTTTCTGCCGCGCGCTTGGCAGTTAGACTACTTTTGCAGCAAGGGGGGGGGGGTAAAGAAAAGGGGTCGACCTTCCCCCCCCCCTTTGACGACTTGATTGGGGGTTTTCTGAGAGCTTGAGCAGAGCCTAAGAAAGACATCTCGTTTTCTCAATTTCACAGAGTGGGAGACAAGGTCATGGTCGTGGTCGTCGCTGTGGTCGTCGTTGTGGTTCTCCCTAATGGAGAGACAAAACGAACCAAAATAAAAAGATTCATGACTCTCCTACTTTTCTTTTTTTTCATCCATGCCCCCCCCCTTCAAAAAAACACAAGTTGTTCAATCTATCTGTCTATCAAAGAGATGCCGTCAATCATTGATTGGAGCATTTTTTTAAATATTCTGCGCAGTTGTTCAGCTTTGAAGTTGCTTTGCCTTTTCTTTCTTCTTCTTTTTTGTGCTAGTCGATGATCTTGTCCACTTTGACATTTTTGGTCTCGGTTCGCTCATGAATTATAATGTCTGATTCGCCTCGGGGATGGACTGGATGCTGGTCCCTTTGTGGTCGTCTTTCAGTTGTTGCATGATTTCCTCGAGATCCACTTGCAAAAAAAACCGCGTTAGAAACAGATCTGCTGCTGCTGGAAAACTGAAGTTGACTCCTGGCCTTTAAAAGCTCTCCATTGTTTGTGCTCCTCTTTCCGGACGACGACGAGACTGGTTTTGGGCAGAGAACAACAGATGCTAAATGTCGATCTAGCCCCCGAAGTCTCAGTGCTGGCCAAGTACGTCCGAATGAATGTTACGACTGGTGTTCTCCGGGCCGATGGCGTGCGTCAGAAGGCAGCTTTCCTTGTGGAATGGAAAGTTTCCGCTGGAAAGTCGACTTTGCATTCCTGCCCAAGTCAAGGCTATAAAGAACTCGCTGAGGCCTCATTTCTGGTTTCACGTATCAGATTGCACCTGGATAGGTTTGACTCTTTGGTTAAGCTTACGAACCATTAGTTGCACATCTCCCTACAGTGCCATTCATGCTTATGGCTCAGAGTGAATCGCTTGGCAACTCTGAATTCCTACGGAGTGAAAGGAGAGGATGATTGAGGGTATCATAGCAGTGATCGTTGCCAACATGGGACGAGTTTGTCCGAACCCACAGGTTTAGGCAGACGGGGATGCAAGCACTGTACCCGTGGGCAGTGCAATCACTGGCTTGGTTAGGCAATCACTGGACAAGAAAGTACGACCCCATAGGACCTGAGGGAGGACAAAGTTCGATGAATGGTCTAGATTTGATTGCAGGAAAAACAGGTCTAGAAAAAAAGGGGGAATTTGGCACTTGCCACATGATCCATATCTAGCGTCCTTAGCAGTGTTTGAAGTGTCAACTCTGAATCAGTTGGCAACTTCAATTGAGTGAAGTGAAGGGATAAGATGATTGAATGCATTGCAAAATAACCATTACCAGCAGCATTGGACAAATTGGTATGACGCCACTGACTGGCCTCGGCCACCTGCTCAAAGAGCACGAAGTCTGGCACTTTGGAAATGTAGGCCAGGTTTGCCATCGGTGATGTCCATCCCAGGATGTCTTCCTGCCTTTTCAAATATTGCACAAAACCCTGCCTGACACTCCATAATGGATCAGACTGTCCTTTGAAACATCTTGAGCTGGTGGCAGGCAAAGAGAGTTGGAAAGTAAAAATAACTTTCGGGCGTTCTTCTGTAATATTCCTCCTCCTCCTGCTCCTCCTCCTTCTTCTTCTTCTTCTCCTCCTGCTCCTTCTTCTTCTTCTCCTACTTCTTCTTCTTCCACACCTGCACCAGCACAGTCAGATACACGGACGCAGATGAGAAATCGTGAGCAATTCATGAATTTTCCCTCCTCCCTGCCTAAAAAGCTGCTGCTGCTCAAGTGCCTCTTGACATCTTGCAATCAATAGCTAATCAAGGAGGAAAAATTCTCTTTAGGGGGAAAAGAAAAATTCCCCCAAGAATAATATTCCATCATCAGCAGATGAACTTTCGATCCATTAGAGTTGTAGGTTGACGACAGCTAATTTTTTCATCTGTATGATTGGCTTTGCTTTCATTGGACAGAAACGACTTTGTACTCCTTTTTTTTCTATGTGATCCAGTTTTCCCTCTGTCTGTCTGTCTCTACGGCCCCATTTTTGTCTCCATCCTGTTTTGGCGAGGAGTGGCTGGGCCTATCACGTGGGTATGCATGCAAGGCCCCGTTTCGTGCAGAGTGAGCCACAAAAAAGTTGCCAGTCCAAATAGGTAAACTTCTTTTCGGAGAGAAACTCCACCACTATTGCCATTTAGCGCACGTGGATTGGCGGCTGAAAGACTCCAACACCGTGCAATTCAAGATGGCACCTAAGATTAATAAATGACTTTTGGGCTGCCTGTCCTGATGTCATGCTTGTCGCACTTCTGTACTTGGCCCAACAATGACATTCCTGGAAAAATTCAAAACGTCATCAAGGACCCCGACCATGTGGGGGCTGTGGCTTGGAAAGATGCAACCTAACGGAGACGTGTTTAGTTGCGCAATTTAATGTGTGACCTAACGAATATAAGCCAAAAACGAGCCCATCTTTTTCGCTCTGTGATATCGTTTTTTCCGGCTCCGGCTGTAAAAGGAAAGGGGTCAAAAAAGGATTTCTCAACTTTCCATTTTTGCATCCCTTCATCTTTCCACAAAAGGTGGAGCGAAAATGGGAGCGATTGGAGTCAGGATGATGGCATTGAGTAGGCAGATCCTATCTTGCAGTCGCCCTATTAGCGTCGCGGAGCAAAATTTGCATGCAAACTTCGCACGTGATCATGTGCGAAATGAAAACGAACGCACCTTTTATACTGCACCTGAACATATTTTATTATTATAGGACCTACGTACCACATACGTAAGTATAATAAAAGGCCCTGGAAAGCGCACCTACCTGCACGTCGGCTGCTCCGGGATCGTTCAGGCATTTCTCTTGCCAGCTCATTTTTGCCTTCTCTTACCCATTTTATCTTTATCTTTGCTCCACATCAGAATCGCCAGCGTCATAACGATTTTTTTTCTTTCCTGGATATAGGGGGGGGGCATCCACTGTAGGTACAGGGTGTTTCGGCGCAAAGCGGAGGGCGCCCTGCAGCAGGTCACTGCTGAGCCACCCTGTGCTCCATGTCCACCCAAGTGCCAAGCGTCGGTTTCCTTTCTCCGCTTCCTTAGGGTCCAGGGAAGGGGGGCGGGCGAGGAAGGAAGCACTGTGACAGGGTGCTTCCGCACAAAACGGTCTAGTCGGACACTGCTGAGCCACCCCGTGGTCCATGTTAGGATGCGGGCGGCCCTGGCCTCCATAATTTCTTTTGCTCCGTGCGCCCGCCTCTTTATACATAGATGGACGAAATCTGAGAGGCCTCCAGAAGGCGGCTGCGCACGCACATGTCTTTTTTATTTTATTTTATTTTTTGAGGCGGAGAAACGAATATTCCGGCATTTCGGAGTCACCCTCGTTCTTCGTGGGTGCGCTTTGGACATGTCTGACACGCGTTCCGTCCGCGCTGAGAGTAGCGTGCAGTGAGTGTGATGTCTTTTGAAAGGTCGGGAGGTGACTTTGGAGCAAACTTTCCATTACGTCGTCCTATCACTCAAAGTCCTTCTGTGCCTCCTGCAGAAGTTTTGGCCGGATCAGTTCTGGCCCCCGGGGGGTGAGACAGCAAAGAGATCAACGACTGCAATGTGGTGTCCGCCAGCAGCAGCCTCCGTCCGATTGGTGATCTCTAACGACGTCTAGCCTCAATAGCTGGCACTGTACTCGTGTGATTGATCTCTTTCACCTGAGCCACTGTTCTGAAGAGGGTGAAGTTGCCGGCGGTGGCCACGGGGAAAGTCTCTGCTGTGCCGTTGATGCTGCTGAAGGCCGCAATGATGCATGAAGACAATGATGTGGCTTTGTGGCGGTACTGCCAACCTGTTAATTGACCCTAATAACCTTTGACTAGCTAATTGAAGAGGTTTTTCGTGCTAAGCACACATCGGTGCGTGCATCTACTCTTGGTGCAGACTGTACAGGGTGTTGCGTAAGTTTGGCAACGCGCTCATTACACAAGTCTTAGGACTCTACTTTTTACTACAAATTAATTGAACTTTGGTGAATTTGCAACTGATTATGTTTGTAAACAATTGTTTGAGCTAGCTCATTGAGCAAAATGCCCACAGACTCAAGCATGTCAACGCGACCCGGGCACGCGACGAAATTCCCCAAGATGTCCTCCGCGGCTTTTTTGACACACATCTATCTGAGCTTATTCATGCTAGGGCGGGAGGGCATGTTGAACATGAGTCTTATTGTTGTGTTAGCGTTGTAGTTATGCAACTATCCAAATTCAGAACTTTGTTCTGTTGATCAGTTTGGTCGCTGGACGTCAACATAAATGCTTGCAAACTTATGCAAGACCCGGTAAAGTGCTGATCACGTCCAATCACTCATTCCAATTGATTGACAGTCACGGCTCCATTTACTCGGTCATCGGTTCCGCTACGGATGATTTACACTGTGGAACACAGTGCATAAGATTCTTTTGTCTTAGTCTCAGTGACTTTTTTGCAAAGACGCAACAGCAAAGGGGCAGTTCCAAGCTCTGATCTGCAAATCTGGCGAATGCAAAAATAACCTATTATCGATCAGGCTTAAAAGATCCCCCCCTTCATGTTGATTGAATCATTCCTTCCACGTGCACCTGGTGTCGGCGTCGACGAACTGCACAGCCTTGTACTCGTCCATCGCCTTGAAGCGATCGTCTTTCGAGCAAAGTGTGGGAATTCGTAGTGAGCAAAAAGAAGCTTTGAAAGATGCATTCACTTTCTCCAATATATGCACCGTTTAAGTGTGCTGCTTTTGTGTCAGGTCCATGAACTCCGCTGAATGACGTAAAGAAGTGTGTGCTGCTACACAGCTACAGTGACATCCACTACCTTTTTCTTTATTCAGCATTCAGATTCCACTGTGCAGCTCTTATTTGCTGTTACACAAAAAATGACCATGAAATGAGACTGCCTCTAAGCACATCAGAGCTTCTCAATATATGATATCTAACACATCATGTTCAAGAAAACATACAAGTAATTCGTCTGATGTGACTGCCATTAGCCTGAATTGCAGCCTGCAGACGGCCCATGATATCAGCCCAGATTGGTGGGATCACTTCTGGTGCAATTGAGGCCCACGCAGCCTCAATAGAGGCTGTTAGAAACATGATCAATCTTGGTCAAGATAGGGATGTATCTAGGGCCTGGTCGAAAATCTACATAGAAGAAGAACAGGCCCTGCTACATGCATATATCAACACTTCAGTAGCATGGTTTTGAGCAATTGAGAACCACCCCGTATGAGAAGCAGGAGAATTTTTTCCTCCCCCTGACCGCAAACTCGACGCTACGAAAGGTGTATATTATGCACGCTACTCTTGCGGCCGAATTGTTTCTCCTTCTTAATTCACCGGGTGCCCCCACGTATTTTTTCCACATGTTTTATTGTATGACTTTCAATAGCCGGATCGACTCTTTTCCCCTGACCTGCTTCTGTGTGGATAAATTGACCTGATGTAACTGAAGAGAGTCTCTCCCGGCGTATAAAAACTGAACACCCTGTACGAAATGCCTAACTCAATTTCGCCTCATATAAAAAGAGACGATGGCATCACTCTGAGGCCTCCAGTGGCCTTAACTCTTTTTTCCCCTCTACTTCTTCCCTGCTACCTCTTCAATTTTGGACAGGCGGAGAAGAACAGCAAAAGTCTCGCTCAGACGGGCGCATTTCTCCTCCATCACCCTGGACAACGACGACGACGACGACGTCGCCCTCCCAAAGTGCCCGGACAAACGCGTCCTTAAAAAGGCCCTGAACAAGTGGATGGAGGGGGGGGGGGACTGGACAACCTTCGCACGTATCAATTAAGTGGGAGTAAGAGGAAGGAATAGAAAGATATCAAGTTGGAAGCGAAAGAAGAAACCGTTTTTGTTCTCTACCGACCAACCGAGAAGTTGCATGCGATGCACGCGCGCGCGCGCGAGCGAGCGAGCGAGCAAGAACTGTGCAAACACGCACGCACGCACGCACGCATGCATGCAGGAAGCTTCGGTTTTGCGTCAGCTCAGCAGTTTCTTGCAGGACTTTTGCCACTGCTTGGGTTGCAGCGTAAATTACCTGTCAGACTACCTGGAAGGCGAACTAAGCCTGGCTGTGCCCAATTTTCTGTCTCCCTGGCCTTTTACCTGCTATCTGGGACAGACCATCAACACCTTTGTGGAGCAGGGGATGGTTCTCTTCCCCCCCCCCCCCTCTCTGAATGATCCTCCGGCTTAACTGAACAAAGTGACACACGGTGTTTTACGAGTTCCAACCCCTTAAAGGCGTTCTTGCCCGTGCCAAATTTGCCCCCGGTCGGCCAGAGATCGACTTGGCACACTTGACAAGTGCCAGTGTACTGGCATTAATTTCTCTGCACCCGTCGGAACAGAACTAATTGAAGCGGGGACCCCGCCTGCTGCCTGCTGCCCGCGGCCTGTCAAGACTCGCTCGTCGGTCCACGTGTCCACGTGTGCGTGGGCGCACGCGCGCGTGTACAGGGTGGTCATTGACTTGTGCTGCACGCTCAGTTCGTTTTATTTGGCAATACCGTTTAACCACGTGTTCGACACTGACCTAACTCATTTGACGTGCATGCAACGTGCATTTTGCTTGTGCGCACATCACTCGTGACCAGAATCATGGCCTGGGTGACGCGCTCCCCATCCCCGTAGGAGGCCTGGCAGCAGTCCCGCTCAATCTCGAGCTCTCGCTCGGTCACCGCGGAGGTGTCTACGACCCCCAAGCTCATGAGCCCACAGTGTTCAAGCCAATGCAGAACAGGCCGTTCGACAAAACAAACAAACAGCTGGAACCGACTTGTGAGCCACCCGGTGAAAAACACATGTGTGTCTATCTTGGACGCCAGTTAATAGGAAGCCCAGACAATGGCGTTGGAATCTCCTTCGCTCATTCATGCATGGCCTTGATAGGCCTGGACATACGGGGCCCCTGCCCATTTAGCTTTTTATACCCAGACACTCACAATTCTACATGTGTGTACTGTATAATACTCACAGGCGGTGCACGGAGCAAAAGGGCTTCAGGTCTGACCCAAAGACATCAAAGCAGTGGGAAAAAAAAAGATTGCCAGGTGGGTCTCTGGCAGGGATGCCCGTAAAAACGCTCTTAGACATGAAATCAGATACTTCAGACAGCTCGTAGACAAAAAAAGAGGGGAAAAAGTGCTCTGCCCACTCTCTGATGATCACGTTGGTGTCGAAAGTGACCAAGAATTACCTTTAAATGCTTCGACTTTTGCACCTACCTGTTACAGTGAGAAGCCCATTTAGCCGCATAGGGAAGTGAAGCCCCAACTAAGCCCATGGTGAGGTTCAGCTCAAAACCCAGGTTCGCCTCAAACTAGGCTTCCGCTCAAACTGAGGTTGAGGTAAATGAAGGTTAAGCTAAATGGAGGTTTAGCTATCCTCCTCCCTCCCCCCCCCCCCCAATTGCCCAAACGTCCACCCCAGTAAGGCCGTGGTTGTTGTCCAGTGCCCCCCCCCTACCCCTCTGTGATGTATGGATGCCAGCGAGTGTTTTACTCGGAAATGAAGATATTTAGGGCGGAAATGATTGATTGTCATCCCTGAACACTGCAAAACTGTTCTCCTTTTCGAAGCACGACTCTGGATAACGTGGAAAAGACCATCCTTCGAGGAACTCGGACCCGAACCCGGCAGTGTTGCCACTCACTGGCCCCCAACTCAGACCAATAGGTAGCTACAAGTTCAAGGACGGCAATGGCATGAGCACCACATAAGAATTCTTTGATTTAAGGTTATTTTGGGCCTTAACGACAGTCTGGCTCGATCGCCCCTGCTATTATGAAGTAGACGGGGGCGTAATGAAACGTTGATTGCTTCATTCGGGGCTCACTGCGACAGTCTCAGGCCCCGACAGGCGCAATTTTCGCTCGAGGAACTTACGAGGCGGATATTTGGAGTGAGTGCGCATGCTCAAAAAAGAGGCTTAGGGAGCGCTCACACTGTGTTGACCGTAGAAAATGTGGCGGAAAATCTGCGAACTGATCTTTGCCTAATTGATAGCAGAAAGGCTTTGCGTGTGTGTGTCTGCGTGACTCATAATTTCGCACGCGCCCGCCCTGGACCTGCCGGAGGCTGTGTCTGGCTGGGTCGAGAGCGAATCCGGAGAGAGAGAGAAAATCCCTCACTCAGGACCCACCTAACTCGTCACCGGGCAAGGCCTGCCCATTCGGGGTTTTTCTAGCAATAATATTTATGAGATAATCGCCGATAAATTATATGCAACCTGCGGACGCGCACACACACGCTTTTATCTCTCGAAACCCCTGTGGTGTCATTTTGAGCTAGCGGCGCATGGAGGTTCACAGCAATTACTCAGTTCCCCATATTTTGTTTTCAGGGTTTTTATTATTATCTTTTTACATCTAGCGTCTCGACTATAAAAATGAATGGAGTCCACAATCTCTTATACACATCTGCTTTAGTGTGAGGAAGTAAAGCCTAGCATTTCTTAGCGATTGGGCTCAGCATATGCGTTGTATATGTACAGGATGTCTTAGTTATGTTGCAATATTTTGAAAGGACAAAAAAAAGAACTCAGGTTGATCAAAATGAGCACGTGTCAGGTGTGCCACAACAATGATGCAGCTTCTTGTGCATTTTCCTGTTTGACACCCATGTAAAGTCAGTTTTTTGGTTGTTTCACACCAAGCTCAAGATTCAGGCGAGGCAAAACTTGAGGAAATCAAAGCTGAAGTCAACAATTCAGACAACACAAGATAAATTAGGCAAAGATGTTGACCTTGCCCAAGGTTTACATAAAAATGGGGGGAAGAAGAGGATGTGGGGTGGTGGTGGATGAGACATTGATGATAAATAAATGAGATATTTTGGCCATGAGATGATGTGCTTCCTCACCAATTTGGAAGAGTCTACCTTGTGTGATAACATTATAC
>JAAUXU010032760.1_pt1 | contig 19813 bp, 12 predicted proteins | sample 7278151 | NCBI WGS metagenome assembly JAAUXU01 (sample SAMN14350113, study PRJNA611818) | marine sediment metagenome | isolation source: surface marine sediment (1.8m) | place: French Polynesia: Moorea | collected 2018-08 | reverse complement strand
GTTTTGAACAATCAACTATTAGGTACACATGTATGTTTTGAACAATCAACTATTAGGTACACATGTATGTTTTGAACAATCAACTATTAGGTACACATGTATGTTTTGAAAAATCAACTATTAGGTACACATGTATGTTTTGAAAAATCAACAATGAGGTACACGTAGGCACTTTGGGAAAAGTGATGGCCTTAGGCCGACAGTTAGGAGTTCACTAAAAAGATTTACCCCAAAGTGCTGTAGCATAGATGTTTTATTAGGATATAACTTTTGACTGAATTTGGCTACAGAAGTGATACATCCTTCTCTGGAAAGCTGAGACTCTCGTCTGCAGCCCAACTGACTTAGGTCTGTGGCCACCCAAAACACCCAAAAGTTATAGTGAAGTAACTTTTCATCTATATTAAAAACAATGAGTGGTCCTTTGGAAACAGCGCCTCCCCCCACCCACCCCATGGTTCGGGAGACTCCATTCTTGTCCGTGCCTTCCTTCTCATCCATCGTTGTAGTGATGGAATCGATCCGGGCCTCGAAGCTTGGAGCAGCGTCGGCCTCGGCCTCGCAGTAGGCAGCCTCGGCCATGACCTCGTCCATTGTCGACGGTGTCTCCTTTGTTCGTGAGGGCGCCAACCAAGTGCGAACATGTTACGATAATCGTGCGTTAAATTACAAATTAACGACGCGTAATGTGTACTTTGAAGTCCTTCCTTGTACTTGAGTGCACTTGGGTCGTCTCATATCACTCGGGCTGTGTCCTTGGGAGAGGGAAACGACCCTCCTGACTGCCGCCAAGTTGTACTCGAGTACCACGCGTCGTTAACATGTGTAGTTAATATATACTTGCTTGAAGTTAAATCCTCAGTCTGACAATTTGTTCTTTGTTTGGCTAAGCTTAGCTTGGCTTACTGTAATCTGGGATAGCAACACTGAAGTTTCATGCCTGAGTTGTAGTCTACACCTGAGAGGCTTATTGCACTGTTGCATGTTGAGCCAACGCTTCAGTCTGATTTGTTCTCCTCACCCAACTTCGCAAATTGCCCGAGCAATTCGCGAAATGACTGATTTCGGGTACAGATGTCCCTGATACGTACAAGGCAGAGAAATGAGATCGCAAACTATGATTTTCGCAGTACTTCTCAATGCCGTCGGGCTTTTTTATAGTAAATTCTGCTATAGTCAACAACTTTGCAGCGTTATTGCGAAAGAAATGAGTTTCCTCGACAAAAAGTGCGTATCAGTTTGGTTTCAGTAGCGATTCTTGGGGCTCTGTGGGGGGGACTGAACCCCTTCTGGAGCTCAATCCAGTCATGAGTTGTGATGCACACAGTTAAGAGATGAATTTTGGGTCCACCCGTCTCACTGACGACTAGACCCAAAAACGAAAATTTGGGAGTTTTGCCCAGTGTATCTTAGATTTGTTACCTGGTGCCAAAGTGTTGTCAAATGGTTCAAAAAGAAGTTTCTGACCCCCTTCCTCTGTGCAATGAAGGTTTACCACATAACAAGGAGTTCAGATTTGGTAAGCAAGCACACTTTGTTTCCCTTGACTTTCCATGCAGCAGTTGAGCATCTAGAAAGTAACTAAGCAGGTGTAATGTGTCCCAAAATCTCTATGCGCTGTGTCTATGAAACCTTGCAAGCAGGCAGGGGACCCAAAATCTGATTAGCTCTCCACTCTAGGACGTCGTCAAGTGGAGTCTTGCAACAAATATAGAACGAAGAAAGAGATAAAAGAAATGGTCGAGCCCGAGTGGTACAGTTACCGGTCAAAGTCATCACACTCCGCTTTCACTCATCAAGTTACCTGCAGAAAATCTGCGGGGTTTCTTTCGTCTAGATTGTTTTGTGAGTGATCTAAGTTTTGGGGCCAGTGACTTCTTGGGAACTCCTGTACAAAGGTTGGACCTTTTGCACTGAAGGTGTTTTCCACGGTAGTCAAAGTCTTTTCCCAGGCTCTTTACCACTGTGGGCAAAGTTGTGACTCATAGGAATACATCAGTCGTAGTCATCCAAACCATGACCATAACCGGAGTCTACTGTATAGCAATAGTCCTGTTTTCATGTTGCACCCTTGACGACGTCTCACTAGATTAGATCAGTGCTGTACTTTTTCTCTCTCTCTCTCTCTCTCTCTCAAGGGAGCCAGGAAGGGGGGGCAAGGAAAGTATCCCCTGTCTGGCATCACGCATTGCCTCTGTCATGACACTTTTCTTTGATCCGTGGCCGGTAGAGTTAAACTTTATTATGGCAAAGTTTGGCTCCTTTTGCTGGAGGTCCCGGACGGGGCCAGAACAGCTGACCCCCGTCGGAAAGTTCATTGCGTGGATTTGCGGTTTCCTTATGAGGATTTGGCTCCATCAGACAGGAAATCCGTGCATTTGCTGGCTTGCTTTCTCTGATCTGGTGGAGTTGGCCTCATCATAAGAGGACTGCACCTCGTGCTATGTAGGGGCAGCCTCAAAAAAATAGTGCAGCACCAAGAAAGCTTTTCTAATGCTTCTCCTGGCCTCGCTTTTATACCTGCCGAGCACGCTGGCACTGCAAGAGTGAGAGAAAACGGCAAACTTTTCTTCTTTTATGGCGATTAGCCTGGTTCTTTGCCTAGGATAATTGCCCTGCTGCACCATAAGATAAAGAAAAATGTATTTGGAGAACGCTGCTTCAGGGCGGTCGTGACCATGGACGACGGCACGACGGTGGCGGAGGCGTCATGTGTGATGAGGACCACAGGTCAGACAGCGTGGGGAGGGAGGGCACAAACAGCCAGGCACGCCGAGGACGCTGGTCGAGGCTGCCGCAACCTCAACTTTTCAAGTTAGACACGGGATGTCCGTGGGGAGGAGCCTGACCGAGGCCATCCCTCGGGGAGGCTTTCTTCCGGTCCGTCCCCATCACTTGACCTCTGGATACGTCCTGTGCAGTCCGGGGAGAGACAAGCTTTCTACCAAGCCAGCTCTGTGGGTCACAGTTAGGCTCCATTAGGCCCATCAATTAGGCCCTCGTAGTTTTGACAGCAGGTGAGGTTAGAACAGTTCAATTCCGCTCCCCGGCCTGCATCTAGACCATCTTAGATCTGCCGCAGTCTAGCTCATGCATGTCATTCAGTCACCCCGGCAAATTACATCGGGGCCCACGTTCATCAACTAGCGTCCACTCATTGTACTGCAAATACAGTAAGCCTGTGCGATTCATCGTATTGATATCGAATATCGCGTTAGTTGCAACCTATCGAATATGACAAGAGCTAAAAACGCATCGCGATATCGCACAGTCCATGGGTAGCACCTTCGGCGCCTAAGTCGGTCGGCGCTCTATGATTCTGGGAAACTTTAATTCTTTGCCATCTTTGAAATATTAGTGAAAGTTCACTACATATCGAGCACTTAATCAGACAATGCATTGGTATCGAATATCGCTATATCCATTCAGCCGATATTTCGCTTCGTCTCCAAGTGCAGTGCGTAGTGCGTGTACACTATGTACACGGGTATGCAGAACAACATTGGTACTCTTATTGCTTTGTGTTTGCACACTGCACAGCGGGCGCCAAAAAGTCCCTTCGAGAAAGCCTCTTCTTTTCTTTACTACTTGCCTATGCAAAGAAAGTGCCGATTGGGATCTCTCCTGCCAGATCCTCAGCGTTTCCAGGGTCTCATCCTCACAAATTCCAAGGCGTTTCCCGTAGATCAATTCGTTCAAGAAAGGATGAGACAGCATCTTCGCTGAAACGCAGCCAACGCTGATCTAACAAAATAAATAAATAAAAATAGAATCTATGTTTATGACTCCTACGATTCTGCGTCACATCGAGTTCACTCAGTTTTCCATGGAGTTAAATAAAAGCTTGACAGTAAGTGAAATTACTCGTACCTCTTTGAAGAACGTTAAAATTTGACACGAAATAACACTGCTCTCACAAGCAAATTTGCAGAGACTTTGAAGCAAATTTGGGTTCACTTTGTGCCCTACTTAGGTACTTTTGGCTGTGAAAAAGCTGGTCACAAACAAGCCATCTCGTCCAGATGGAGCTGTCAAAACCAAAACACGTGACGTGATTTAAACACTGCGGTATAATTCATGCTGCCCAAGGTAGAACCATGCAGTGTTAACGATGTGAGGCCTACCTACATGCTTACGGACAGACGGACAGACGGACAGACGGACAGACGGACAGACGGACAGACGGACAGACGGACAGACGGACAGACGGACAGACGGACAGAAGGACAGACGGACAGACGGACAGACGGACAGACGGACAGACGGACAGACAGACAGACAGGCGATGTAGTATTTGCTGGAGTCGACTGCACATCACGGTGTGTCCAAATAGCCCGTCAGTTGTTCTCTTTTGTGTAGTCTGGCCGGCGTCTCCCGCTCCGTCACCGTGGCCGCTGCATACATCTCGTCCACGTCCGACTTGAACCACCAGGTAGTCAATATTTGCACAGCATCTACGCGAGCACTTACACGATGTGTTCGTCTCTCTCCTTCTGCACCATAGGAGTCCCTCCAGGTCGTGAGGGCCGCCAGGAGCGCCGCAAGCCCGAACGCAGGCTTCCAGAAGCAGCTTTATCACTTTGAGCTGGGAGGATTGGAGAAGGTAAAGTGAAATATAAGCGCTCGAATTGATTACGTTCTACTGCTGAAGTCAACAAACCATGGTATTTCAATGCTGCGGAGACACATTCGACTGCAGACCCACCGCAGACTTTTGCAAATCTTCTCCCCATCTTCGTAAGATGCGCAAAACAGCTGCAAAGATGAGATAAATTTGCCAACGACTTTGCTGAAGCGAATGGGCTCCATCTATTATCTTGGCAATACGATGAGATCTTTCTTCTCCTCCATGCATTATCCAATGGGCGATTACAGAGGATCTCCTTTAAATTAGGAGAGAAAGCGGATCCTGTTCAAGTTCGCCCCAAACAACGCGTCCGCAGTCTCCAAGATGCGCTCCGTTGATGCCAAGCAGTTCCCCGGGCGGCTGCTGCCGCCCAGACGGTCGGCGTCGACGGAACAGCAGCACCAGCACCAGCAGGAGGACGACCTGACGTTGGGTGACGCCGATCGCTGCGCCAGCTTGCTCACCCTCTACCGACGTCGCGTGCTCGACGGGGAACTTTGCGCCGGAGACTGCCCGGACGCCGGGATCGCTTGTCCATCGGGCGTCTGTAGGGTGCAGCAGAGGTGATCTCAAGACTCACTTCTTTCCTTCTTTTCTTTGACGCTTGCCAATTTGCCCTCGTTATCTCATCAGCAGCGATGCTAGCGGATTATTGCTACTCCGTCTGTTTCAAAACAAGTCAGCCATTTGGAGCCAGAGCTTCGATCATTGGCAGATTGGAACAATACTTCACGCTATTTGGCTGAAATAATCTCTGGCGTCTACTATATGGTCTGGTGGTTGCGCAGCATCAGAAGTGCTTGTTCAAAGTTGGGGATATAAAGATCACACCTGCTGTGACTTCAGTTTTTGCACTGAAAAACTCAGGGTTTTGCACCGGGAATCTGACAAAGCCAAACAAAAAGCACTTTTTGCACGTTCTGCTGCGGAGACACCAAGATGGTCGATCAACACAGTAATCTGACCGCGATCCAGAGTAGATCGACTCAGCCAATCAATCATGGTCCTGGTGGAAAGATGTCCTACTACAACATTCAGTTCTCGCACTGTAAATCACCCCATCGAACTACTCAAATGGCCCACTTATTTGGGGGAAATTGAAACGGGGCCATGACTCACTTACCGTTAATGCTGCACTAATCCCTCTCTCTCTCTTATTATTCCCCCCCTCCCCACAAGAGGGGGTTGAAAAAGAATTCCCCATGGGGGGAATAATACAGCATTGATGGTATTTTGAACACTGCACTTGGCACCTTTTGACATCGGTGCGCGGTCTTGGTCAGTATTGGCATCTGGAATCGGACTCTAAATGCTTGTAATTGCTAAAATCCCCACCCCACCCCACCCCAAGGAGCTACACTGCCCCGAGCTTCTTCCGTCACCGGCGGCCGTCGTCCGCATCCGGCGAGACCTCGACCGCCTCCTCCGCCTTCGCCGCCTCCTCTGACCACTGGAACCTCTGGTCTGTCGCTCAAGAGGATCAACTCCGGCAGAATCCGCAACGAAGGCACCGTAGTTCCGAACGGCTGATGGCGCGGCGTTCGCCCGTTGCTTCAGCTTTCCCCGCGAGGGCCAGGAGAGCGCCTTCTGCCTCGCCCGTGCCAACGCCGAGGTTTCGCGAGTGCACCCTCGGATCGTCCGAGAGTCTTTTCAGGACAGAAATGAAAAACTGAACCAGCCGTAGCAGACAATGATCCTGGAACGATCTCACTAGTAGGCAGCTGAGGCCAAGGTAGCAAAACAGTTCATTGCACAGTTTGGTCCGCAATTCATGTCCATCGATTTGTTCGATCGTCTCGAAACCTGACTCCAAGTGGATGGTGGAGGCCGACGTCATTCTCGTGGAGAGGTACGAAAGCGCCAAAACGCGGCATATTTGCCTAACTCGTAAGCTAAAACAAACATTGACAACCGTATGCCAACGTACTTGTTCTCGGCTATGCAAACCGGACATGAGTTAGGTGCCAAACTGTACCGTAGAACAGACTGAATACTGTAAGTTAACCTTCTGATAACTGTAGTCTTTCAAAACAAGGATACGTATAATAAAGAGCTATTTTACAATTGTACTAACTGCAGGTATTAGAATAATATGTGTAGAACTTAGACCTGCTCAGTAATGCTAACACACACGCGTAATATTATCAACACATGTACTGTATCCATGCAAATAAAGTGTTGTTGCGACTGCGCACTCTCTGTTCTTCTGGAAACGCTCTTGTCTCATGGAATGTCATCGGTTACTCATAGGTGAGTCCGATCGGAGGCCCGTCCGTGTGCTCGGGCAGCACCTTGTAGAAGGAGAAGACCTGCGAGTACGCGAGACTCGGCATCTTGGCGCACCTGAAGCCCTTGGGCCCAGCGGCGCCGCTGCGGCGCTGGTGCTTGGCCAACTCCCACGGGCGCAGCCGCTGCTTGGCGTCCTTCAGGATGTCTCTCAGTGCAAGCCCAAGAACAGTCGTGTGCTCGACCTAATAGCGCGAGAACGGGCGCAGTGTGAGAACAATGAGCAATGATTAATAATTTAGTCTTTAAACGATGGTCTTTGGATTTGCACACGTTCTTGGTGTCATCCAGCTGCAACACATGGCCGTCATCAAAGCTAAAGATGTAATTAGTATGAATTCCCATTCATTATGGACTCATTCAATACTTGGAGTATTTCCACGGCTACATCATTCTACAAATTGCAAGTCTGAGGAGGAAAAACTTCTGTTACTTCAATGGAACCACTGAGAGTCAATAAAGCCTTTCCTTAAATGTTAACGCTTAAAAACATTGAACAGTCATATGTTAACGACACTTCCCTATATCAGTAAGAATTTTACTAGGCAAATGGCCCATGTGATGGGGGGGGGGGATTTTTGTGTTCATACGAGTCTGATGCTTATATCCAGGGATGCTGGATGCGCAGTCTACTTACTGTACCTGAGGATCTTTCTCCTCGGAAATGGCTTTTGACTGTGATCCTCATAGCAACCAGCAACTCTTCACCACAACACAAAAAGTGCATTGTGGACGCTCTCTCTTTGACACAAAGGAAAAAGAAGACAATGTGATTACCTCGTCGAGGTCGAAGAGGAATGCGACCTGCCTGCGCAAGCACCTGGCGGAAGCTGCGTCACTCAGCAGCAGCTGCAGAAGCTGCCGGAGTCCCTCGAGGCCATTTCTTTCCGAGTACACTGCCACCGGGTCCGGCGGGAGGTCGGCCTCGGTCAGCAGGCGGCAGATCAAGGAGGAAAGACCCTCCCGTGCGAGGTCGGAAAGGACAGCTGACAAAAGTGCAACTTGGTGTCAACGTAACCACACTTGAACTCGTAGTACGGGGAGCAAAGACGTGAGGGTGTCTCACAATATCGAGCTATTGATGGCTTTTGCGGAAAAATGTAAGGTCTTACTTACTATGTAAATGTTTTCGAGCTTTGGACCAAGGAGATCGATCTCTGCTATAACTGTTCCATGTGGGTATGACTTGTTCTTACCTCCAGACAGTTTGGTCCCACCCTTGTCCACTGCATCCGTTGCCTCAGCCAACGCAGAGACAAGCAAGTAGTTGAACAGCATGTCAGCATCTGGATCGTACTCCATGACATCTGTAAAGAAAATGACCGCCAATTGCTATGTATGGTAGCAGCGAATCGCACTGTCTCGTGCCATGCAAAGCCTCCTCGATGACGTCCATGAGAGCGAGTTTGGCATCGTTCTTGCTGCTGGCGTTTCCTGAGAGTTTCTCGGCGAGGACGGCGCAGGCGTGTCCAATGTCTTCAACGGTGGGGATCTTGTTCAAGAACGTGTTCCGCAGGCAGTTCGACACGCTGTTCATCTCCTCCTCCATCGCCGACTTGAGGAGCTCTAGTACGTCGCTAGGGGAACCTAGGAACGTTTTGGTGTTTGATTACCATGAAAGTCCTGCGAAATCTCAGAGCAATAATTATTACCTCCTGCAGACATTGCATTTCTGACATTTTGTAGAAATTCGTTTGAGACCCCGCCGGGCGCTGTATTCAGCATCATTGCCATCATTTCCTGGATTTCTTCTGGGCTGGCGCCAGCCTTCTCCATGGCGTCGTGCACGCCGAGCGCCTGCAGGCTCACGTCGTCAAATGCGCTGGTGCCGAGCGCGTTCCTCATGACGCCGAGGAGGAAAGCGGTGTCATCTGTAAAGCAATTGCGCATGATCACTGCGGAGTAGCAAGGTCAAAGTATCGTCATCGCCATCTTACCGAGATCATTGGCACCACTCATCAGTTCTAAAAGTTTCTTCTCTTCTCTGGTCATCCTCTCCATCGCCCCCTCGGCCGCTTTTCCCGCCCCAAACGTTTTCTGCAACATCAAGGCAGCGTCGATCACGGCGCCGTCCAAGCCAAGAGATCCTCCTTTGCCATCCTTGAGTTCTTGCCTGAGCCCGCGGGCGAGATCGTCCACGGCAGAGGCCAGGGGATCTAAAGCAGTCGCGATTTTCTCGGCCGAAGCTCCGGATCCCAGCAGCAAGTCCTGCAAGAGACCCACCTTGGCCAACGCCTCCGGGTCGACACCGGCTTGGGCGAGCAGTCGCTGAGCCAGGAGAGCGCGAGCAAGCATATCCTTGTCGAGCTGCTGGAGGATTGCTTCAGGGCCGGCTTTGCTCAACTGCATACTCCCATCCATGAGGGATCGCCTCAGGGACATCTCTTCCTCGTCAGTGAGAGCGCCACTGGCGGCCAGTTCATTGGCTAGGTCTGTGGCAACTTTTTCACTCAGACCCGAGTTCAAAACGGTAGAAATGATGTTTGAGATCTCTTGAGCTGAGCGACCCCCAGCAGCCTCCAGAGCCTTCTTCAGCTTGGACGCCTTGTCCAAAACGTCAAGGCTCAGTCCAGGTACTTTTAATCCTCCTGATTTGAGATCTTTCTCTATCTTGAGCAATTGTTCGAAGTCGTCGGGTGAAATGTTCCTTTTCTTCAATACCGAAGAAATCAAATCACTTGCCTCAGTATTGCTGAGAGCGTCACCATCAGTGAGCTTTTTCATGATTGCACCGATTTGTTCTGGAGACAAATCAGAAGCTTCCAGGACCTTCTGCACTGCCAGAACTTTGCCAATGGAGTCTGGAGAGGAGCCCCGAATTTTCAAAGCATCCTCTTGCAAACACTTTTCCAGCTGTTTCAATTGCATCTTTTCCTCATCGCTCAACGTTGATTTCTTCCCCTTGGCCTGCTTCATCACACCTGCAATCTCACTAGCTGAAAGCCCTTGGTTCAAGGCCTTGGAAAGAAGTTCTTTGGCAGAAGCATCAGGAATGTCGCTGGCCTCCAGCACTCGTTTCAAAAAGAGCGCTTGCTTCAAGTGATCTGGGGTCATATTTGGCATCTCCGCTGCCAAACCACTGGCAAGATCACCAATGTCATTTAGCAGAGATTTAGCGACTTCGCTGTCCACGCCTTCCTCAGCCAAGGCCTTCGAAATTATAGACTCCACTTCATGTGGATCTGAAGCGCCCTTGATCTGAGATAATACTTTGCATATCTTGGTCGAGTCGAGACCAGATTCTTCCAAGGCACGAGAGACTGCGCTAATGGCGTCCAAGGTAGAATCCTTCATGGCGCAAGTCCTCAAGTGACCCTTCTTCAAACTCTGTCCCACCTTCTGCAAGGCCTCCTTTTCTTCTTTGCTAAGATTTTTCGACCCCGAAACGGTCTTCATGATCTTGGACACTTCTGCGTCGTCCATGCCTGCTCCAGTGGCCTTGGACAGGATTCTCGACACCTCCTCGGAGTTGACGCCACTCTTCTCCAGACCATCGGCTAAGAGTAGTAGTTGCTCCAAGGATTTGTCGTCCACCGGTTCTTCCTTGATACGGCTATTTAGGATGGCGTCTTCCACAGCATCCATTGCTTCAGCGGGAATTCCCAACTGCTTGAGCCTCTCGCGAATTTGCTTCGTCCCAGCGACGTCGTCAAAGTCACCTTTACTTATGGCACTTAAAATCTTTGCAGCTTCGTCATTGCTCATGCCGACGGCTTTCATGGCTTTGGACAAGGTGAGTATGTCTTCCACCGCTTTGGGACGGATGCCGACGGTTTGAAGTTCACCAGATCTGATAGCGTTTTCCAATGCAGCCATGTCCTCATTATCCTTCACCAACACCCTGCTTATTGCTTTTGTTGCAGCTTCGACCTCATCGTCGGTAAGTTCGCCTTTCATAACCCGCTTAAGGAGCTCGGCAGCAGCTTCTGGACTGGACGAGGTTGCATTCAGGACCTTGGACAAGTCAAGGAGCTGGTCCAAGGATCCTTCAGTCACCTCCTTCGCAGTCATATTGCCACATCTTAATGATGACTCCAGAGACTGGAGGTTCTTGGACACATCTGGAGGGAGGTTGTCGCTTTCTTTCAGCGTCTTGATCAGCTTTTCGAGGTCAGATGGCTTCAAGTCGCCGTGCAACACCTGCATCAAGATCTTCCGCTGCTCCTTGGGATCTTTCCCCAGGCTCTCAAGGGCATGTTGCAGCTGTAGAATGCCGTCAACAGTGTCTGAAGGAATCTCTGAGAGGCCTTTGGACGTCAGCATTTCGCGCACAGCTGCAGTGAGTTCAGCTTCTGTCAGGGGAAGAGGGTTCGCTGCTTGCAACTTCTTCAGCGTCTCGTTAATCTCGCCCTTGATCAGGCCAGTGGTCAACACTTTGCGTATGACCTTCTGGATGGCTTCTGGAGAGTCTCCAGCGCTTTCCAAACCCTTTGCCAAGATGGACAATTTGTCAAAGCTGTTTCGGTCTTCATCACTGATCTTTAGCAGACCCTTCCTTATACTGTCCAGTACAGCGAGATCTTCAGGAGTGATTTTTGTCTCTGTCGATCCTGATAAGGTGAGTCCGCCATCATTAAGACGTTTCTTCAATTTTTCTCTATCCACTGGATCCAGGTTGTCTCCTGCTCTTTCCAAAATAGCATCAACTTCCTCGTCACTGAGACCGAGATTCAACACTTTCTTGAGGGTTTTTTTCCTCTCTTCTTCACTGAAGTCGCCGTCACTAAGGGCTTCACAAAGAAGAAGCATCTCTTCAAAGCTCTTTTGCGTCATGTTGGGCAAAAACATCATTTCTCCAGAATCACCCTTTTCCCGGACAATGCGGAGGACAGCCTCTCTAGCACCTTCATCCAGACCTTCCTCCGCTAGTAGGGCAGAGAGGAGACCTTGAAAATCTTCTCTGTTGAGGCCTCCTCCTCGACTTTTCTCTGATAGTTTAGACATCACTTTTGCAATCTTTGACGAGTCCAAGCCCGAACTTTGGAGTGCATCACGGATGGAAAAAATCAACTCGACGCTCTCGTCTCTGACGTTGCAACATCTCAACTGCTGGTCTTCCAAAGACTCCCTCAGTCCACCCAACTTGTTCTTGATCTCCTCACTTAAGGAAGAGCTCGCTTGTCCTTTCTCTATCAACGAGTCTATTTCTTCCTGTGAAAGTCCTTCATTGACAGCTTTGCATAATAGTTTGTTGGCCTCTCTTCGGTCAAGATCACTTTCTCTGATGACTTTTTCCAGCAGCAGAAGCTTCTCAACATTGTCGCCAGTCAAATTGGCCAGGTCCTGGAAGGCTGAACGGTCTAAATTGTCTCCTATGGACTCCACAATAGCTTTAATCGTAGACTGATCACATCCTTCAGCTTCCAAGGCTTTTCGAAGTGCAGTTTCCACTTCCTTAGGGCTTTCACTGGAGGAATTCTTGAGGATTTCGGTCACCAAGCGAGCAACTGCGTCTTCAGAAAGGCCCATCTTTTCTAGTGTACCGCTGATGTTTGCCAGGCTATCCATTGTGGCTGTTTTTACTCCAGGTGCTCTGAATCCTTTCTTTTCAAGGCACTCCTCAAGATCTTTCAAGCGAGCCTTTTCTTCATCAGACAGAGATGGGTGCGACTGGGCATTCTTTATGATTTCATTGATTTCTCTGGCGTTCAGGCCCTCGTTGACAGCCTTGGCCAGAAGTGTCTTGCTCTGCTCATCATCCACTCCTGTGACTTTGAGCACTTTTTGAAGAAAAAGCATTTGCTCAAAATTGCCTTCAGTCAATGACGGCAACTCGACTAAGCCAGTGCCGATATTGTCAGAGATGGCTTCTAATACTTGTTTGATGCCATCAGAACTTATTCCTTCGGCTGCCAATTGCTCAGCAAGGAGACCCTGTAAATCTTTGGGACTTAACCCATGCAAAGCTTTCTTCGTCAGTCCTAAGAGTATCCGAGTGGCAGCATTGGTGCTGACACCAACACTCTGCAGGGCATCACTTAGCAAAGCTGCATCATGGAGAGATTTCTCCTTAATGCAACCAATGACTCCATTGTCAGAAGTAAGTCGTGCTATGATGTCTTCTTCCACCTTGGCGGTGTCGATGGCTTCCTGTTCTAAGGAAGATAGCACGTCAGAGACTTCTTTGTCACTGAGTCCCTTTGTCTTGAGAGTTTCTTTCAGTAGTTCGACGTCCCCTAGACTCAGGTTCCCACTTTTGATATTTTCAATGAGATCAGCAATGTTTGGGTCCAACGCTGAATTCCCAACATTGCCCACGGTTAACTGCTGAGACTTGAGGCACTTCTCCAAACTTGTCAGCTTCTCCTTTTCCCGGATGAAATCAGGACAGTCCATGGCAGCTTTCAAAACAGCATTGACGTCGTCATCGGACAGCCCTTCATTTAAAGCTTTCTTCAACATGTTCTTCATTTCTTCATCTGGCACGCTCGTGGCAGTCAGGACTTTCTGAAGAAGCTGTAGTTGATCCCAGTTATTACCTCCCAACCTTGGAAGCGTGACCAAGTCTGAGCCGAGGGCATTCATTATGCTTTCAAGAGCTTCCTTCTTGGCTTCATCACTCACACCTTCTTCAGAGAGAACTCGTGATATCAGACTCTCAATGTCACTTGGCTTCAGACCAGACTTCTGCGACAACGTGGACATGACCTTGGAAATTGCATTACAATCCAAACCTGCCTTTTGCAGAGCAGTGTTTAGTGACGCGATTACATCGACTGTGTGATCTTTTACGTGGCAAGTCCTCAGCTCTTGGCCTTCTAGGGACTCTCTCAAGTTGTCCAACTTGCTCGGTGAAACACTTCCTTGTGCTTTCTTGATCAGGAAGTCAATTTCACTTTGCGACAGCCCCTCATTCACTGCCTTGCACAACAGTTCATTCGCAGCTTGCTCACTGAGATCATTTGCATTTAGGACCTCTTTCAGCAGCACAAGATTCTCTACTCCCTTGTCACTCAAATTCGCCAGGTCTGTGAAGGCTGCACCCAAGTTCTTATTTATGTTATCCAGTACTTCTTCAACCTGAGACTTACCGCATCCCACTTCTGCCAATATTTTGCCTACGGCTGCCTCCATTTCTTGCGATGAAAGATCGTCACAAGAAAGTTTAATTATTTTTCCGAGCACTCCAGCAATTTTGTCATCTGATAAGCCAGCCTTTTTCAGAGCCTGATCAATATCTGTCAGACTTTGCATCGTTCCTCGTTTCACACCACCAGTCCTAAATTCTTTCTCTTTAAGAGACACCTGAAGATCTTGAAGCTGAGCTTTCTCTTGTTCAGTCAGGGAAGAATTTTCTTGTGCTCCCATTAGAGCTTCGTTGATTTCTTGTTCATTCAGACCTTCATTGACAGCCTTGGCCATAAGCAAATGAGCTTCTTCTTTACCAAGTCCGCTTGTCTTTAGCACTTTGTTAAGAAGAGCTATATGCTCAAAATTGCCTTCCGTCAAGCTCGGCAGCTTGACCTTTTTTTCTCCCAGATTGTCTTTTAGATCTCTCAACACTGATGCAATTTGGGCCTTGCTTACACCTTTACCACTTAGCTGTTCTGAGATAATTTCTGACAAGGCTTCCATTTCAAGGCCGTCGAGAGACTTCTTTTGCAGCAGAGACAAAACTTTGCCAACTTCTTGGGAGTCGAGTCCTGCTTTTTGCAAAGCATCAGATATTGCAGCAACACCCTGAAGCGCTCCGTCACTAATGCAGCCAATGACCCCATTGCTGGTGGTGAGTTTTTCAATTGCGCTATCCGATGCTTTTTCAGTATTTTCTTTGCTGCTTGCGGTGATCTTCAAGATTGCTGCGGCCACATCCTCATCGCTCATGCTCTGGTCTTCCAGACTTTTCTTGAGCAGCTGAATCTTTGCCACAGTATCTGGTATGAGGCTCTTGCCTTTGAGGCCGCCAGAGGACAACAATTCTGCCAGGTCTTTGATGATGGCATTGCCGACAGCAGCCATGGGCGATCTTGCCGCCACGTCGGCAATCAGCTGTCCTATCTCCGGATCAATGAGGCCTCCAGAAGTTACCATGGAAATGGACATCTTCACATTCTCTGGCCTCAGCCCCGACGATACCAAGAAGTGGTGCAACTTGGCCAACTGTCGAGCTCCCTCAGCGGAGATTCGGATGCCGGTGAGCGATCCGTCCGCAAAGCATGCCTGAGCCGAGGAAAGATCTGAGAAAATCCCTGGATCCACAGACTTTCCCGCCAAGATCTTGGTCATCATGTCTTGCACAGCTTGGTCGGACATCTGTCCTGAACTCATCAACTCCAGCACTTTGGACATGTCTTCATCCGATGCCCCAGCAGCCTCGAGGGCTTCTTGAAGCATGACGATGCCCCTTACAGTGTCACTAGTGATAGAAGAAGAGAGATTTCCTTTCTTTAGAGCTTTTTGTAATCTTGCTAAGTTTTCGACATCTTCACTTGTGAGCTGTCCTCCCTGGGCTATTGCTCTTTCCATGATGTTTTCAACTTCTTTGTCACTTAGTCCTTCTCCAGCCATTTTAGAGAGAATCTCGGCTATTTGTTCTGCAGTGTGTCCACTTGCAAAAAGACTCTTTTGCACTTGAAGCAGCTGCGACATCTCTTCAGGACTGACTCCACTGGCAGACAGGACCTTTTGCGCCAAAGCGACTGTGGCCAGGTCTTCTGGCGTCAATCCAGCGGCGTCTGCGCCATAGTTAAATGCTTTTGCTACTACGTCCTTGCTGTAAGCGTCACTCTTGTCCAGACAGTCTCTCAACTTGCCACCAAATTCTATAGCCTCGTGGTCAAGTGCCAAGTTCTTGCACACCTTCCGGATGCTCATCTTCGCGGCGTTCAAGATTTCTTGGCCCAGCTTGGAGTCAACTAGCCCTGAAATGGCGCTGGCGATTGAGGCGGCCGAAACCCCGTTTTCTCTGAGGGCAATTTGCACCCTGCCCAGTTTGGCAAGATCCTCAGCAGAGCACTTGGTGGCCGACATGAGATTCTGCAGTAACATCACCTTGGCAGCAGCTCCCTCGTTTACACCAAATTCTTTCAAGGCAAGCTGGACACTCCTTCCTTTGTCTGACGTGGTCAAGATGTTCGTCAATTCCGTCGTGTCATTTTCGTCGGCACTCGAGCCTAACGATCTCATTGCGTCTGCACACGCAAAAATGTCTTCTTCTTTTAGTCTGCTTCCGGCAGACTCCAATGTTGCGATGAGAGCGTCGCCAATAGCTACTGCGTCGACGCTTTTCACAAGATCACGGAACACTTGGCTAATCTCCTCCGTGGAGGCTCCGCTTCGCATCAGTTGCTGTTGCGTGTCTATCACTGCTGACAACTCCTCAGGTTTTATCTTCAGCACGGAAAGCGACTTCTGGACTAACGCACCGCTGACCAAGGCCTCTGGAGTGATGCCGTTGGCGTCGAGGAGCTCCTTAAACATCACCTCAAGATCTTTGGCGGAAAGGTCCTCTCTTCTCAGGGAGGCAGCGGCGCTTTTGGCCAATTGCTCCGGCGACAGCAACAGCGACTCCACTGATGTCTTCATCAACGCCACGTCTCTGACGCACTCACTTGAGATAGACGAGCTGCGGAATGCCGCAATCAGATCAGAAGCTACAATGACTTCGGCAGGGGTGAGGGACACAGCAAAACCTTGGCAAATTTGAAGTAATCCTTCTGGACAAGAGTCCTTTTCTAAATTCAAAGTCTGGCTGATGTCCTGCAGGCTGGCACCGGCTTCGTACAGGCACTTTTGCAGGTCAACGACCCTGGCGAGAGCCACCGGATGAAGCTCCAGCTTAAGCAGAAGTTTCTGCAAAGCCGCCACCGCCGTCAAAGAAACTTGGTCGGTCCCGAAGTCCGAAAGCAGCGTCTGCCCGGCGTCCCTCAAACGGTCACTCGAAGGATTTCGTCCCAGTGAACATAGGAGCTCGACCGCCGAGTCTGCATCAGCGCTGAAGGCTCCGGCGGAGTCCAGCGCCACCTTGAAGCGAATGGCGGAATCGACGTCGGCGGCAGAATCGTCTGTCGACTGCATCCACTTTGATGGATCAAACGGGCAAATTGTCTTGTTCAGCGCCATGCAGATGGCGTCGGGAGTCGCACCGGCGTCTAGCAAACTCTTCTGCAACAGCATGACTTTGACCAAGTCTGCGGAGGAAACGCCGCAACTGCGAAGCGCGCGTTCAAAGGCGAACGACTTCTCCAGGTCGTCCAGCTGGATGCCCACTTTGTTCACTATTCGTTCCAGATCCTCTAACAACAAATCTTCACCGGATCGCATGGCCTGGAGCAGGGAGCTCGCTGCCACCTCCGGGCGGTCGCCGATGCTTTGCATAAGTGAGTGTTGCGCCATAGCCAAGGCGACGTCAGCCGGAGCAGCGCCGGAGGTCACCATAGCTTCCACAACGTGCCTCTTGGCCTCGTCGGGATCCAAACCTGCAAGAAGGCCAGAATTATCGGCTTTGGATGTATTCACGAGGTCACTGGTACACTCACCTGTGTCTGCCAGCAACTTGAACATGGCCTTTGCGACGTCCTCTGGGCGGGCGCCGCTGGCCGCTACAGCAGCCACTGCCAGCCTGGCGCATTCCTCGTCGCCAAAGTTGCCGCCGCTGCTTTTCAACGCTGCCTCCAAAGCTTTAGTCATTTCCTCTCCGGATGCACCAGCGACGTGCAACGCTTTGGCCAGCGTCTTGGTCAGCTCGTCTGCGAGCATCTCAGCACTGCCATCTGCAGGCGTGCCTGCGGCACAAGCTGCCGAGGCCGCTGCTAAGCTGAGCTTAGCGACCTCGGCGACGTCTTCAGCAGTTGCTCCGGCTTCGTTGAGCACATTTGATACAGTCTCGACCAAGTCCAGGACGTCGTCTGGGCTCATTTGCTGATTCAATCCCGCTCCGGTGGAGGCCGAGGCCGCCAAAGAGGCCGCCAGAGCCTCCTTCATTGTGAGGACGATGTCGTCTGCTGATGCGCCGGCCAGAGCCAGGGATTCGGCCATTGAGCGCGCCAGATCGGCTGCAGAGGTGGGATCCTCCCCAATTGCGGCAGAGAAAGCTTCCTTCAGGATCTTGGCCACATCGTCGCCTGGATTAAGATGGGATAGTTTTGTCGATATGTTTTGACTTATCCTTAACATATTGCCACGGCACGTTACCTGACATGTCGGCCTCAATGACAGCACCAGCCAGTATCCTGGCCACGTCTTCCTTGCTGGCGCCGTTTCGCTCCATGGCCTGCGCCATTGTCCTGGCGATCTCTTCAGCGCTGGCGCCGGTGGCTTTGAGCGCTCGAATCATTGCTCGAGCGATCCCTTCGCTGCTCTCGCCGCCAGCAGCCAGCGTCGCCATCAGAGTCTCTGCAATGTTCTCCACGGAGCCTCGCCGTTGCTTCATGGCCTTGCGGATGAGCCGCACCGCTTCTGGCGCCACTGTTGCGCCAGCCGCCCCGGACGCCGCCAGTTCAGCCAGTGCCAAGACTCCCCTTACATCTTCGGGTGACAACGAGAGCCCCGCCAGTGCTGCCTCGATCTCTTTCCGGCAGTCATCCGCCCTAGTGCCCAAGGCCATGGCCATGGCCATGGCGTTGCAGACCTCGTGGCTGGGCACACCTTCGCCCAAAAGCGCCCGCTGGAGTGCCATCGTCTTTGCCAGCGATTGAGCATCGACGTGCAAAGCTCCCATGGACTTCTGGACGGCGACGGCAGCCGCGACACCGTCAGGACTGAGATTGTTGGATGCGGCAGCTGCCTTGAGAGTCGCCAGGACATCCTCCTCGCCAGCGAAAGTTCCGTTTTCTACGATGTTGTTGAGACTCTTGAGTCCCCTCACTTTTCCGGCCTCGAGCGCCTTTGACAACGTCACGGCCTTGGCCACATCTTCCTGGCTGAGTCCACTCTCAGCGAGGTTGTTCGACACATGAGAAAGCGTCTTTTGCTTGTCTTCAATAAATCTGCTCAGTGCCTTTGCCATCTTGTCCGGAGAGACGCCCTTCTTGGCCAGCGCAGCCTGCATGAGCAGACACTTGGCGATCTCCTCAGCAGAGGCTCCTGTGGCACCGATCACCTTCTCGATATACAAAGCCTAAGAAAACGGACAAGAGGAGCCTCTTCAAGACCTGCGGGTTCTTCTCCTTCTGTCTCACCTTGGCCAATTCCGCCGGCTCCAGGTCCGCCGCCTTGATGGCATTCTGAAGATTCTTGTGCATGAACGCAGGGGAGTTGTCCCCGGCCATAGCCTTCTGCATGAGCATCGTCTTGGCCAGGATCTCCTCGTGGGTGAGGCCGCTGCTCGCCAGCTCCTGTTGCATGGCTTTCAGGACCTGCACAAGATCGCTGTCGGTTAAATTTTGCTTTTCCAAAAGACTTTTTCGGACTTTTTCGCCGCAGACAAGAGATGAATTTGTCTCTTTTTTGAAAGAAGAAAACGGTGGCCGCGAGATTTATGATAACAGGCAAAAAAAAAAGAAAAGAAAAAAAACACACACAGAAGGAAACAATTCGGAGAATGCGAAAGTTCAGGAAGGGAAAAATTTACCCAGTCAGGTCTGCTCTCATCAATTAAATCGACTACATAGTAGATATTGTGAATATCCCTTTTCTCCCCCTGAAGATGTTTTGCGCTATACTTTGTCGAGGCAATGAGGAATTTTCAGAGCAGCTGCCAATTCTGTCTCTTCTTCTTGGCCTCATTTCAATGCTGAGGCTTCAGTAAATTGAATGCGCGATCGTAAAACTAATGGACTGCGCTCGTTTGAGGCCGGCGGGCGCAGACGGACCCGGAGACCCGGGTGGGAGAGTGGATGCTGGACTGGCAACGCTGTCCTCGCACCCGTTGGAACAAGTCCCTTCACTGCCCTGTGGCACGTACGACAACATCACTTCTGCTGTAGTCGACAACCTCGATATAGTCGACAACCTCGATAT
>JAAUXU010109791.1_pt1 | contig 19817 bp, 18 predicted proteins | sample 7278151 | NCBI WGS metagenome assembly JAAUXU01 (sample SAMN14350113, study PRJNA611818) | marine sediment metagenome | isolation source: surface marine sediment (1.8m) | place: French Polynesia: Moorea | collected 2018-08 | reverse complement strand
CTCTGGTCTTTGCTGACTCCCTCTATTGCCTCTGGACTTGACTCCTCATCTTTTCCCTCTGCTTCTTCCTCATTTTTCTTCATGTGGTGGTACTTCTTCAGTTTTGGCAGTGCATCTGGCTCCTGATTTGGTCCTTGATCTTTACTTGGCACCTCACCCTCTTGTCTGTCCCATAGTAGTGCCCGATCAATGCCTACTTTCACCTCTTCAATGACATTTGCAGTGAGTCTAACTGTTCTTTGGCTTTGTTAGCTAGTTCTATAACATTCTCCAAAGGCTTACTTTGGTCTTCTTCGCTCTCCTTCTCTTTCACAAGAGAAACAGAAAAGATGTTACATATGATTGTCCAAGGTGGTTCTACAGATCCATGATGTCACATCCTCTGTTGTTGCTTCTAACTGACAACACTCATTACGGCCAAGGGCACAGTCCCAAACTCTCCCGCAGTACCATTCCACTTACCCAATCAATTCAACCAGCTACTGGGCAGCAGTGGAGGGCTATGGTACTCGGGTACAGTTCTGTATGAAGGTGATCTGCTTTGGGACTTACACCGGCTACTGGTTTCAGTTCTGTTAGATCCCCTGTCATCTCTTGAGGATCGTGACTCTGAACCTGTGTCGCCAGCGTGAACAGTACGCAATGGTGCGAGACACTTCCTTCCCCAATATTATCAAACCGACTGGGACAGGATGCTGACAGATCTTTTATTATCCACACTTTGAATGTCCCTGCCAGCATCGGACATACCGATGCAGGGGGAGACAACACCTACTTACTTAGAAGATGAACCTCATCTTCCAAAATGCACGTTACAAATATACAAAGTCAAAGTTACACAGAAGAATGCCCCTGAGGTCGCCTTTTATAGGGGACAGTTGCTGGCCTGCGCCTGCTGATTGGTGGAATCCTGGTCTGCTCTTTGCGGCCGATAATTCGGAGGCAGGCGAGGTTAGTTCCAGGTCATCTCTGTAGAGGGCATATATATTTATAGAGTGGGATGCAATAAGTTTTTCAGACAGTCCACAGATGGCACTGTCTCGTCAGTCCCTCCCTCTGTTGGCGATTCCACTAACTCGTTTATTTTCAGCTGACTCAGCGTATCGTTGGTCATATGTTGCACAAAGGCAAAATGCACCATATGGTTCATAAATAAGTAAATGAGAGTGAACATAAATGTTATATGGGTGTTGCAGACACCGGAACATGCAATACATGTCACATTTATGGTATACATTCATACAACGTTGGGAGAGAACCCAAAGAAAAGGGTCGCACTCCAGTAACACATTCATGATCACACATGATTTGGCGTGGCCCCCCCTCCAGGTGGCCTCCTTTTGAGCACTCTAGTGCCAAAATGGGCAGACTTGACATTCAACCATTGTACTCAACATTGTTTCCCAGTATCACAGCTACACGGTCCAAATCAAAATTCTACTTCAACAGGTTTCAGTACAGTGTAGGAGGTGCCGTCATGCCCGACGCAATTTTCTTACGGCCAGGACTGTATGTGGTCTAACACAACCACACCTACTCTCTTGGTCAATGATCTCGTTATTTCACTTTGATTTTATATTTTACTTCTAATTGTCCATTTTGGTTTCCAACGCTCCTAAACAGCATTTTGAGACATTCGTGTTTTTTGGAACAATACAAAAATTGTAGAAATAAAGTAGAAATTAAGCACTGCAACGTAAAAGTGTGCCTTCCAGGTACAAAGTGCATAAAACTGTAGCATGTCTTTATTTCTGGCACTTTGAATGTCAAAAAGGATGTTTTCAGAGACTCAACATCAGTCAGCCCCACCTTCATTACTGCTTCAAGCCCAACTAACTATCCAAGAACTCAGGCTACTTTTATTATCCTGTCCCATAGTGCGCATCCATGTACATGTTGATATGTATATTTATAAGGTTCATCAGTACACAGCACAAAGAAAACTTTGGAACACGTGGGATTTTGCTCTACTTTATTTTACCCAACACATGATTGCAAAACATCTGGTTGCATTGTAGCTTCCCTTAGCTGCTTTGGTTTCATCAGCAAAAACTGTCCAAGTTGGACTCTGACTCAAGGCACGAGCAGAACTTCCGGCTTTGCTAAAAGTATGTCTGATTGAGCTGAAATTTTAGGTAGTACCAGGGGACACGTGGAGTTTGGCTCCTTCCACATTTGAGCTCAAGATTCCGACAGCAAGGTTACGAATTCCTGAGGGTCACTATCACTTCGTCGCAGATGCCAACAGATAAAACTTGGGGTTGCACTTGAACCATGAGCCAGAGCCTAACTTGGACTGGACAGTTTGATGGAGTCAAGGCAACTAGGCTAAGTTTTTGACTCTCAATCATATGTTATGCAATTACACTTCAGGTACAACAAATTAGATCAAAATCCCAGGTGTCTCTATCTTTTCTTCGAACAGTGTACAACTGTGACTCTGACCGTCACATTAGGGATGCTCCTACGCTTCATCAATGGTCCCCAATCTTAGTCAGCAGACACTATTTTTCACACACTGTTGAACTGATGTATAGTTTAAGTGTGAGACTATTTTGAGACCGAAATTGAGGTCCACAGTCACACTTACAATATACAGTCCTTGGCGTAAAGATTAGCCACGGGCATGACTACACCGCATGCGCTACACTGGGACATTTTAAGGTGGACTTTCGATGTGGAACACATCGACATGATACTTAGGCACAATGTTCGGTACAGAGGGTCACTGTTGTGGCTGCCCATTTTGGTGCTAGAGTGCTCAGAACGAGACCAACTGAAGATAATATATCCAAAAAATATCCAAAAATAAAATTTGTTGTATTTTCGCTAAAAAATCCACTACAAATATTTTTTGAAAAACAAATGCAACTTGGCAATCCAAGAGAGGAGAGGGGGGAAGACTGGGAAAGGATACCTATAGTGGAAGAGTGAGGCAGATGTGGCATGATTCACTGGACTGCCCAAGCCAAATATTTTGGCAGCAATGAAGCTTTCAAAGCAGCTGAAAGGAGGAGGCAAAACAAGTTAATGAACAGAGGTGGATTATGGTTTTGTCAGTCCTCACGGATTTTGCCAGTCCTCACTATGATTTTGCCAATCGTCACTATGTTTTGCCAGCCCTCAGTCGTTTTGCCAGTCCTCACTCGTTTTGCCAGTCCTCACTGGTTTGGCAGTCCTCGCTGGTTTTGGCAGTCCTCACTATGATTATGACAGTCCTCACTAGTTTTGCCTTTTCAATACACAGTACCACAGATGGACTGCTTTACCCCCTCTTAAGGCATGGACTGAGTACGACTTCAGCTAGTGTCTCTTTAATGTAAAGTTGATGAAGCTCCTATTGATGGACCCAAGCAAGGATCTCAGTGGAAAAAATATGGCTTTTTAATGATTCCATCCTGGTAGGGCCCTGCAGGCTTCAATTGGGGCCTGAACCGAGCATCTGCATGTCATATATGTCATTACTCACATAAGAGGGCGATTCAAAATGAACCGAGAAACAGGCTATATTTTTAATTGAATTACAAAGAGGCATTTAAATTACCTGTCATTTTTCAACATAGTCTCCCCCCATATCAACACACTTAGTAAATCTTTTCAGCCACCTCTCAAACACATCTGCTGGGGCATTTTTGTAGAGCTCTTGGAAGCACCCCTCCTCACCAGTCTCTAGCTCTTGCTGTGTGTTGAGAGATATGCCTGCCAACAGCCTCTTTATTGCAGGGAAGAGCCAAAAGTCTGCTGGGGCAAGGTTGGGGCTGTAGGGAGCATGGGGAATGAGGTTGATGCCCCTCTTGTCCATGAAGTCTCTTGTGGCCCTGCTGGTGTGAGGGCAGGCATTGTCTTGATGGAGAAGCCACCCTGCTGTGACCTTCTCTGGTCTCTTTCTCTGCAAATGCTGGATAAACTTTGTCAGGATCTCAATGTACAACTCACTGTTGATAGTCTGGCCAGTGACAAATGTGTGGTGGATGACCCCCTTTTGATCAAAGAAGGCCATGAGCATTGGCTTTTTCACACTTGGAACACAACCTTTGCCTTCCTGGGAGGAGGAGATCCAACTGGCATCCTCTACTTGTACTGCTCCTTGCTCTCTGGTGTGCTCTAGTGGACCCCGTATTCATCCATGGTCACCAGAGAGTCCCAGAAGGCCTGTCCATCTCTGTTGCTCCTCATAATGAAATCCTTTGCCATCTCAACCTGTTTTCTCCTGTGCTCCTCTGAGAGAAGGCAAGGGACCCATCTTGCTGCTCTCTTGCTGAATTTCAGGTCATTGTGCAAGATCTTGTGGATGCTGCCAACAGAGATGTCCAACTTCTCTGCAATTTCCTTGATTTGGACTCTCCTGTTCTCCTCCACCATGTTCCTGACAGCCTCCATGTTGTCTGGTGTCCTGACTCCCACCCAGGTGTTGAAACCTGCTCTGCTTTTGATGTCCTCTCTGCCGTCCTTGAACTCTTTGAAGAATGCATAGGCCATGGCCTTGGACATTGACTTGTTGCCATAGGCCTCCACCATCATCCTGTACACCTCAGCTCCAGTGTTGTTGGCTTTGGCAAAGCTTTTGAGCAGTCTCCTTTGATCATCTCGAGAGCTTGCCATTGAAGTAGGGGTCACTGTGACTACATTAATGGTGATCACAATAGCTGCTCAACTGTTTTGCTTCCAAAATAGTGAGTGAAACAAAACTGATCAGAAATTAACCAATAAGCCAATAAAAACTTCGAATCAGAAGCCTCTCGTAATTTTTCAATCCTACAAATGATTTTTCTTGGTTCAATTTGAACTGCCCTCGTACAAACGTAACAACCACTGGTGATTACTTTTTGAACGGTGTCTACGAGTGCACACAGGAATCCAGCGCATCCACATCTTGGACGGCGTGAGCTCCAACCACCAGCTGCTGCAGCGCTGCTTCAACCAGACTTATGGCGAGGATGGCTGGTGTGGCACTTGCTCAGAGGTAGCTCGACAGAGGTGGACTGGCGAAAAGCGAGAAAAAAATGGCCTAAAATCGAGTTTGAGTCAAGGAGGCGACCAAGCCTGGGGAGCGCGGATATTGTGGCCGCGACGCCGTCAACGACAAGGACGAGGCCACCGAGGTGCAAACGGACAAGAACTGGGGATTCTGCAACAGACATTGCGTCGTGAAAAACTCCTTGACCAATGTGCTACAGGTTTTGAGACAGTCGGAATTCTTATAACCCTTTTTCTTTTGAGAAAAGGCTGCTTGCAGGAGGTGAAGCTGTCTCTGGTGCCCAAGGCTCGTTGCCTCGAATACGGCAGCTCCATGAACATCGCGCCTTCCCGCGAGATCTGCGCCGGCCGGAGAGTGGAGCTGAGGAAGCAAGAATATTTGGCCGAGCCGGATAAGAACCAAACCCAATCAGGATCAAAGTTAACCTTTCTGCTCCAAAAAAGGGCATTTGAGGCCCGGAATGGAGGAGGCTCGGGAGAAGTCAGGTATCTAGTGGGCAAAAAAGGAGCAGCAGCACAAGTGCAATTCGGCTTGGTAGAATGACTCAAAGACATTCAGGCATAATTCTTATCATTATGGGGGGGAGGGGATTTTGTTACAACGGTAAGTAGGCCCTGGGCACATGGATAGTTTGGGTTGAGCCTTTTTACTCCCCACACTGTCATGAAAGGACCCGACAGGCAATTTCTCCGTGACCTAAAGTAAGTAGTACTAAGTGTAGGAGGACCTTGTGTTTTTTGCCGCTTTTTTGCGGAGGAGCCCAAATAAGAGCCTCAAACTCGTGTACCATATCTATTATTTAAGGTAGCACTCACCAAATCGGCCATTACTTTTAAATGTCAGCCAAAAGACTGGTGCCTGTAATTGAGGCCGTGGACGGCCATGTTGATTAATATTGTCAGAAATGACCTCAACAATTCTTCCAATGGGCTGAAAGTGCTCCAACCTTGTACACGAACCGAACATTTTGTTGTAACGAAATACGATTCAATGTGTTGCCTCAGATGTGACGCATTGGGTGGGTGGCTTAAATCTCTGTCCAACCATGCAGAATGCGTACACACTGCACAAGCCTGAGATAGACGAACAAAGTCATTCTAGTTATGGCGGCAAAGACGCTTGCACCGGCGACAGTGGCGGCCCTCTGTGGAAGTGGCTGGGACGGCGCAAGCCGCGGGCCTTCGTGATCGGCGTGGTGAGCAGGGGCAAAGGGTGCGCCAGGCACAACGTGCCGGGGATCTACACGAGGGTCAAGAAGTTCCTGGACTGGATCTACGAAAAGGCAGGCGAGGGCAAGTGTAATTCTAGCCCGCCGAATCGTCGCCATTGATCGTTGTAAAGTCTCTTTGGCATGCTGTAGAACAGAACAAACTGCCTACGTCCTTTACCTTATGCCTTTCATTTCATAAAAAGTTGTGGTCTGCAGGATTTTCTTGTTAGACGACTGCGTTGCCAAAAGTGTACGATGGTCGATGTCGGGCAAGCTTTATTTTAGTCCTCCGAGGCCGACGTCAAATTTGCATTTTGGAACTGGCGTCCTCATGACGTCGCAGGCTCGAGCTACACAGAAAGTTGTACAAAGAGCTGGAGCATCAATGTGTGCACAGCAACGTTACTGTGAAGCTGCGTGCTTTTTTGTGTGTGTCTTGTGAACACCAGAGGGAGAGAGAAAATTCGCAGAAAGTTTGCTCAAAAGTTTGCAACCCGCGGCAAACAGATCAATATCACCCTTAAAATCAAAATCATCAGTAAGCATAGGTAAAGTTAGAGCGAATTGTTTGCACAGCGGACCTTGACAGGAATTTAGCATCACTCCTTCCTTGAGTCATGGATGGGTCTCGCAGTTTTTGGTAAAAAAAAAAAGTCCAAAAATTGCAACAGGCCGTGAAAGGTTGAATAGGTTGGGGCAAGAAGAGATGAGAAAACGCCATTCTTGTCACCTTTGAATGTGGCGGGCGCGAATTGTGTGACGATGATGCTTTGACTGCGTTTCATTAACACCTCTTGTGACCTAAGCAAAAGCTCTTGACTTTGTTGTAGTCGAAGGACTTTCCCCTCTTGAACTCGTTGACACAACCCGGCACAGTTAGGGTGAGGAGAGCTTGTTTTTCTACTCGCCCTGGAAAAAAGTTGCAGTGTCGGACGACGACCGATCATTACCTTGGTTCGCAGAGTAATTTCTCAACTTCCTCCATGCCTTCATACTTCTTAGTGCCTGGCAGTGCTGTAATAATCGTCCGGTTGCTCGGCCATTATGCATGCCAACGCCGTGTGACACCTGACCTTTTGTCATTTATTCCATCCTTCCCTTTAATAATGTCCCCATAGACGAGATAGCCATCACCATTATAAGGAAATGAATGTGACATCGATCGCTATTCGATTGCCTGTGGAAGTCGACTGACTTCCCCCTTCCCTGGATCGGAGTTTAAATGACTTTGGCGCGCCTCCAAATGACTCGACCAGACTTCAAACTGCGCCCGAGGACACAAGGGGAGAGGGGCTATTAATTTTGTCATTGGCAGCACCTGGCGCGGGAACAATTGAAGACAGAAATAATCAGGTCAGCGCGTACAACGTCGTGGTGAGTAAACACGTGTACATAGCTTCATAGTGGACCTCACAGTGGTCAGAAAGTTCGTTGTATTATTCGTCATAGCTGCCCACGTCGATAGCCCAATCAAGACGAGATGGCTCGTTTAATCCGTTGATCAATTTCCCCTTTTATCGACCCAGGTGACTTCCCAGAAAAGCGTTGATGCCAAACAATCCAATCAAAGTGACGGGAGTCAAGTGGAAAGGTGGCATCTCACAAGAAGAGACTCTCTCACTCAACCGTGTGCAAATGTGGGCCCAGGCATGCAAGATAAGGCGATTGACAGACTCACGATTCAAGTACCGATTTGCTTGGCTTGTGCTTTTTTTGCACCATCCTTTCACATTTTCTAAGGGCTCGAGCTTATGACAGCCACGCTCAATAGCAGATTCCTTTTTAGCAGGCACAATTACATTCATTTTTTCGTCAACAGTCACGTCACTCTGACGGTCAAGGTTTGACGTCCATGGAGTCTTGTGGGACAACATTTCGGGCTGGTCGGGGTTACTCTCTCGGGGAGCAACTCCGCACGTAGTCCGAGCTCTCCTCACCCTCCTTGGTGCAGCCCCATTTTGATCCGTTGTCGTAACTGGTGCAGTTGGAGAATTGGGCGAAGAAGAAGAAGAAGGACATGAGCTACAAAGAGTCTGCAACGCCCGCTTTGTTACGAGCAAAAGGCTTCTTCTCGTTGTCCCTCCTCACCGGGCTTTCGCGCCGCCGCCCCCCGGTGAGGAGGGAGAAGGAAACTCTCCTCTCCGCTCCACTCTTCGAGTTGACGCACTCGTGGGCGACGTCGGTGTCGAGTGAGACAAAAGACGTCCTCAGTCAGCTTCAGTGAGGAGAAGCAGCAGCTGCATTGAATTTCCAATTTCCCCCAAGGGGCGAACTTGTCACCAGTGTCGACGACTCTGCGGATTTCCTGTGCCTCTCCTTCAACGGGCTGAACGAGTTGCTCGTGTGCATGGCGCATCTGATCTGCCACCCAAGAACTTGGGGCGATGGAGATTGAGGGCAAAGCAGCTCTTGAGGGAAGCAATTTCTGCCCAAATTGCGCCCAAAAGTCATTGGCAAAGAGTCTCACTGCTTAATTGCCCCACTCCAAGCACCGCCAGGGGCGGAGACAGATACGAGTGGAGGAAAAACTGACAGGTAAAGAAAGAAGTTGTTATAGCCGTAATAAGTGAGCCAAAAAAAGACTGCAAGAACCCTCCAGTCTGCTTATTATTGCTGCCTCTGCCTGTGTCACTTTTCCGCGAAATAATGAATCGCAGCAGTGTTCGATTCAATTCGCGGGCGCCCAAGTTAATTGAAAGATCATGGCCTTAATAAGTAAAAAAGTAGAGGGGAAAACGCGCGCAGACACAATAATTGGCGGTGTAATGAGAGGTCGAAATACGGAGAAAAATGCCGGGCAATTGAACAAGCAGCCAAGGCCTGAAGAAAAGAAATTGTTGCGAAAAATCTCGCCGTTCGAGTCGTCGCTCGCTCGGACAATTGCTAGCTGCTCACAGGACTGAGGTGAGTGTTTGGAGCGAAAAGAAATGAGTGCTGCTTTCAAAGGTTAGACTTCTTGGAATGGGTGACAAGCTGTCCAAGGTCGGGAGTGAGGACGTCGTCATGCGCAACCCTTTTTATTGTTTTGTTCTTCCTTTTGTATTCCAATATACCAGGTGTGGCCTTTAATTTTTTATAGCCTGGTTCACTATTTACCTGTCTGCTTCTCCGCTGCTCCTTCACTAATAAGTTCATGTTTGACGAACTCTGTACAGTCAGCAGCACAAGTGCATTGCTAAACAGCTGCTGCGATTTTCGCAAAGTTTTGCTGCTCTTGAGTAGTGTTTAGTGAGATGACAGACAAAATTAATGCCTTCCTTTCCCCAGCAAATCGATCTCTTGACATGCAATGTGTCCGTGAAGCAGCAGTGGCTTTTTTCTCTTCCTCTTATCACTGAGGACAACGCGTTTTCCCACTGGGTTTAATGCAGATTGCTCAAGCATTACGAGGATACGCATAAAGGCGAGATGTGTGCGTGCCTCTGCTTGAGTGCAAACATCGACAAAACACACGACAAAAGTGCACTGAGTGGCGCAAAAGACGCAACCCGCGTGGATAGAGTATTTTGCTTACCCTGTGTAGAAAAGACGAATGCATGATCAAGGTCATTTAAAAAAAGAGGGCAATTTTGCAAGTCACACTCGGATCACACAAAGCTATACTTTGCGCTACAAAGCCCATTAACGAGGTTATACAGCTGAAAAAGCCATCCAGTCACAGAGATGTTATTACACTTTTAGAGGCCATAATTCGCAGACAATTTTAGTCCAAATTACTAATTCTTTTTGGAAATGAAGATTTCCAATTTCTTTTTGCAAGTGATCCAGATCACGCCCTTGCACGCACATTCAAGCATGTTGTACATAAGCTCAAATCACAACAATACAGCTGTGTACCAAGGACCTGGTATGAAGTGACCCCACAGCCACCACCCAACCTGTCTGGACCGTCCTGACTAAGAGTGTCCTGTCAATGGGAGAGACAAAAAATGAACAAAATACTTAAGTAGCTAAGAACAAAAGACGTTTTCTTCGTTTTCTTCGAACAGCTTCCTGCACTACGCATAAAAGCTTGTTTTGCGCAGTTTCCAAAGTTGTGCTCTCACCGTCGCAGTCACTGAAGAAACAAATTCAAAGTTTTGCTAGTCTCTGTGGAATTCAAAGTCCGAAAAAGGGTTTATTGCTACTTAACAAAAACTGAATCACGCACTATGATATCACATGCAGCTATCACCTCCAGAGTAAAACATGTTACACCCTCATATGGGTCATAGAAGTCTATCAGTAATAAAATTTCTACCTTCTCTTGGCCACACTAGACAAGATTAACGGAGACTCTCCATTATTTTGCACTTGTGTGGACAAGACGCGCCTTGCTCTTGATCAGGAGCTACGTCAAGGGGCCACAATCCTGTGAATCACGCACAGTTTGATCCAGATAAATCCGAAGTGGCTTTGAAATAGGACTGCAGTGTTGCCATTTGATTAGATTCGTTCACATTTCTGCCACATACCAGCTTTCAACCCAATATTGAGTTTGTGACGAGACTTGAGGACAACGAGGACAAGCATGTGGACGGAGCGAGTGACTGTAGCTTGTGTACCATTAAATAAATTGTAAACTCTCGACCTTGGTCTGCTCCCTTGTCTTGGTCGTGACCGAGATGCCGGCCGTGAGGTGCTATTGAAGCCAGGTTTTTCTCTATAGTCTATCACCGATCCACGTTCAGTGATCCAAAAGTCAGTTGAGATTTCTCTTGATCACCCTGAACATATCCTCTGCCGTGGTCAGCATTTTCCTCCACCATGGGTGCAGTTGCTGTCCTGGTGTGTTGCGAATGTACGGCTGAAGGCCTGCAGGAAGTGCTGGAACAAAAAATCACAAAAGTGGGGCTCCTTAAGTGCTTTCCGTGGACTCTTAACGCACAGTCTTACAGGAACATCATTCATCAGCCTCCGGTTCAGACCCTTGGGGTGCATGACAACTGAATTCTTGCTCGGCCAAACTCTCAGGGGGGGGGGTTCCTTTCGTGGAACAGTTCAAACAGCCGTGCATTGCATAGTCAGGACAGGACAGAACGTACCAGAAAAAGGCAGCGCTGAGGTTGATTCACATCTCTCACGTACTGCTATGCACAAGTGGATCCAGAAGTCGTCATTTAAAGCACAAAAATATAAATACTCTTGATACACCACACAAATATGTACTAACTTTTCGTCAGAGTCACGACAAAAGATCTTTGCTTTCAAAAGTGAAGAAAAGTGCCCTTCAAGACAAAAAGAGAACTATGTCCTGATCGTAGGTCATCAAGAACGTAAACGGTGCCGGTGTGAGGGTGTGGGGCAGTGAGGGCGCAAATGGGGCTCCGATTACTGATGACGCAAAGGTCAGGATTGGGACCAATTTGATGATATCAGGGTTGGGACCAACTTAACTGTAAACCGGCAACTGTGATTTCTGGTATATATTTGCTATTGCAGTCCGATTGCCAATGGATCAAAGATTCGTGCATTTCGTCGCATTTTTGAAGGGAAATCTTGCAGTCGTAAGAGCGACCGCGTGATCCCAGCACTGCGGACAGGGCAGCACAGGTGAAGATGTAGCTCGTGTATAAATGGACCTTTTTTAGGCGCAAAAAAAGACAAAAGAAAAGGAAGAAATCGCAAAATGGTTTGCAAGTGACTTTGGGCGATCATAAAGGGTCTGGCAATCACGGCAGGGTTGCAAATGGAAAAATGGTGATTGGTCTCAACCCTGTCTTTGGCACCCAAGGAACCTGGGTGGTGCTGTTGCAGTCAGTGCTGCCATAAACGCGCAGACCTCGTCTACCCTGGTTTACTAGTTGATGCATAGAAATGGGCAAAATTATTGAATGAGCACAACCATTTTTGCCATAAATATGCATAAAAGTTAGGCCAAATATGCTAAAGAGCATGCCAACAAAGCAAGATTATCTGTCGTCTCTGAATTTCGATCACCAGATAGTGCAAATCACAATTTTAACAAATTGAGCTGTTCAACTGAACAATGAGGTCATCCCATACATGGAATTGAGTCAGGTTCATTCATTTGTTGTCAGTCAGTGGCAGGACCAGACAGAACCGTGGTGAAGAAGTGAAGAGGCTCCCACTTTGGGTCTGGTGCACTGTTGGACCAAAATCTGCAGCTGATGCATGTTGCATATTGAAGTCATGGGTGTAGAGAAGCAAGCTGGGATTCTCAGAAGTGGCTGCAATTCAGGGTTAGCAACAGACTCTTATGTGGCTTTATATTTATTTTCTGACAAGCACAAGTGACTAAGACACATCGATCAGATAATCGGTTAACCAGACATGTTAAGCATTCTGGCATCAGCTGCCTCAACATGAAGTTACAGAGGAACCTGACAATGAGTTTTCTGCAATATTTTTCTGCTAGTGAAAGTGAAGCTGCCTTTGATTGTTAAATGTTTCGTTGGAAAAGTCAGTTGTCGCTCAAAGAATCTGACATCAGTTGAAGCACTACCACGGGATAGGAGTTGTCTACAGCTTTTGGTCCAGCAGTGTGCAAACTTTCAATACAACGACCTGCACTAGGATACATCCTAGCATACATACATCTTAGCCTAGCATACAAAATTGCCCATGCCCAAGCTCAGCCCAACTGAAAAGTCCCAGTCTCAGACACTTTCGAGCTCCTTACCAACCCCTACAAAAGAAAAACTCTTAAATCTTAATTATTTAACCCCACCAGGCTGTGCACAATCCTTCTGGTGTTTCTAGGTGGAGAGGACAGTGTGAGTCCAAAAGAATAAAAGCGCACGAGGGGGAGCACTTCAGGGTTACCACACGCATCATGGAGGAGGTCTAAAAACCATACTGATTTCTGACTCAGTCAAGACCGATTATTATGCTTTGAAGCATGTCTTAGTTTTTCTTCATTCTATTTGATGAGCACGACTGCTCCAAACCCTGAATATCTTCCTTTACGTAACAAGTATCGTGTCTTTTTGTGTGCGACTTAACAGAATGGGAAAAAGTATTGGCCAGAGTAGAAGAGATTTTTTATATAAAGTCCCAAGGCCGAGCGGGTGTACGTGTGTGTGTGCGTGCGTCCCGGCCTGCATCTGTCTGTCTGTCCAGCTTTTGCGCGAGAGCCGTAGTCTCTCGTGCGTGCGTGGACTGAGGGAACTTAAAATCTCCACGTAAGTCATAGACTGAAGCCAGGACTTTGAGGGTGACTTTCGGGGCAACTTCGAAGTCGATAGTAGCAAGAACGAGGCGAAGGATGAGGGCAATGCTCTGGCGATCGTCAGCCTGAACCTTGTGTGCGGATCCAAGTTTGGGGACGATCGGTGTGGCGCCAGTTCTTTTGGGTCAGTCTAATGGATATTTTGAACACCATCTGGTCCTTCATAATCGTCTATTCATGAAAGTGTGGTTTTTGTAGTCAGCCTCTGTCACAGTCATTGTGGGCTCACATAGGGCAGGGGAGCAGGCGGGTGTCCACTGTTTCACATTCGGAGAAGTCTGCTCATGCCGGAGGGCTGTGGCTACCGTAGTGGCCAAGATTGTCTTCTTGGAAGACTTAGGTGCCTTCATTGAGCTCAAAGGATCCAATGAACTCCACACTGCTGTCTGCCGGGTCGTGACATTTCATCTGCAAGCTGACCATGCCAGATGTCACTGCGCACCAGGTGCTTCTCCGGCGAGACCAGCATCTTATGCAGGTCCGGCCTGTCCATATCAGGTCTCCTGCTGCTCTGTTACGCGCATCACCTGGCCACTGACTCTTAGATGAAGGTCGTCTGTGTGACGGTCCCAGATGCGGGGTTGATAGCAGTGGATTCGGTCATGCGTGCATAAGGTTTTTCCTCGGTCAGAGAAAAAATGAGTCAGAGAAAGGTGTCAAGTTTGTCTTCAAATTTACTTTCACTGAGACGCACCCACCTTTGCTTGACTTTGAAGCGATTCTGCATCAAACATAGTCACGAAGTGATTTCCAAATATACCTAAGGACAGGCTTAAAATTGCCAGATAATGAAGTCGTCAATGGACTATATTTTCTGAGCCCTGTGCTCAGAAAAACCTGAGCGAATTCTGTAGCATTCTCACTGGCGAATTCTTCAACACAGTCACTAACTTATGTCATGCACGTCGATGTGGTGTGATGAGGGGACAGATTATATTATTGCTGCAACTCAATGATTCAGCTGGGGTACTTTTTAGGAAGCTGTCATTGGCAAATTCTGACTGTTATTCATAGCTAATATAACCGAGCCATATGGCTGAGGCATGGAGACGCATCCGGACTTTTCGTCTCAATCAAGCCTTGCATCCTTTCAACTCCTCCTTCTTCGGAGCTACTTTTGTCTCATGGTCTACGGTTATGGTAGCCTCACTTGCTGCCATCTGACCTTCTTTGCCGGCACCAACCTGACCCAGGCCACTGTCTCAGCACTAAAAATGTGTCAAGGAAGAATCTCTCTGTGATGATGGGGGCTCCACATTTAAAGCATCAATGAGATGAAACATATAATTGTAAGACAAGGAATATGTATGAGATGAATTGCACTGATACACTAAAATATGAGACAAACTGCACGAATACAGAACCTTGTGAGACTAATGACACTGAGGCAAAATACCCTGAGATGAGCAACGAGAAAAAAAGCAAGAGATGCACTGCTCTGAGATGGAACCTTGTGGGACGAAACATATTGAGACAAAAAGTCGGATGAAACGAGAAGTCGCAGAATCTCATGAAGGGACTACTTTTCTGGCTCCTGAGCCAGAAAGTCCTCTGCATGCTGAGGTGATGTGGCACATTTACATTAGCGACGGATATTGGGATTACCACAAGGCAAATGAAATACGAGCTGGAGATGTCTATATACTTGATTGAATAACGTGAGTTTGCGTGGAATATTGACAAGTTTGCGTGGGATATAGACATAGTTGGAGTGGACTATAGAGAGTCTGGGTGAAATATCACGTTTTTATATTCTATGCAATCGAGAGGTCGTATTTCGTTTGCATGGTGGTGACACAAGTACTTTGGCTCCTTCATAAATGGCAGACATTGAAAATAACGCCAAATTTTTGGATTACATTTGATTCTTTTACGAGCTCCAGGGAAATATTCTGCGGCCATTTGTCCAGAAATCGCGGTATTTTTGGTAGGAGCAGAATATATAGTAGACAGAGTAATCTATTGTGATATGTCCCTCTGCCAACTCCGCCTTGCTTTGACTGCCCAGGCCGCACTTCCCACCACCTGCCAGTACTATATTTGCGTCTGCTAAGTCTGCCCTAATCTCAACTGCCCAGGGGGGCTGTTCCTTCAAACTGAAGCTACTATATATTTCCTTCCACTTCCTTGTTAGATGACGAGCTGCTCTTCTTTCCACTAGCGATGTGTCAGGCTGGCTTTTTCATCGAGCTCTGGTCCGGTCGGACAGGCTGAAAATCGCTTCGAACTTTCGAACTCGGGCTTAGGCTCGAAGCATCTCTGCCTTCAACCCCTTTGTGAGAAGGCAAAAAATCAAATGTGTCCCAAAAAATTTGGCCTTAAATTACAAATTGCATGTATGCAAAATGCCCTATAATTTTCCTCCTTTTTCCTCAGCGATTTGACGCGTTGTCGGCCTCGTTCACGTCAAATCGTCTTGGCAAAAAAAATATAGTGCTACAATACAGAGATACAACAATATATAGTTATGACATTCATGAATCCTGAGCCTTCGCCACAACGAACAGGTTGGTGCTTCGTAACACAACCTGCACCGTTTGCAAGGAGCAAACATTAGAATGAAACGTTGAGAAGAAGAACCAACACAATTCTGCTACTATGAAGTTAGGAAAGTTAGGCAATGTGTTATTTTAGAGATACTTCTGGCAGTCCTTCCAATGCGTCTGTGACGTTCACCACCATGATGAGCACGACCAGGGACAGTTTCGGTGGATAAGTCAGTTAGGTATGCCTCATTGAACTCAAAGATCCTCCTGTGATTCAGGATCAAAAATTGCACAGTTCACGAGCTGATGCGCTGAGTTTCATGCATTCGTCTAAGCAGCAGGTTGGAGACAAATGTTTTCATTTCGAGACATCTTTTGCTTTTTTTAAAAAAGAATTTTGATGAGAAGTTGTCACTTTCAAAATTGCTATGCCTGGAGCATCTTCACCAAAGAGTAGTCTTGACAAAAATGGCCGGTACTGTCTCAGTCGTCATTGATGAATTCAGCGGTAAAGTGTCTTGCACTAATATAATTGTACTTTATACTGTACTTTCTTATTGTATCACGAATACGACCATCCACCGCCAACAAAAAATCTCGAAAAATCCCAAAACAAATATTTGTACTATCGTACTTTTTTTTTATCCATTACCCTTGAGAAGAACTTGCTTGTTTACTGAGAGACCGAGAAAGATTTGGACAAGCACATTAGCATCCTCAAGGAGTCATTGCTATGCAGAGAACACTCTTTAATAAAGTGCTGTCCGTATAAGCTTTCTCTCAATTTTGAAGTTTGCTTTTTACAGTCATTTCGTGCCCCCCTCCGGCCCCCTGGATCCCCCCTGCTACCTATGTCTGGCTAATTGCTTTCACCAACTTCTGCAAAAGACAGAAGGGAGCCCAACCAGAGTTCAATCGACCTGATTTCTTCGTAGAACTGACGCAAGCACCTCGATCTGGACCAAAGTTTACCCCTCTCTCTCGCTAAATGACAGGACGTACCTGAAATCATCGGACGCCAAATTAGAGAACTTGAGGGGGTCACGAGCAGTAAACGCAGACATCTTGGCCTGCAAAACTCTAATTTGGCCTAATGACGATCGAGGGTCTGGGCGGAGGCGCATGGACTGTGACAATAACAGAGAACTCGTCTCAATTATGCGCATACGCGTACAGCCAGCAAATGATTTCGCCAAATAAAAAATGGTGCTGGCTGCTGCTGGTGCAATTGGACCACAAATTGCGGCCTACGTTGTGTGAAAGTATCTCTACGCACGTGCTAAGTCCATACACACGTGCCATGAATGCATCGGGATTTTCCACATGCTAGATGTACTACACTCAGACAACAGCACAGCCCCCCTCCCATGCCCCTTTTTAGGGGAGGGAGGGGGTGGGTACAGCCTTCTTTGTCTACTGAACAGAGATGTTTATTACACAAAGGTGCACTCATTTTTGAAATCAGGAGGTTCTTGGGGGTTCACCTTTAAATATCACTAATAATTAAAAAGTTTTATGACATAAGGAAGGATTAACAGTACATTGGGGTCTCACACCTGGGTAACATTTTGTTAGACAAAAGTTGTAGTTTTTCAAGGGCAGGCATGTGTGTAGCTTAGTGAAATGACTATTTTTAAGGGAGTTATGAACAATTTAATTTTGAAGGTTATTGACTCATTTATATCCACTAATGTTGTACATACAGCTATGCTCATGTCATGTCATATGCACAGCTGGGCAAGAAGAAGTTAATGCTTGACTTTGCAGTCCGCCATGAACGGGTGTTGGCAACCTGAGGGTGGAGGTGGGCAGGGGAAAGGGTGGTGCCCAAGGGTAGTCAAAGCAAAAGAGCAGCAGAATTCAAAGAGGGCAAAAAACCTTGCCCAGCTGTGCATTTGTAGTTTAATGCCACTTCTCTAGTTGATGGGCAGTTTTTATTTACTGCCATAGCTGCCTTGCCTGTTGCAGCTTGGCCTGTTGCAGCTTAGCCTGTTGCAGCTTAGCCTGTTGCAGCTTAGCCATAAAGTTGCTGCAGCAGCCATAAAGTTGCTGCAGCTTAGCCATAAAGTTGCTGCAGCAGCCATAAAGTTGCTGCAGCTTAGCCATAAAGTTGCTGCAGCAGCCATAAAGTTGCTGCAGCAGCCATAAAGTTGCTGCAGCAGCCATAAAGTTGCTGCAGCAGCCATAAAGTTGCTGCAGCAGCCATAAAGTAATGCTATATAGCAATAAACAGTTATATGCAAATCAGTTATATAGCTATATAGCTACTTTTTGGCTGCCGCAACTACTTCATGGCTGCTGCAGCTACTATACAGCCCTCTGCAATGGGCTTAACTGCAACAGGCTCATCAGCAAACAGACTATGCTGCAATGATAGAAAATAAAAACTGCCTGTCGACTAGAAATGTCATGTTAAACTACAAATGCACAGCTGGGCAAGGCCTTTTTGCCATCTTTGGATTCTGCTGCTCTTGAGCCTTGACGACCCCAGGGTGCCACCTCTTCCCCCACCCTCCGACCACCACCTTCTCCACTTCCTCTGCCCCCTGGTCATCAACATCCTCCAGGGCAGAATCCAAAATTGGGCGTAAAACGCCTCCTTGCCCAGGTGTGCGTGCATAACTGGAACGCACACTTGAGATACGTCTCTCAAACTCGATTCAGCTTTTGATCTTTCGCCGCAGAAGTTGTCGAAAGTTCCAAGTCGAAGTCAACTTTTTGTCAGCAGAGAAATCGTCATTGGCGAGTTAGCATTAGTTGTTGGTAAAGCCATCGCTGAATTGAGATATATTCTTGGCTTGAGACTTGAGTTAACTGTAATTGTGTTCAGGAGGGAAACTGGACTTGAGGGGTATCGAGTCAGGCCCGACAGCCAGTTTAACACCGGAAGTGACTCGGGGTTTGGGGTTTTGGTTGAACTCCGGAGGGACGAATATGTTCCCGCTATTGTGCGTGCGCTACAATACACTGCAGTCTGTAGTAGGCCTTACCTACACCGATTAAGCGTGGGTGCTCATTTTTCAAGCCTTTTATCCTTTGCGAAATGACAATAACTTCTTTGAATGGACAAAGCAAACATCGTTGGGCCTTTTATCCTGTGTGAAGTGAACCGTATGCAAACAAAATGTGGTGAAATACAGCAGCCTTCGGCAAATGTGCAAAACTGAGGAAGCGTGAAGGCAACTCTGGCTTGTAAGCAACGAATTGCGGCGGAAATTATACAATTAGATCCTTTTTTTATGAAATAACTTTGCACAAGGAGGGAAAATCAGCAAGGACTCAGGTCACGTACAATTGCAGATCTCATATCGTGCGCGCCACCTCATTATTTCTACAAAGTACAAAGTGTTGCTTCAACACCCTGACATGTACAATGGACTCCGCGAAATTTGTTTTTCCATCGGCTAACACCAGTCTAGACCGAGTCGTTGCAGAGCAAAGCACGTGCTCACTGTGCTTTCCACATCCAAGTATGCATTACTATGTCGAACACGCGTCCTAGAGCCCCTGGGTCCTGTAGCTTGCCACGGTGGGTGTGGTGTTGTGGCCTTGGGAGGCTGTCTTCGTCCTCCTCCTCGTCGTGAGACCCTCATGATGCGGTCGAGGGGCGAACGCAACTTGGGCGTGAGGTGATTCGGGAAACGAGTTGCACTTTTCCCTCTGGACGGTACGTACAAACTAGGACCGAAGGACTTCCTATTTAAGGAAATTGCCCCTAAGCTTTGGCAGGCTCGGTTTGGCTACATTGGGGTAAAGCACGATTTCTCAGTATTGACAGCCGTTCAATGCTGCACTGTGTGGGTCAAAAAAAGAGGACTGAAGGAGGGATGTCTGATGCTTTCTTCCTGACAGCTCCCTTGGTATCACTCATTCCCCTCTACTTTCGTGTTGTCGTCTTCTTCCTTTCCAGCCTTTGGTTGTCCTCCTTTGGACTCGCAGCCCAGTTGCCTCCTTTGGACTCGCAGCCCGGTT
>JAAUXU010172199.1_pt1 | contig 19820 bp, 15 predicted proteins | sample 7278151 | NCBI WGS metagenome assembly JAAUXU01 (sample SAMN14350113, study PRJNA611818) | marine sediment metagenome | isolation source: surface marine sediment (1.8m) | place: French Polynesia: Moorea | collected 2018-08 | reverse complement strand
TCTCTTCTGGTGGTGAGAAGAACCTGGCTAACCCATTGCCCTAATCACTTTCAGCCGACCATGTTAAAAGCACTTTAAAATGAGTTATGAAGTAATGTTTTGGAAATGAAATTTGCTATGAGTTGAGGAGAAGGTCTCCGCTTGCTGCTCAAGTTGGCCCTGATGCAGTAGCACACATTTCAGCAATGTTCAAGCAGTGGAATGCTGAACGCATGTCTGTGGCAAGCTAATTCTTACGTCCCCGGTATGATTGTATCCATGAAGTAACTCACTGTAGCCTGACATCAAAGGTCTTTTGCGAAGCGCGCACACACATACGTGTTTGTTGTTGATATGGCAGGCTGAGAAGACGATGACGGGGGTCTTTGGTAAACTATATAGGTATCCTATACGTACGTCACTTCAGAGAGAGTTTCAATTGGACGGCACATAATACGTAGTACCTCGGTGCGTACGTGAGAGAACACTTACCATTGACTACCGTAGTCACCCGTTCATTTCTCCGACTGCTACTGACCCCGACTGGATCGACCGTCCGGGTCAAGCTACCTGCAGTCCATCTCAAGAGAGCGTTACTGCACAACGTATGGACTTGCTTTGGGATCAGTCCTGATCGTGACAACCGAGGACCGGGGACTGTCGTCACCCCCCTTTCCACGGGCCCCAACAATTGGTCCTGCTACAACGCAGGTGCATAACCTTTTTGATTTATCCATACCAGCTTTCAACCTATGGACAGGCCCCTTTTCGGGTGTTTGCGAGGTAATGACAGCAACTTCATTTGTAGCGCAGCATGAGCGCTAATAAACTACTGTTGCTAGACGTGCAGAGCGCCATCAAACACCGCTTGTTCCTGCGAAATACTTCAATATGCTGTGCGCGTCCAAGGCAGACTGAACAACGAGTCTTGCACAGAGTAGAACAAACGATTCTTCGGGGTTTGCTTTGTCTGTACGTGCATTGTGGCTGCGAACACTCTCCGGTATGTGGCCAAAGTCTCCTTCTTCTTCCAGTTTACCGATACAGGCGTCTTTCACTGGATTTCTAACGAAATGCGAGAAACTCAGTGCTTTGTTTACAAAATGCGTGATCCAGGTATCAGCTTTGTTACACTTTTTATCCACGGTGGATGAAATAAGAGCTGAGGGGGAAGACGTTTTGATATGTTTATATGGCTGGAAAGTACTCACAGAAGCTGGAAATTTGCTTTTCAAAGCTGCTTCCTTTCCGATCCTACTGCACATTCTTGAGGCAGGGCCCATGCTAATGGATCTGGAGATAAAGGCGACTGCATAATGGATTTTAAAGCTCCTTGCACAATCAATCACGGCCGTCTTTCTTAAATTTTAGTCAAGCCCACCAAATCAATGTGCGTCGGAATGAAGACGCCCCTGTGTCAGCCGTGCACTGCTGTAGCCGCGGTAGCGCGGAGTGCGAAAAACACCGTCGTGATTATCAGCGTGAAGGAGCTCATCGACAACAGGACCAACAAATTACACTAGTCTTTTCGCCCGAGATGATCGAACCTACTTCGGCCAAAGTTTGGTCATACCACGTGGTTAAGGAACTTGCGATGGATTGTCCAACTTTTCGCTTTCAGGAACGAAAAATTAAAACTTCTCTACTTTGCATAATGAAAAAATTGCGTGGATCTTCACATCAGAGTGAATCCATCAGGATAAGTTAAGAGTTCACTACGATATACCTACGTATTGAGCTTTGCACTTGCGGAGGAAGCTAATTTAAAGGGCTTCTCTCATTCTTTGACGTCTTCCCCCTCATCGGGGAAACTTTGGTGCTCAAAGACAATATCAATCAGCCTTGTTTTTACTAGAAAAAGGTGCTGCTGTAATTACTCAATGTTAATTACGCCGCTAAGTACAGGTGTCATGGGGAGAGGCGGGAAAAACGCCTCCTGAAGAGGAAAATTGCCTGAAGTCGGTCAGCAATGCTACACGCAGTCCACGTACCTACCTCAAGTAGTATATATTCAGCCACCCAGGACAGGGGAAGCGAGATGCCAAGAAGTAACAGACCATCCGTCATATCGACCGATGCCTTCTTTCTTCCCGCTGGCAGCGAGTTCTTGGCCTTAATAAGTGTGCTCGCTCGCGCTGCTGGGGGAAGACAGGGTGGCCGGGTACAGCTTCTCCTCCTCGTCCGTGTACGTAGGAGAGAACAAAAGAACGTTGATCACCAGCTCGGGCATTCGCGTGGCAAAACTAACGACTCCTCTCACCCATTAGCGCGTGAGCTACTGCGTGCGGCAGGAAAACACTGAGCTTTTTCTTGTTCACCAATAATCATCCCCGTAATCAATCCACGCCGATCATTAGCAGGGACAACCGATGCATCAATGTATGACTGATCTCAGTTGATAAATACATACGTAAGTTAATAAATTGCAGTCGAACTTCGATTTAGTCATCTTCTATTGACTCAAAAACTCTAGTTTAGTCAAGTTTTGTCTGCTTACCAAACTTTTACTTCCTCAAATGCCTCGATTTAGTCAAACTTGAGAGGCGGCAAACTTTACTTCAGCCAACTCCAGTTCTACTGCTGCTGCACATAAAATGTGTTAATTCCCTCACTGCCTGCGTGGGAGGCCTCACATTTGGCACATCACCAAATTTAAATGGTTGGTTCTGCATTTTTTATTGGATTGTGTTCCAATTTGTTCCTAACATGGACACAATTACTGAAAAAAAGATTCATCAAGCATCCCTCACCCTCATGTCACACTGGTTTTAGAGGCAAAGAAGCAGAGCAGGATCCTCCCTGCAAGCTCACATTACCAGTCAAACCTCACTGATTTTGTGTTGCAACGGCCATCTTCATTTTAGTCAAATGCTTCATCTTCGTCAACTTTCTGTTGCTGGCCAATGACTTGAATAAATAGAACTCTGACTGCAGTTGCTGCTGTGAACAATGGCCGATTATTCAGCTGAATTAGAGGACAGGAGAGGCTTGGCACATCCTGCATATTCAGATCTTCCTGGGAACAATGAGATGGTGGTTTTCTGCGCGCTTCAAATAGATGCAGCTGGCCTAACATGAATACTGTACTGCTGCAACATGGCTTGTCAGTACACGTGTTCTTACTTGAGAAATGTGCCCCCCCTTGTTCAACATGACAGTCATCAATGTGAGCTTGTACCTTTGACGTGGCCTTCAGCTTACACTCTTAAAAAACGCATTAACGTTGCTGACGGCTTAGAATTATAATTTTTCTCTGTAACTATTGCTCTGATGCAGTGAAACCTCTTGATATACAGGCATAAGGATCCGTTTAGGACGTCCGGCCCTGACAGGGACGTTATTCTTAAAGGCCACTGTATTTCTACCCACTTGTTCTCAGTACAGAAGATGCCTGAGAATCTCATGCATAGGGTGAAAAGGACAAATGCCATAGCTTCACACGGGGTCCTCATGAGTGCTTACATCGTCGAGCGACCCCAGAAGTGCTCGGAGTTTATCGGATGGTGGAGGGGGATTTGTTGTCAGACAATACATGAAAGTCATCCACTTGGGCGAGTGCGCAACATACGTATTCCAGGATTGTTGTGCAGGTTAAGAGGGAGGCCGCCTAAATGGGATCGAGAGGGTCTTCGCCAAGACGAAAAAAAAAGGAAGCAACCAAGTTGCCGTTAATTATTTATGCGCTTAAGGGAGCGGAAACAGCAGCTCTGTCGTCTCCACATCATTGTTCTGCGTGTGGCAGCAAAAGCCCAGGGAATTTCAGGGCTTCACTCACACTTTCCGTGCTCAGAAGTTGTATTCAGCTGGCTCGAAAATGGTACAGTGTGTGCCAACCCTAATGGAGTCGAAGGAGATGGGGTTATGACCTTCTCTGCCTGATGCATACACGCATCCGTGCAATTGTGCGTACATCGTTGTCGTATCTGGCGGAGCTTCTTGGGATTCTTCGTTGTTGTCTGTCCGCAGTACCGAGGTGGAGGCAGAGCGGCCGGCCAGGGGAGGTGGAGGCCGTCGGAAAATGTTCCTGGGAAGATTTTTCCATCGACCTCACTCTTGCATATGCGGTAAATAAATTTCTACCCCGAGCTCGTTTCTGCCCTGAGTGTGGTGTAAGACTTATGTCCCTCTCGGCCTCTGCAGGGCGACAAACGGAGTCTGGGATGTGGCTAAAGTTAGTTTCTTTGCTACGAACAAAGGAAACATTAGCATAACATTGAGAGAGGGAAGATTTGGAGCATTGAACAGGTGCTTTGTAGGTGTCGAACTATGGTAAAATGTAACTCGACCCAGTGCAGGTAGGCATAGGTGCGTCGAGACGTGGTTCGGATGACGAGTTAAGGGAGCTTCCCTTTGCCTTCTGGAAAAAGGCCTTTGGGAGAACGGGGAGAGGGGTGAGTTAGGCCTACAAGAGAGCCTCTTTTTTTACGGACATTATTGGAATCCGATGCGTAAGCAGAAGAGGGGGATGGGGACACCAGTGGTCATGCTCTTACAACACATGAGCTCCCTTTAGGGTGGGGAGGGGATTTTTCGACTTTCCATCTGAGAGAAGTGAGGAGACGTCGACGTGAGGTTTTTCCGAAAAACAATCGTCAACACGCATGATCAGGGGCATTTCTTGTTTTCTTTTGGTTTTTGCTGCGGTTTTTTGTTTCTTCTCCGGTCATCTGCGGGCAGACGAGAATATCCGCTATTTAGGCTGACAAAAAGCTGCGCATGTTTTGCTCTGGAGAGATTCTTCCACCTCATGTGTAACCCGGCTGTCAGCGCGTCGCTTTGGAAAACAATATTTGATGGGTGTACAAACAATGAGACATCCTTGCACTGTATGCATAGAGTATGAGCAGAGTGCGCATGCGAGTGATATGGGACGACTCGACTCAAGCTGCGCCATATTAATGTGAGGAATGGTCTCGAGTGGTACAGCAAAACAGAAGAACCAGCGATGACTCACGGTGGAGGCAATCACGGGAGGCACAGAGAGGCAGAAAAAACACATACATGAGTATGTAAATCACTGGGAAGCCTCTGGCTGCTGGGGCGTCCACCACTAGATTACTCACTACGTTTTGTTACGCGGCGTTTGTGTCCGCACATACTGTATTTGCTCAAGTGGGTAAATTGAAATTTCTCTTTCTTCACTACATGTCAGCCGCATGGAAGGAACTTATTCCTATTAAAGTGGCCTCGTTTCTTTTCGTCTCCAGACATCCGAAAAATCAGGCTTTCTAGAGGATTTGCCGCTTCTGAACGACTGCGGTACTCGACTCTTGCAAGTACTGGTGGACTGCAGCAAAGAGATTCTCCCTCCCACAGACTCTAATGCTGAGAAGGACTGCGCACGTACTCGGAAGTAAAATGAGACTGTACGTTCGTCCCTTCCTCCCCGTTGGAAATTCAAAGTGATTTCATTCCCCCCCAAAAAAGAAACTTTTATCCCCCAGTGGCCCTGGATGCACGTGGAACGCACAATCGGGTGACAAATATTTCCCTGCCACCATGCGGCTTTTCTTACTACTCTGGATCCGACTTCTGCTGGTGGTCAGAATGAGAGAAGAGAAAATCCGGGGCTCTCGGGTCTCGGGAGGAACGGGCGGGAAGAGCTTTTGAAGTGGGTTGTTTCAGAAAGAAAAGGGTGGGAAGAAGCCAAAAAAAAAGCTTCAAGGTACTACTCAAACTCGGTCCGTACTACGCACTTGAGCCCTGCCTTAAGAGGACTTAAGTTTCACTTCAGGAGTTTTTTTTTCTTCTGCCTCCTTTCTTCGCATTCCCCCCCTTTGTCTTAATCTTCCTTTCGTCCACCCAACTTCGGTAATACGCACTTAGGTAACAAAGGATCTTTCTGGAGGTTGTTTTCTCCTTCTCTGGCATTAGTACTTAAGAGTCCATCTCATTTGCTCCCAGAGCCAATGCGACTCTTTTCCATCTACCGCCACTGAACTGCTTATGCCCATTCTGGCTGGGTCTCCGGCTTCAAGCTCACGCAGTCCATGCAGTACGACGAGGGGGATGAGCAAGACAGGGGACGAAGGAACCTCCACGCCATCCCCTGCAACATCCCCCCGGTCTCCCTCGTCCGCCTCGACGTTAGCATGTTGGCCGCGCGGCTTCTTGACCCCGCCGTCGCATCCCTCCCTTTCCTTTGCCTCCCCCTTGACGTGAGTTGCGAGTGGAATGGAGTGATGACCTTTACGTCACGAGGGGGGGGAGGAAAAAAACTGGGCCGCGAGCGACGGGGGGAAAAAAGGGAAATGCGACCATGTGGCCGAATAAGTTCATGTGGCACAGGTCGCATTCGCCGTAGGATAAGTTTTTTTAAAAGATTTTTCTTCCTCCAGCCTTTGAGAATGCAGCAACGTGATCAGTTCTGCGAGAAAGTGCATTCTCCTCATGGTTGGCAGACTTGGAGAAGTGGTCGAGTGTGTAGAACGAGTGACCCGTGTCACTCGGCGAGGAGGAGGGGACAAGGGTGGTTGTAGCTCTTTTCGCATACTCCCAAAGTGGGAGAAGTAACACACACGACTCTTTTTTCTTCTTCTTTCTCGGCAGACACAACACACATGATGAGTAAGTACTGTATGCAGTAGCACGATCGACTTTAGCTTCCTCTCCTATCTATCCTGCTCTTTTCTTCCCTCGGGTCAAAAAGCCACTAGTTCCTGGTAAACACTTTCTGGACTCTCCCCATCTCCACTTTTTTGGGGGTGTGAGGTAATATAGGCCCATCGCTACCGCTGGAGAAACCTATCTCTCTTCCCTGGTGAAAAACAAAGGCTTTCCTAACTTCTCCCATAAATCTGCAAGTTGCCTATTACTGAGTGTGTGTGTTTGTGTGTCATATAAGTCACCCCGCTAGCAGTGGGCCCCAAATCGTGTGTGCAATGCATAGTTCAATGCACAACAGCAAGATTTCTGCTTCCTTTTTCTTCGACGAGTCTATACTTTCTCTCAGAAGCCAGATGCTGATCGATCAATGGCAGCGGCTCCCCGTAGATCCAGTTGTCCAGCTGGCCGCTGAGAGACGAGGCCGAGTGAGCGATTTCTCGTCAAACTGAGTTAGTGCAGAAAAGCCTCTGTATTTTTCCGCAAGGAAGTGAAGTTGTAGCAGCACTTATCAAGAAAGTTTCCTCCCCCCCTCTTCTTAATTGCTCTCTCACAAACTCTCGCCCAACTCTGCCCGTGACAAGGAAAACTTGAGACTTTGCTACCTTGGCATTGTTGGGTGTCTCCGCCTGTTACGCACAAATGTACGTACGGGCTGAGGGAGAGATCAAGATCAAGCCACCTCTCTTATCGTCCTTGAATGGCGTCAGTCTCCATTTGTCAGTTGATCCCTGAAGAGCAAACGAGCACCTCTTTTTGTGCGTGTTTAAGCTACACAGCCCTGCTGCCAGTCTCATCTCACTTAAATGACACAGAAGGTAGAATGCGGAGAGACATTCCTTCTACCCCTGAGGAGAGATTTTGAGGCAGCATAAATCAATCTGGGAGAGAACTGTTGTTGCCCGCGGAACGAACCCCGTCTGCCTCCACCCTGGCCGACACAGGTGGGGTGGGCGCGGAGGTCGGGCTGGGCTTAAATCATGGGAAACAGACGAGAAGTTGCGGGACCAGAAAGAGTTGGAGGAATGAGGCGACTTCATCGGTTCCACCCTGTAACTGGGGTTGCTCCTTCCTGGCTTCCTCCGCGGCTTTGTCGACGACGAGTGTTTTGCTGCCTGAGATTCCCGCTGTTTGGAAGAAGGAAACAGAGAAGTGAGCGCGTGTGTAAACATTTCATTCTCACAAAGGCGCGCGCGCACGCGGAGAAGCCAAACATGATGTGGGTTGAGTTGGGACAACAGGGAAGAAAGAAAAGAAGAATTGAGGGAATCGAAACTTGTGTCTGTGGCTGCTCTGCAATTAAGTAGGGTCGTCTTTTCAGCCTGTGGCTCTCACACACGAGCACGCACGAAGAGAGAAAAGATCGAGCTGCTTCTTCTTCATATATGAGGATGTTTTTGGTGCGTGCCACTGACTCGACGTCAATGCTGCACTGTATCTCGTCTTCTGCCTGTGACACTCACGTTTCTTATGCAGTGCTTGCTTAGGGAGTCCGGTGCTGATTCTGTGTGTGTGTGTGGGGGGGAGAAGAAAAAGACCTCCCTGTAAAAAAAAATGCGATTGGCCGAAGAGATCGAGCAGAAATAAATCTTTTTGCAATTTCAGCTTTTGCAAAATCGGGGGCAGTCAAACTTGCTTGCTTGATGTGGAGCCTAAAGCACGATCGTAGCTCTGATGACCGATCCGTAGGAAAATTTCACTGGCATTTGCATACATGTGGAACGAGTGGACAAGACAAACATGTCGGCTTCATCGCCATAAAGGCTCGCGGGCACTGATGCTCGCACAAATTCGTACTGTTCGCACTTTTGCGTACTACGCGCGTCTACCAACGTGTGTCGTGGCGAGTTGGAAATGTTTGCCACCACTTAAACAATCAAGGTATATTCAGTAAAGAGCAGACGAAAGCGTTATATTTAGACGTCGCTCCGTGTCTACCCCGCCTCGGGGTAGAGACACTGCTAACATTAATGCAGATGCCAGGGCTAAAAAGAAGGGAAAAACGCAGCTTCCAGCCCCAAATTGAACCTGTCAGGATGAATGAAGGTGCCCATTTTTGGGGCAGGGAGAGTGTTTTACACGGCCGTAAAAACAACTAGCCAGCTTTTTTTTTATTCCAATCCGCCAGCGGGTGCGCGAAGAAACTACAGGCGCACGAGTGAGCAGTGGAGGCCTCTTAAAATAATCCCTCTTAAAATAATCCCCTTTTTGCCAAAAGTGAAGAGCACTCGAGGGCAGGCGCAGGCCTATCTTATAGAAATGGTAGACGCACTTTTGCAAGTGAACAATGTACGTACGTGCGGGCACAGACGACGTCCGCGCAGTCAGTCTCATGAGACTCACCTAAAAATCCGCCCGGTCTCTCCAGAGTCAGGCTAAAAGCAGTGTGACTGTGCATTTCACGGCCTTACTCCAATGGACAAGTTGCAGTGGAAATCGGACCCTTTCAAGAATAAATTCTCCAACATGCGCACGCTGCAGTCAGCGTGCACCGAATGAGAAGAGGTCAGACTCTTAGGTCTACTTTTGAGCCACCCACAAGGTCCACCAGAGACGTCCTCTCCTCCCCCAACCCCCCCAAAAAAGGCAGCCCAGTCGATGCCAGCTTTATCAATGCAACGAAGAAGCTGCAGAGTGGTTCTATTGTTGACAACTTCTTAATGACCGTAAAAACTGCGTCAAACATCATTCATAGGCCATCCTGAGAGATCGAGCAGTCCATCTCTTTCGAGGCCTTCGCTACGGCACTCGCAAATGCAGAAAGGAAGCCTTTGAATTACTACAAAAAGGTCGCTCTTTTTGCCCTGCTAACAAAAGCTCCCCCCCCACCCCCCCAAAAAACACCCCACGCTTGAAGCGCTGAGCTCGATTCGCCTGTTTTGTTTTTCCTCATCCTGCGTCCACGGCTAAAAACCCTTCGTTTGTGACGATAGAAAAACAAAGCGGCGACGAGGATAAAATATGCGGGCAGCGAAAGACAGACAGACAGAAAGATTGAGCAAAGGGTGATTGAGGGTCCTGGACGGAGTGTCGAATCAGCGCAGCTGGAATGCGCGCGCAGCCATTGACAAATGGTTCCTCTCTGGACCGGAGCCTCTTTGCAATTAACGGACACAACAATCGGCGCAATTTTGCTCCAACGACTCCGTTGCAACAACGTCTTCACATTCGTTGCACGGCCTTCCCTGTCCAAAGAAGCGAAAGCCTTGGCCGGACGTCCCTCAAGGTCGGATCACATATCCCAGATCCTCTTTTTCCGGCGGCCTTTTTTTGTAAGAAAGGACAACAAACTACTGAGACAGGCCTTCTCTTTCCACCATTGATTGATAGTGTCCGTACGTGAGATCGACGCTTCGTCACAACAGACGCAGCGTGCTGTAGGTAGGTATGTGCCTCGCACATACGTACGCTAGGGACGGACGTGTCCATGTGGCCCCACATTGCCCTGGGTGAGGCTGAGCCTGTTTCAACTTCACCAGGTCCACTTCCCGTATTGAAGTCAATCATACTCTGGCTTCTGCCGCCACCGTATTACGTATCTGTGCAGCAACAGAAGACACCTGGAAAGCTCTGCCTGCCCGAGCTGTAATACAGTGGAACTCGCATGTAAGAGCGGCCACAATTGTCGACCCTTATAAGCGGATTGCTCCTTTGTCTGTTGAGCTGGAACGCATAGCAAAGATGCTGGGTATTTTTTAGTTTTGTAAAACAGGTTTATTGTCTTTTTAGTCACATTGAGCAACATGAGCATCTTTTAGCCATGTTCCCTTCACGATTCTCACATATTTTTTGTTGGAGCAAAAACCAGCCTTATCCGGCTCATTGTGATACATTGTTTAATCAGCATCAGTGGATTTGTTTTCAACCTGAATGTGTTAGCTCAAAAGGATCACACAGGAGGAGGAAATACGCAAAGATTTTCCTGATCGTATAATGCTGGAGCACAATTTTTTGTGCACTTATACGCGGGCTACATTTACTTAACAAGAGAGAAAAATGGTTTGGGGTGCAGAGATTTTGCTCTCGTGAGTGAGTTTTCCCTCATGCCGAAGCCACGACAACTTCAAATGCATCATCCTTCCATGTAGTGAACAACATATGTACTACGCAACCTTGAGTAAGTTGAAATGACAAAGACCCTGCAAGTACAAAGTACGAATGAAGGACTTGAGCTACTTGACACCGGGTGAGTTGAAACGTTGAACTTAACACGCATTCTTCTAACTGTGTCGGTTATTGATGATTTCGTGGTCGAACACAAAGGGAATGGCCAAGTTACAAAAAAATGACTAAAGAGTAAAAAAGGAATCTTTCCCTGCGTTGGCCAGCATAATCTTTCATCCCGGTAATCCTGGAAGAACTGGACAACATAGTAAGAGGAATTGAAAGTGAATCATCCGCAGAATCTTTGCTCAGGGCTCAATAACATGTGCAATCGCGTCCCCACAAGTGATCAAAGAGTGTTTTCTGTGTTTGCCAGAGCAATCTTTTCATTCCGGAAGTAATGGATGACCGCGTTTATGGAACCGGAAGTCAATGAGCTGAGACAACCGCACAGCCACGCTGCGAGCTGCCACCGTACCTACGTACGTATGTCGATGCTAGGTCAGTGTTAGCATGTAGACAGCTCGTCCACCATCTCTTTGTCGATCTCCGTATAAGCCTTGTCCGCCGTGTGACCCGAGAACACCGGCTTTTTTATGCAGGGAAAGCTCTTCAGTGTAGTGCAGCACACCCAATGCGCGTGACTCCCTCTTATGCATATGTACAGCACAGTAGTATGTTCGCACATGAATGACATTACGTACGTACGTGAATGCACGTACGTAGATCACCGCCCACCACATCCTCCAACTTTTTAGCGAAGAAAAAGACCAAGATGATGTCCACTTTATTGGCGGATGGAGGACAATGGCGGACAGAAGCTCCGTGGCCTCTTGCCTGCCACCCACCCAGCCTGCCAGCCAGTCAGCCCGGCAGCCAGGGCTGCACCCCTTGGGCCTTTGTGCCTCCCGTGCGCCTTCCACATCCAGTCCCTGGTGCCGGGCGCAAGCGCCATGTGCGCAGTGCTTCCCTTTTGTCATGAAACGGTTCGTTCTTCAATGTCAGAAATACCATTGTCATGAGAAGGAGGAGGAGGAGTGAATGGAACACATTCTGCAATAATTCATTATGGTAATGGTTGGTGGGACACTTGCCGATTCTACCCGAGAGCATCACATGCACTGTATTTACCCAGAGATGCGCGTCAACTGCATCGGCAGATGGGGAGGGAACGCGAAACCTTCTCAGTCGTTTTCCTACGCACATATTTACGCTCAACACTAAGCACGTGCTTAGAGTGTCTCTTTACTGCTAATGTGGAACAATTAGACAAATTGCTTCCCATCGTCTGCGCAGAAGATCGTGGTGCAATTAAGGCGCATGCATGCAGTCTTCAGCTGTCGTTGCAGTCAACCTATGATGCTTTCAGCATGTAATAACCTCGTAGTAGGATCTCCTGATCATGGCTTTGATGACAGCATAAAATATGTATCTATATAAAATCAACCACAGTAAGCGAGACTTGAGTGGGGAGTGAGCGCGGAAAGCCCTAGTAACTCAAGTCCTTTTCTCAGTCGATGCTTTCTACTCTTCTCTGTTGCCAGACAAGATTCGCAGATTCTGTGAGGGTGGAGCGTGAGTCAGGCCAACATATGTGGTGCGGACAAGACATTTTTGCCATTTTCAGTGATGGAAGAGCCTTGTTAAACCACCCTAATGGCCTGGCTGATAGGTAAGTCAGGCACGCGTCCCATTTCCCCTTTAAATTGCTCTTTCTTTCTTTCTGCCCCCTTTTTTGTGGCACCGCTTGCTCCATTTGTATTCATGCAGGGGAACGGACGGACTGCGAGGGAAGGCAGAAGAGAAAGGGAATCGAGACCTCGTTCGCAGAAGTAACAACTAGCGAGCTTTGCCTCCATAACCCGAGGGTGCCCAGAAAGTTTCCTCTTTAATGCACTGCTGTGAAACTCGGTCAGTAATTTAAATTGGGCGATTTCTGTCAGAAAAACTGAGAATTATTAAAAGAAAACTGAGCACCAAAGCTGGGGCTGTCGAACGATGCCAGCTGGTCTGAGCTGATTGCGCCGAGGAACGATGCCGCCGCTGTGCACGCCATGACTGAACAGGCCAGACGGTGGGGATCCTTGAGTCCAATGCCGAGTGAAAGCTCAATTTGGTGCAACTTGCACAATGATGGGCGGGGTGAGGGAGGACGAGCTCCAGGAGAGTGCGCAAGGACTCCCAAGCAGCTTCGCGTCGGGCAGCACACCGGAACGCCAAGGGGAATCGGTGCCATTTGGTAAGTGAGCTCTGGCATGGTGAGGTCGCTCGAATCAATCCATTCCAAGCCTGGAGCTCACCGGCACAGAGGTTGGCTGCCTGGCGCAAGACACCAGCTTCTGGCCCCACTTGGGGACAGGCATCACCGTGAGTGGGTGGGCATGTAGCAGTTTGGACTCGCGGTTGACGCGTTGGATCGCATTTTGCACATTTCCACTCCTTTTATCCGGTCACGTGAGCTATTCTCCTTTTTAGATCCTTTGTTCTCTTTTCAAGGATTTTTCATTTTGATGTAAACTTTTTGTGATGTCCTCAAATTTGCCATCCTGGGTTCGGTGCCACAGCAATGAAAACTGAAGCTGTTTGCATCTTTTCTCCATATTGAAAGCCATTTTGCCTTTATGCCTTAAGCCTCAGACCATATGATTTTCCAGCAATCCGTCAGTTGTGTGAGTTAAGCTATTGATGCTGTACTATGATGCATATGATGCATGTTCTCATTGAAGTTCTCGCAATGATCAGTGATCAGTGTGGGCCACGTTTCTTTCACTTTTCAAGCTTCGATTCAAGCGTTGTGCAGCCGTGAGCCGCAGTAAACTCATTCCGAAGGCATTGCAAAATTGAAGAAGCACAATTGGCATTTTCAACACATGGGGGCAGACATGAAAGGAAGTAAAGCAATCTTCGCAAACGTCGTTTTCTGAGCAAACACATGAAGCTATGCTTTATCAACATCAGCGTTCACAGGTGCCTTCGTACGCGTACGGATTTGCCTATGCAGGTATTTTTTCCACCTGGCGGCTCTTCCCTGGTTGTTATGTAGAAGTTGGCACTTTTGCTGCTTTCTCCACCCCACAAAGGGGCCTCCGGAGATGTGCGTGAGAGTGAAGCCATTTCTCCTTAGCGCCACTTTGGCCAAGGTCAGCGCTACAGTGTGGTTCACGAAACTGAGAAGGCTTTTTTCCACTTCTGTCTCACCCTGTACCGTGTCACAACTACGCTGGGCATGGGGAAGCAAGGGCTGTTCTGGTGCTGGAGCTGAGCTTGTGCGCTGCCGGCGCTTGAAACACTCTGCTGCTCTCCTTGTTTGTTTACTGTGCGTGAATTCTGACCAGATCGTTTCTCCGCTGCTCGTGGTGTAAAAGCTCAGCATTGCTTTGCGTTTCTAATTAAGATCTCGGGCGTAACGCAAACAACGCAGGGAAAGGGCGAGAGTCACAAAGAGAGAAATAAGCAAATGCTGAAGCGCGCATGCGAGCTGAAACGCGGGCCTGCAAAGCGTGGGCACAAAAAAGTTGCTTAAATCCCAGAGGGCCGTTGCTGAACGTACGTGCGCACTGTGTCCGTCGGTCCAGTGTTCGTGCAGTCCGGAGGAAGACCTTGATGTTCATCATGAGACTTGGCAGTTTCCACCCACTTCTTCCGTGTCTCCATCCGCCCTCCCGGCAACAATGGGCGAGGCCCCAAAATTGACTTGTTCGAGCAAAACTAGTTCTTTGAGATCCGGCGTGCGCCCCGGACAGTTGACCCGGACGGAGCTAATGATAATAGGCCGAGGTGGGTCGGTCTGCTGGTGCAGAGTAGTCTTATCTTTCGACACCAAAGGCGCTGTTGTCTTTCTATGAGTCACCAGCCGTATGACACCGTGTCATTGTATTTGCTTAAGACATTTGGGCCTACAAGATTTTTATGGTCCCCCCTCTGCAGCCCACAAAACGTCGTTAGAGATTGCTCAAATAACATCTCACTCGAAAGAAGAAGAAGAAAAAAGAGACGAGAGATTTGGAGCAAAGCTTGGAGGATTTTCTCGCGGATACACTCAAAGGGTTGGTCTCGTCACCTTTCATCGTGATATGAGAACCCATACAGGCCCTGGCAGATGCTGGATCTGCCGACTCTATATCAAAATGAGAGCTGCGAGCGAGCGCAGTAGCATTGTAGTAACAAATGCTGTTATTAGTGCGGGTATTCAAGTTGCTTTTTTCCTACTTTACTTCTCTGCTTCTCTTCAAGCGAGGGGGAAAGATAAAGTGAAAAATGAATGAAAAAGCAATGCAAATGAGGGAGGGGTTTTTTTTCTTGGGAAGCATCGTAAATTCTAAAAAGATTGGTTTCTACTTTCCTTAAGCTCGAATAGCTTCAACTTGTACTGTGGGCAGGGGTCGATACTTCGCACGTGGCTTCAACGCTAAACTGACCCTATAGGGTGAAAAGCTTGTCCATCCTCAGTGGCAAAGTACGTTCGGAGTGAGTGAGCGCCTTGGTATGGAGCAACTTCATCTTCAGGGAAATACTCGCGCTATATTCTCTGAGGAAAATAAAAAAAAGACCTCAGGACTTGATGAAACTTTCTTTGAGAAAGTTGATTAAAAAAAGCAAAAGAAACGAGCGACAGCAGCAAAATTACGTTTTGGTGTCTAACAAGAGGTGCCACTCGTGCTTTGTGTGCGTTTGAGTGGGTGGGAGAGAAAGAAACACACTTGGAGAGAAAGGAAATGAGGTAGAGAAGAAAAACATTTTTCATAAGTCACGAGGAGGCCGGTGAAATGGCTCCTTTCGTTTCCTCTGAGACAATGCCCATGTTGGCGAGGCTTCGACGGGGGCGCCACGCACTCTCTGAGCACGGAACCGCTGTCTGATCGGCTGCGATCAGAGCTGCAGTGCACAGCAGTGCATAGCAGTGCATAGCAGTGCACAGTAGTGCACTGTAGTGCACAGCAGTGCACGGCAGTGCACGGCAGTGCACGGCAGTGCACGGCAGTACACAGCACTGCACAGCAGAGCGTGCATGCGTCACCTATATACCGACGTGCTGGAGGAGGTTTCTGTGTAATAGCCCCGACGACATGAAATGGAAAATGGGCCCTAATTACACTTAATTAGGTACTCCAACTTTCTGCGATATGAATTAAATGCTCGAACGAGTCTAGAGAGCACTGGAGCATTCAATGACGAGGAGAGTGATGAAGAGGAATAAAAGCCGGAAATGTTGATTGCACCAATGGATCAAAGCTGGTCTGTTTCCGAGTAATAGGCACACTCCTTTCTGCATTAACTTCATTCAGTACGAACAGCAAATTTCTGGAATGAGCAAAAGAAGCTCCTCGGCAAAGTCAAATTTCTCGTAAGGAGAAAAGAGGTTTCTATTTCGTACCTTGTGGTCCCCCATATGTACTTTAGAATATAATATGTCACTCCTAGCTGCATGTAAAGTACCCGTGCACACGGTCCAGTCTGTAGCCTTGGGGAAGGTTTTTGGTTGGGGCACGTGAAAAGTTGTTAGAGTTGTCGTGAAAGTATATCAAGCCTCATTTGCTTTCCATGCTGCAGTAGCCGGGCCGTATTGAAGAGCGCATATTTCGGGTTGTGGCTTCTGTGTCCAAGGCCTTATGTGTGAGGTATATAGCACGTCATCATCACGATCGAGACCACGTCAGAACCTCAGTCGAGAAGAGGAAACTATCAGATGCATTTGACAATACTCCAGACAGTCCTGTGGGCCACGACAAGGGAAAAACAACAGAAGACGTAATATTTTTTTGGCTTTTCCGGAAGTAGAGGAACTTCGGACGAAACAGTCAGCGAACGTTACCCATAGCAACAACAATTTCTCGTTATAACTATAAAATGATAGGAGTACTCGTGACACCATCGCACGGCTGACAGTCGGTGGAACTTGTTAGATTGGAAGCAGCAATCCGAATTTTAGCTTACGCATCGTTTATGGTAATGAAATTCCATTGTCATTGCATGTTCTGACGACGTACGTACATTCGTACACGATCCAGTACGTGCAAGAGCAGAGTCTGTGTTTCTTCCGTGATAACAGCTCGTGACAACGTGCATTTGCGTCACAAGCAAGCTCTCTCAATCCACCCCTTCACCACCACCCCGAAAAAGTCAGTCGCTGTGCACTCTTCTTGTACCACCCGGTAATGTCGTACTGCCTATCTGTCCTGAGCATCTCTTTCTTTGTAGCTCTCAGGCTCGCTCTCGCTCAGCTCATGCATACTGCGTGCTCGTATCACTGCTACTCCCGCGAAAAAGTAAGTTCGTGCCCGTCGAGCTTTGTGGGCTTCGTCCCAGCAAAAGTTGGTGGAGAAGCTGGCAAAGTTGCCGGAAAAGTTTCCCCTCCGGGAAAACATGATAGGTCTTTTTTTCGGGGCCACTTGCATCGGCACTGGGCTGGCGGGCGGTAAGGAGAACATGCTGTGCGATACTCTGAATATGCCTGCGCAGAACTGTGAAAATACTTGAGTTCACGGCCTTCTCCATCGACTTGGAGCCCTCCCCCAACCGCGTGGCCGTGAGCTCACCGGGGGGGGGGGGCAAATCTTCCACGGGACATGTGGACAGGGTGCGGCGGAATCAGTGGCACTCGTGAGAAATGACTTCAGTGCAAAGCGCGATGGACGTAGAGAGTGGGGAAGCAAAACGTCAAGTTCTCCGACGGGTAGGCAGTGAGCAAGATCCAAAAGGAGTCCAACACTTACGCATATAGGTCCTACACTGAAGCACCTTCCAAAATACTCTGTGTGACCACCTTCGGCAGTGATCACGCATGATGCGGAGGAAGTTCGTGTCGATGGGTGCGTGGGGGGTCGAGAAGATCAGCAATGCGATGCCTCTTTGCCTCCCTCTTCGTTAGTTGCTGCACAAATGCCTTCCTTCTTTTCATTTAGACAGGCAATCTTGAGCTAGCAGACTAGGTCAAGAGTCAGCAACGCGACTGTCAGCTTTAGTAGATGTCAACATTCAAGTCTACAGTCAATCGACGTTTTTTTTTCTTCACCATGCGTTCTAATTTGTACTGTCACAAGTATGTTGTCAGTTCCATACGACACTTTCTGACACAAGGCCCGGACGAAAATATTTTTGCCTAAAAATCACACAATTCAATGCAATAAAAAAAATGTCAAAAGAATGATCGAGCATCGATAAACGAAAATGTTGCTGGTATCCTAGGACATGAAATTTCACGTGATGATAATGAAAGCCCTCCCAAATATGTCCCTGCAGTGAAGCTTTTTCAGTGACACAAAAATCGCTGGCGCACCCTGTAAGAGGTCTTGTTCGCAAGGGCGGAAGTGAATAAAACGCTACTTCTAGTAGTAAGTAATCAAGAAAGTAATAGACTATGTCACTGCTGCATACACGTTGCATTAGGGTGGGCTTAACTCTAATGCAATGCCTAGTTGTTCTTCACGAACAACATGGTAGGAGGAACTAAAGACCTTCATCTCAACTTGTATGAAGTTTCACCCAAGAAATGCAGATTTCTATCTGACTTTAAAGCATTTATATCAGTTGAAGCTGGATTTTGTCCTTTTTTGTCACTTGCCTTAACGCCAAGTACCAAACAAACATTCCGGCTGATGCCCAACAAAGTAGAGATTCCAAACTTCACTTGTTTAATTACTTTTCTTGGAGAAATGATACTTGAAATCAATTCTGAAATGTCAGTGCAACTGTTCCCATTTTGGGGGTGCCAAGTGCTCATTTTAGGGCTAAATAAGCCTGGAAGGTGAGCAGCACAGACACTTGTCCAGAGCAACTACTTCACCTCCTCATCTTGCCACCTTCTCCACTTTATTGCAACCTCACTAAAGTCGGCTGAGGCACCGATGCAGAGCACTGCGTTCTTTGAACACATTTCTAATATTCACCATAAACTCATGAAGTTGTTGCCAAAGCCCAGTCAAGACCTGCCCTCAGCCATGCATTTCTGATCAATTGGTGTTAAAAGCAGGAAAAAATCACGCACGTGCGCGTATGCGTGATGCCACTTGAGATTTTAAGACCAATTCAGACGCACCCTGTACACTGTGAAAACCTGAAGGCGGAAAATTACTCACCAACAGCGATGCCATCGACTCAAATTGTGACCTGAACTTTCGGGAATTTTCCCCGATCGGTCGATCTGCAGCACCCTGTATGTAGTTCTACAAAGAAAGTTTCGTTAAGTTTTCACGTCGTTGTCGTTTTTCTGCAAAGAATTAAAGCCCCCACTGAACTGGAGTTAGCGTCTGTGATCTTAGGACCAAAATATCCTCGAAGAATTGGGGCAGAACAGACTTCTTTTTTTTTTTTGACATAAATAGAGAAATATCCTCCTACTTACGGAGTCACGACCATGGTTCAATCGGATTCTCGCATGCCGGCCTATTTTTCAGCTGGGAAGAGTTATTTCACCAGCAACACCAGAATCACACTCATTACCTACGTCCTATAACAACTTTTTTAACACATTCAATGTTGAGACTGTGTAAAGCAGCACGACACGTGAAAATTAACGACGTTATGCAGTAATGTGTGGCGACGACTAAAAGCATTCCTCTTTTAATGACGTCGTTTGTAAGTGTTGCTTCACCGGCAGTTGACGAGACTTGCGTGTGCCAACGCATATCCTGCACTTGCGTCACTGCTACGTACGACGAATTGACATTTTGCTCACTCGCACCATCACTGCAGCGCAGGGAGTGCTGGACTCTGCATATGCTGCACTGTACCTTTGCTAAGCCGCTGCATACGGAGGGATGGGGCCTAGAATAGGGCCCTTCTCTGACGATTAGGCAGCGGTCGGAAAAGGGGGAGGGAAGAGCTGGGCCTAAAAATCGCACTACACTTTCGGCTCATGCTGTACGAGCCAAGAATGATGCGAGTCGGTACATTTCACGCCCTTGCTGCAGTGGCGACACTTCAACAATGACCTTGGTCAACAAGTTGCAGCGATGAATTTTACTTGAAATGCAGAAAATGTGCACCAATGCTCATTTGGTGACCGACACACAGTTAAACTGAGCCGAAGGGCCAAAAAGATTCATAGTAGAAGGACAGGACCACAGTTGCATTGTTGCAGGCAGGTCCACGTCACGGTGTTTAGCTGGGGGAGCCCCCCCCCCCCCAAATTGAGT
>JAAUXU010174161.1_pt1 | contig 19835 bp, 27 predicted proteins | sample 7278151 | NCBI WGS metagenome assembly JAAUXU01 (sample SAMN14350113, study PRJNA611818) | marine sediment metagenome | isolation source: surface marine sediment (1.8m) | place: French Polynesia: Moorea | collected 2018-08 | reverse complement strand
TGTTAGAAAACTGTTTTGCTGCCTGGTGCTTGACAACATCCATTGGTTGGCAATGGTCACGCCATAGTAGGTTCATCTCCCTCCAAACAAAATACCTTTTCACCCTCAATGTAGTGGCGGACTGTAAATTTGCCATTCAACAGTTCAGTGTGGATAGAAAATGCAAGAATAATAAGGATTTTTAGACAATTTAGAAGCACTCCGGTATCATGTAGGTCGGAACTCCCGTGGATTCTCAATACCACTACGTGGGAGCTTTATCGTCTATATCGTTTTACGTTACAGGCAGCACCATACAGAGCAATTCAGTCAGCACTTGGTGAAGAGCAGATGTATTCTGCCCAGGAGTATCGTTATATCGAGAATCCACTGTAGGACCGTTGTATTAGTACTTTATACTAGGAATGATGAAGTGGGACACCAACTGGGGTTAGCTATGCACAACAACAAGTGTTTAGATGTCTCTACGTGTCATGTATCTACTATATGTAGATACATGAGGCCAGAGTACTAAGTTGCACTAGTGAGCATAAATGAGACAAATGACTTGCGATGCCATTTTCTTGTGCAGAGTAGAAGAAAGGTGAAGTTTTCTTCCGAATGCCTGAAATGTTCAAAAGGTCCTTTCATGCCTGGAGTAGGCCTCAGGCCTCATTCCTGGAGGCCTCTTTCAAGAAAGTCCCCACTTTGGATGTTCATTGGAATTCCAAAGCAAGATGGGCAATATGGAATACGTGCAGTTCAATAAGTTCCAACAAGCGTAATAACTGTCTGTATTGTAGCACTGTATTACCCCCGTCGTGGCTGAGGTGATTTGACCTTTCCGAGGCCTTAGATTGTCCGAAAGAGGCCGGAGGCCCCGAGGACAACATAAGGTCGAGGACAGGTGAGCACATCAGTCAGGACTGCGAGAAATATAGGTCACATCATGACCGGGTAATTTGTGCTTTAACGCCAAATTGCCGCTTATCCCCGAACAATTTGCAGTAGGAAATAGTGCAGTAGCTCATACAGGAAACCGCCACTGTAGATATACAGTAGAAAATATAGGTTTTCTATATTTTACGGCTACAATCCAAAAATATGGCATTTCAGTTCAAGTGGTCGCGAACTATATAGAAACATTTCCGCACTGAAGACGGCGAAAGTAAAGCAACCATTTGACGTTAAATGCAGAACCAAATGTGTAATAGTTATTACAGTGGACTCCGCTTACAGCGGCAGTTTTGGCGCTGCCCGAGGCTGTCACTGTTACACAGGTGGAGTCTACGGTAACAACACACCCGCCCAATCAATGCGTCATTCTTGTCCTCTGCTGCAGCCACCCGTACCTGCGGCCCCGAGGAGTGGACTTGTGGAGCCTCCGCGTCCCCCTCCGGGTCGGCCTCCGGGTCGACCTCCGGGTCGGCCTCCGGGTCCTCGGCCCCGGCCTCCTCTGGTCGCTGCATCCCCTTGCAGTGGCTCTGCGACGGCCACCAGGACTGTCCCGACGCCTCAGACGAGCAGATTTGCAGTAAGTGTCAAAAACTGTTTGCATGGGTTTTGCTGTCCTCTTTGCACTTAATACTTAATGGCTCTCTTTGCTCTCCAGTGAAAGTTACTGTCACTTTTTGCATTTAGAGGAGCTTTCAAGAAAGCACTGGGGCAGAGCGGAAAGGGGGGGGGGTTCAGGCCTCTGCCGTCGGCCTCGGCCCCGGCCTCGGCCTCGGCCTCGGCCTCGGCCTCGGCGTCAGCTCCTACGTGGCGCTACGAACAAACGAGATGTGCACCTCGTAAAATTAATTCAATGAGAGAGTTTGTTGGGTTTTGTCTCACAAGAAGAAAACACTTTGAAAAAAAAAATCCTCCTATGGGCCTTTATTTCTTTAATTTACCTACAGCGAGAGTCCAAAATAAAGCACACAGATGTCTCACACGGCGCACTCGTTGTGATCGCGATGTTCACGTCCGTGAACTTCCTGTTGCAGATCAGACGTGCACCAGCGAGGAGTTCACCTGCACGAACGGCAAGTGCGTGCAGAACCGGTGGCTCTGCGACGGCGAGGACGACTGCGGAGACGGCAGCGACGAAAGCAACTGCCCTGGTAGGGCTGGAGACGCACAGTCTGGTCCTGCGTGACCCGGTACAACATTGTCTTTCCAGAACACGACTGCGATCAGGAGGCCGAGTTCGCCTGCGGCGACGGCTACTGCGTGACCAAGCGCTGGCGCTGCGACGGCGACCTCGACTGTCCGGATGCCAGTGACGAAAGAGTAAGGCTGATACTCATGCAACAATAATATATATATATATATATATATATATATATTTCATCCTATTGACGAGGGATGAAAGGTGTAAACACGTAAAGTTCAAGTGTGACCGTGAGTGAGTCCAATTCGATGGCACAGTCTGACTCTGCTGCGTTGCCAGGACTGCGGCAACGTGAGCCAGCCCCTGGTGCCCAGGACGTCGATGACGTGCGCGCCCACCGAGTTCCAGTGCTTGGAGCGCTCGTACTGCATCCACAACTCTTGGCTGTGCGACGGGGACGACGACTGCCCAGACGGGTCCGACGAGGACCGGGAGCAGTGCGGCACGGCCGTGGAGTGCCGGTCGGACCAGTTCAGGTGCGTGACAGACCGACAGACGGACATGAACAATCGAAAAGACACCTGTTTTCCGCGCAGGTGTCGGAGCGGAACCTGCATTCCCGGACACCTCCAGTGCTCAGGCACCGAGGAGTGCAACGACGGCAGCGATGAGGAAAATTGCAGTGAGTAAAAAAAAAAAATATAAGTAAATAAATAAACTCCCCAAACATTTCTGGCAATATTTAGTGTCTGCACGCGTTTGGCTGCTAAAAGCACAAGTGTCTCTTTCGCTCCATTTTATTGGGCTTAACTTCCAATTTTCTGAGCAGACTTTTCTTTTTTTTCCCCCACCTCCTCCTGTCAAGAAAATAGAGGCAAAAGGGGAGGTATCACAAGGGCCTCGCTCGCTTTATCGCTCAGGACTGCAAAAAGTGGTGCTGCAGGAAAAAGATTCGACAGTTGGTCTGGCGATCGAGAAGAATCTCATCATGAGTGTGCTTGGGATCAAGAAGAAAATCGACTTTTAGAACAGGGCTGTTGTTTCCCGGATTTTTTCCAGCCTTATCTCCTTTTTTTTCTTTTCCCTTTCAACAAAGGCCGGAAAGTAAGGGAAATGCCAATAGTGCTGAAAAGTGCTCTGCTTAGGTGAGGATCAGTTGGCCGAGGTGTCCTTATAACAATTTCCGCTAGAACTGTTCTTCATATATAAGGAGGAGGCGTTGAAAACAGATGAAATAATTCGGCCATGAAAGCGAAAAAGATCAAACAGAACGAGATTAGAGCTGCTTTTTTAGTGCCTCTCAGATGGGCTCTTTTACTTTTCATTGGACTATTTCAGGCCAGGAGGGCAGGCAATCTGTTGAAATGGGCTTATTCCAGATTTCGTTCCTAGAGGTGGTGGCTGAGAAAGCTGACGAGGCCTTATTTTAAGGCTGAGAACCCCGCCCGTCCCGGCCTCGGACTCGCCCGGCCTCCGCCCCGGCCCCAGGATCCCGGCATGGCTTCCATGGCCTCTTAAAGGCCTCGTGCAGACGAAGGAGGGAGGGAGGGGGGGGAATGTCATCTTGTCTGGGTCATCCCCTGATGGGGATGGGGATGGGTGGGATGGGTCTTCTTGTGGCACTCAAAGGATCATGGCACAGTTGGCCATCTTTTTTTTTTTATTTCAGAATCCTCCTCTTTGGGCTGCGACACCGAGTCGGAGTTCGACTGCGCGGGCGACGGCACCTTGTGCGTGCCCATCAAGAGCCTGTGCGACGGGAAGAACGACTGCGGGGACTGGAGGGACGAGCCCAAGGCGCTGTGCAGGCTCAACGAGTGTCAGGTACGTACGAGGTGGCCAAGTTTTCGTCTTCTCAAACACTCATCACTTCCTTCTCCACCCCGCAGGATGGCAACAACGGAGGCTGCGACCACAAGTGCGTGGACCTGCCCGTGGGCTACAAGTGCCAGTGCAAGCAGGGCTACGAGCTCAAGGCTAACAAGACGTGCATAGGTGAGTGTTGACTCCGTACATACAGGGTGTCAAGAAATGGAGATCGGCTCTCAATAGTTGGTTCCAAGCAAGAAAGCACCTTTCTGCCTATGTTGTAGTGCTGCAGTGAGTCAGGAAAAGTCCTGCTAAGGTGGAGTCAGGTCCAAATGAGACTCGAGTCAGGCTTAAATAAGACTCGAGTCCGGCCCAAATGAGACTCGAGTCAGGCCTAAATAAGATTCGAGTCAACCTGATTCAACTGCAGCACTAGCAAGCACCATTTAGCTAGTGCTGGAGTGAGTCAGGGAAGGCTGGGGTCGAGTCATGCCCAACTGAGACTGGAGTCAAGCTAGACTCGAGGCTTGACTCGAGGCTTGACTCGAGGCTTGACTCGAGGCTTGACTCGTACCGGACGTCAGGCTATGTTCTCGTTGGTGCCGTCGTCTCTCCGGGCTTCGGTAGAACATATGCGCAGCCCTGGATGAAAGAAAATCGAGTGGGCGAAGCTTTCGGAACCCGACATCAATAATGTAGCCAGAGCGTATGAAAGAGATAGATGCGAGGAACTTTCCAACCCCTTGAGGTCAGAAAGTTATAGCCCGAATTTTGCTTGGCACATCTTTGTTGCTACAGCGAGGATGGAAGATGACTTGTTTTGTTGCTCCCCTATTTTGCCGCGTCCTAATGGGATTAATCTTTTGGCAGAGGAAGAAAAGCAGATCCGTTTTAACAAGAGAGAGAAACTTCCCAAATCTCGCGACGCGTAAAAAACTTCAAGCAAAAGGTCTTTTTTGGTGGCGCAACTCATACGTGGGTGTGCGGGTTGGCCAGGGGGAGTTTACCCCTCCGACGAGTGCTTCACACACTGTCTCCCCTCTCCTGAACACCCCTCCCCTCCTCCAGTGTGAGCCGTTACCTCATTTTCACTTATGCTTGCGGGCACCTTATCTCGGAGGCGAAGCTGACACTCAAATTGGCAACATCAGCCAAATTGCTCTCCATTATTTCTGCAGAAGACGCTGCCGTCCTCCTCCATCTTCTCGACAACGGATAGGAGGACAGTGGGAACTCCGTTTAGTCCCCCACCATCTTCCCCCCTCCCCCCCTGAGCGGAGTTGGACCTCCAGACGTTGAGGCAGTCGGACAATCGAGACTCTTATTGCCAGATACTTTAGTAACCCTCTCTTGGGAGTGACAGCTTAGGGAGAAAAGAGCTTTTTTATACATTGAGACCCTCTCGAGTTCCGACCCATCTCATTTGTATCCAGGCTGCGCCTGGTTTTGCGCCAAAAGCGCAGACTTTGCCAAAAAAAAGGTGAATTGGCCTGTGGGGACTCTCGAGCAACCTTTTGAGCGGCTTCAATGGCAGGACCAAGTTGACCATTTGGCAGAAAAGATGGGCGGGCGGGTGCGCGTGCGCGCTGGACATGGCGCAGTTCACCTCGTACCTGCAGTGGTCAGGGATTGGCAATGATGCGAAATCTCGGTCAGGATGTCTTCACTGGCTGTCTTTCTTTTTGCACGGGGAATTTGACAAGGATGAAAGAAAAATACATGCCCTCAGTTGTGGGCCTTGCAACCCATCCACAGCCTGAGGCCTGCCCAGTAGACGATCTCGATCAGGGAGGCCAGGCTGAAGCCCAGACAGAGTCCGAGCAGGCCTCCCACCTGTGAGAGGATGTCGCTGAAGGTCATCTTGGCCTGCCTCTTGTACTGGAACACTGCTGACGACTCGAAGTAGAAGTGGATGGTGGCGATGTCCTCTTCGTACGCGTCGTACGTGTCTTCTGAGGCGCTGGAGAACAACTCGTTGTCGGCGGTGCTACTGGCGTACGTGCGGGTGTTGCTTGCGGTGTGCTTGACGTAGTAGGGCACCCCATCCTCTTCTTCGTCGTACTCGGACATCAGCTGGTGGATGTGACGAATCATTGCGAGGATGTAAAAGTTTGCATGCATTTTTGCCAGCCTATGGACATACTTGCGCCCCGAAGATGGGCGGACTTGGCAGCGATGCGTCGTCAATGTTGCAGAAGTAGCTGACACCCAGGTTCTTACTGTCGCACCTCCTGTAGGGCACGGCGGTGACCGTCTGGCTGTAGATGGTGCCGTTACAGTCGGGCAGGCAGTAGTTACACTGAAAGCAGCGCACACTGTAAGAGTTGGTCCCCAAGTCGGCGTTGGCCGACACACCCACCTCGTCAGTCAGTTCTTCCACGGCCGTTCGATAGCTGACCGCGCCCCAGGGGTCGCAGAGGGGCTCGTTGGGCACCACTGGGGGCAGATACCTGGACATAAACAGTATCACCTTGATATGGCCGACCCATCAGTCGCGCTAGCTGCGATCCTACGATCATTGGTACCAAGGAATGCAACTGGCGTTTCCCATGTGGGTGACAGCGAACTGGACCTGGCACTCCAGGATGCAATTGGCCTGAGTATAGGACTTGTGCACGCTGAGCTGGTACTCGTCCTCGAAGTAGCAGTTCCTGGCAGTGTCGGCGTCCTCTTCGCGGATGTCCTCATTGGCTTGGACGTCCACGGCAGACAAAGCCACCAGGTTGTCGTGACCCGGACGAACCCGGAGGTTCTTCTGAGAGGTCAACGGGTACGCATTCCGAGGGTGAACCACGACTAGGAAGCCCTGGAAGTCCTCCCTGACCGATGACGAAGAGAGCTAGTGTAGTACAGAGGTGTCACATGTCAGGAAACGCTCAGCACATCACAAGCACGTGCACGGACCCGGACGAGTCACACTTGCAGCTGCGCAAGTGCTCGTCTGTCTAGCATTCATGACGACGCTGACCTGATCTGTGTGGGCGTCGATGGTGACGCTCAAACCCTTCGACACTCCCTGCTGCGAATACGGCTCCTTCCCCGAGGTGAACGAGTCCGGGAGCAAGGCTTCCTTGAAGGCCATGGAGCGATCGCGCTCCTGCAGATCATGAATGAGACCCTGCAACTCATGACGAGGCTGTTTTTTTTTCCACGCATCTAGACAACATTTTCTCAAATCTTTACCTCGTATTGAGATTCCTTGAAGAGCTCGTCCGCCTTGATCATGTTGAAAGCGCAGCACATCCCTCTGTCCGTGGGAAAAGTTCTAAAGATGGCCGAGCAGTTGAGCACGACGCCCTTCCAGGTGCATCTCTTGAGCAACGATCTGTGACCGTCATAGTCGCTCGTGACCCCCTCCACGTCGAAGCAGGGGAGCTGCGAGTACCACAGCAACTCGAACAAGTTAGGGAAGGCAGCTTTAGAGTCCAAGGAATCGAAAGCCTGTACGAAGAGGAAGGTTAGGGCGCAAAATGTGTCAAGCTGGACAGAAATGACCTTTTTATATCTCCTGCGGGCTTCGTTGCCTGACTTGGTCCGATCGCTTTTCTTCGCCGGGTTCAGCATGTACTCGAGCTTGGCGTTGTTCCTGCCCTTTGTTTTGCCTTCCGTGGCCCTCTTCTTCCTCCTCTTTCGGCTGGCGCTGGCTGAACAGTCCAACTCCTCGTCGAGCCCCACCTGGCAGACGATGCCCGCCTTCATCCAGCAGGAGACCGGGTCGGCCCTGAATTTACGCGTGACGCTCACGTACCTGCCAATCAGGACACCCACGAGTCAGTCATACCGCGCACTTGCACACGTTAGGGCAGTACCTCAGGACGAGACAATCGGCGGTGGTGAAGGCAGGGTTTGTAAGGTTAAACGCCTCGAGCGACGTCAGCGAGACGGAGCTCAACGACGTTCCGTCGAGTAAGGACAATGAACCGTTGTAGGGCGTGGCCGTCGTCCAGATCGCATTGTTGCTGGCCCAAGTAGCTGCGGTTGAAGTGTCATTTATGCGCGGTGGAACACCCATACAGCGAGAACACCTCGGTACAGACCATGTTCTTTCTCAATGTAATCCAGGAAGCCACTCAGATGACCTTCATCATTGGTCATGTCGAAGACTGCTCCCCATTGGTCTCCACAAATCGTGTCGGCCGTATAAAAGTTGCCGGTAGAGTTCATCTGGCCGTAGCACCACTTGTTCGTAGAGTCGTAGTAGAAGCCGTCCTCACACTTATCGCTGTCCGACGTGGTAGTCCCAGAGTCAGATTCCTTGTTGTATGTGGCATCCTCGCAGGGATCGTAGCCGCCCTTGACGGCAACTGCGGCTATCACGGCCTTGTCCGGGTTCTGCGAGGCCATAGCCTCGGCCATATCGACCGGGGGCATAATGGTGCCGGGGTACATTTTGTCCAAGAAGGTCTTGCCATGCTGGGCAAACACATCCTCGGGGGACGATTTCTCACTGATAACCACGTCCTGGTCCTTGTAGTACTCCCTTAGCTAAAAGCATTAGACTGTGATGCACCGTTGATCTCTACCAGACAAAGTAAGGAAGAAAAGTCGCTCATGCATTAGTGGGGCAGCCTGAACAAAGCGCTCAAGAAAGGAAAGGTTTTTTCAACGGTCTTTTGCTCCGCCATCCACCGTTTGGGCGTTACTTCATACAAGTGCGTGCACATCAGCGTGCGCCCACCTATGGCTCGTGGAAAGCTCACGCGAGGCTTTTTTTAATCGGGGTTTTGCTCCGCAGTTCACCCATCGCGGGTTTTCTGCGGGCTTTTCAACCCGGAGACGTTCGCGAAGCACTGTCCATAGGTTCGAAAAAGGGTTAACTCCACCCTTTGCCTGTGGCTATGCAGGTGGGGGTATGTATGATACGGATGTGGGGAGTACAGGTTGCAGTTGGTGCGGGGCCGCGTCTGGCCTCCGGCGTTGGTGAACTTGTCAAGGTGGAAAAAACCCTTGTCCAGAAAGTGCCCGGTGGTGAAGGAGGAAAAAGAACGGAAACTGAACTGACTGCTCGTCAATCACCTGATGGAGGTACGCTTGCTCCATGGTGTCCTGGATCGTGCCGAGGCCGCATATGGTGATGGCTGGAAAAGCGAGATTGCTGATGGAGTAGCCCGTGGTGGCCACAGTGGTGAGGATGGGGTCTCCCCTCCAGCTGACGAGCACCTTGGCAATGAGTACAATTGCGGTGATGAAGAGCGTCAGGGTGGTCACCATCCAGCAGATCCTGGACGCCGGCTTGGCGTCGCGCTCGAACACGTAGTAGAAGCCATGCGTCGTGGCCACCTCGGCCCAGTCGTAGACGCTCTCCTGTTGTAATCAATGACGTGGACAGTTTTACTGCCGTTGCTTGAAAACTCCCCACCTTTTGGGTGCATCCCCGGGCTTCTTGGTCTTCATAGACGTTGTCGGGGGCGAGCGGACGGACTTTGGACACGCCGCCCCGGTCGGACATGCTCGAGTACTGCTGCCCGTCAGCGTATTGATCCGCCTAAAGTAAGGCTGTGTACAACAAATGTGCTCAACTGATCAATTGCTGGTGTCGAGGTCAGAGCATGAGAGCAACGGATTGTAGGTGAGCTTGTGCGTCGGTTGGCTACACCCGGGTCATTGCGACATCTCTCTACGTCAGGATCAATAGGGGACCCTTTAATGAATATATATAGCGTGTCGTCCACTCATAATTATTAATTCTGAGTGGGTTCGTTTCCCTGGAGAAACAAAATGTTTTCATGTCATCTATTCTTGACCTGCAGACATTGACGAATGCCAGATTCCCGGCGCCTGCTCTCAACGATGCATCAACCGCGAGGGGGACTTCAAATGCTCCTGCATCAAAGGTAATGAGTGCAATAACTACAACAAGCTGGTGTCTGGCATGAGCGTCTGGAGCCCCACCAAGACGAACTGCTAGGTGAATGATTCATACTTGCATTTTTGACAGGATACCTGCGAGACCCCGAGGACCGCACCAGGTGCAAGGCCTCGGAGGGTCATGCATCCCTGCTTTTCGCCCACAAGACCGACATCCGCAAGGTCGCCCTGGATAGAGGAGGGGACATGACGGACATCGTCAATCAAACGAGGTGCGTGTGCTGCAGCAGGCCTGTGGTGTTGCATGAACCAAAAACATTGTTGAGTCATCGAGCGTTGGCGCTCAACCTATTCTAGTGATCATGTATGAATGTGCAACTTTTTCCCCCCCATAAAAACATAGAAGAAAGTGCTTGCAATTATCGCCATAATTCGTCATCTTTCTAGGTCGTCTTGTGCCATTGACTTTGTCTTCAAGACGGGCATGATTTTTTGGTCGGACGTCATGACACAGAAAATCTACAAGTGAGGAGGAAGATGAAACAAGACATTGTGAACTCAGACTTAACGTAACTACTCTCCACAGAGCTCCCCTTGACGAGGGCTCGAAGCGCGAGGTGGTGGTGGAGCACAACGTGGTGACTGCCGACGGGCTGGCGTGCGACTGGGTCTACAATCACATCTTCTGGACCGACACTGGCAGCAACGAGATCAGGATGGCCAATTTCGACGGCAAGATGACGGCCACCATCATCAAGGACAACCTGGAGGAGCCCAGGGCCATTGCCGTGTACCCAGAAAAAGGGTTCGTGTAGCTGTTGTTCCCCTGCCATTAGTGATTTGACTGCTTGACTTGTACGTGCGTACGTGTGAATATTAGGTGGCTGTTTTGGTCTGACTGGGGCGCCCACCCCAAGATTGAGCGCGCCGGCATGGACGGATCTCACCGGGAGACCATCATAGAGGAGAGCGTCCGGTGGCCCAACGGTATCGCCCTCGACCTCGTCCAGGACAGGATCTTTTGGGTGGACGCCAAGCTCAATCTGGTGGGATCTGCCGATCTGGATGGAGCGAATAGCAGGTACTTACTTACTTACTAAGATTGATTATGCTGGTGCTAACTCCAACCTTGCCTCTTTCAGGATTGTCTTGTACTCCCAAGAGAGCCTTCGCCACCCGTTCAGCATCAGCGTTTTCGAAGACTGGATGTACTGGACTGACTGGGATAAGAACACCATCTTCAGAGCGGACAAGTTCAACGGCTCCGACCCCGTCGCCGTCACTCCCTTACACATGGTTAGTCGAGTTGCACTTGGTCAAGTCGCACTCTACTGTATCATTGCGACGTCCTTGCAGACGCAAATACCCATGGTGGTGCACGTGTACCATCCGTACCGCCAACCCGAGACGTCCAACCACTGCCTGCTGTTCAACGGCCGCTGCTCGCACATCTGCCTGCCTGCGCCACAGATCACGAAGCGCTCGGCCAAGACCGCCTGCTTCTGCCCCGACGGCATGAAGCTGGGGTCCGACATGCTCAACTGCGACGTTGACCGTGAGTTCATCACTTTGGCAAGCATTCATCTCTCTCCACTGACGCATACATGCATTTCAAGCTTATTTCTTAAAACTCCTGGCCATTATTGTACAGTAGTGTCACAGTTTGTTCATTTTTTAAGTTCTTGCATGCTGTTTCTGACGTTGCAGATTCTTTTGACCCACAGAAGATTCCTTCAAAATCTCGAGAAAAGATCGAGGATATCGACTTTTTCCAAGCTGACTCACCCTCATACTTTAAAGGAGCCAAAGCTGCCTTTGATGCCTTTCTACAAGAAGGTGCTGCTTTTTATTTTGAATTATTTTTATTTTTAATCTTTTTCCGTCAGGTCCCTGAATCGGCCACTATGATGTATTATAAAGTAGTGATTATCATATCCTGTAGATTCCATCATTAATGAGCGCAAGAAGGAATCTTCGACGAAAAAGGACTCAACCAAGTCAGGTTCGTCGAAGCGAAGCAGGTACTCAGCCAACCTTGACGATGGGCTCATGGTCGGCGTTGCCATCGGCGCCATAGCCGGGATCCTCGTGCTTTCAGCTCTCGTAAGTCGGTTATAACGGACATTGTTGATGTAAGATTGTATCCTCACATTTGGGGTCAAACCAGAAGTGCTGATGCACCTGTAAAGGCCTTAAGGCCTGTCATTGGGAAAGCCACAGTGGCTTCTGCGACTTGAAGGGGAACACGAGTGACTGACATGAAGGCTGATTCAGCAAAAGTGGGTTGATTCGCTCCCCCCCCCCCAAAAAAAGGCCTTTTGAGCAAAAACTAACGTTAATGAGTGATTCCTCATGAAAATACCTAAAATTCAGGCTGCATCATGACAATGGCAAACGTTGAGCCTCAATTCATATTCAACCTATGTTAGTGTGATGTATAGGATGGGCTCCAGACATTGGTCCTCAGTTTATTTACAAGGATAGGGCTCAACCTGAAGAGGTCATGACACTTCTCGCCTCTTCCACAGGTGGGCGTCGCCATGTATCGCAAGTTCTGGTCCAAGTCCATGATGCACAGCATCAACTTCGACAACCCAGTTTACCGCAAGACGACGACGAATTCGCCTCTGCCGACAACTTCATGTTCTCGCACAAGGACGAACAATTCGTCCACATCTCCGTCGACGTGCGAGCCCCTGACCACCACGAGTGTAGCCTTTCGATCCTTATCCTCGTCCATGGTGTCCTCACCCACAAACGGCTCCATCGCCACCACCAGGACGTTCACGTCCAACACCCTCACCACGATGGACGACGTTACCGAGGTGAGGAGATGCGATTCCAACTATGCATTCCTGTTGTGCTCAGATCTGCTTTCTCTCAGACACAAGAAATACAGCCTCTGACGTCTCCTTCGACCAGTGGAGACAGCGTCGTTTAATCTATCGACTGGGACGACGTCAGCGACTTTGTCTCCAACCTTTAGGATCTCTCTCCAAACAGCTGATATGCTACATACGTCATATTTCTAGAGAACTACCAACTCACTACGTTCCAAGTCTGATATAGTAAACCTTTTCAATGTCAGACCAATATCATATAGCGCTTTTTCAAACACAATAAGGACATTCCGCTAAAGAAGTAATATAACCATGTCCGGCTGTGAATACAAATGTTGATAACACTACCAAAAAAGTCAATAAAGTCTCACTCTTTAATCTGTACAGATCTGTACTCCCGTATTTACTGCACACTCACCTCTTTAAGTTATTTCAGTCTTAACGCAGTGCTCAGGTTAGCTACGACAAATTGCCGTTGGACAAGTTTGCCGACGCAATTCTGCTCAAGGATCCACACTCAGTCCTTGAGCTCAGAGAACATTCGTGCCAATGACACATTGGGCTTATCTTTAGCTTCCCTGCTGATTTTGCGCCCATCCTCGCCAGCCTCGATGGAAGAATTCTGTGTTTGTGCCAAAGCTTGGAAGAAGCCAGCGTTCTCCAGCTCTTCCAAATAGGCGTCAATGATTTTTCGTGTGTGAGCCATATCCACAGTTTTGATCGGCTTCCTGTCCAGCGCCGCCTTCAGGTCGATGTCGGTGGCCGTCAGGACCAGCCCGTCTACGAGGGTGGAGCGAAGATCCCTACAGAATTAAGGACGCGTACTATGTATATGTGCAACTGTAAGCTCTGTACTTACTACATGCATTCTTACGCACGAGCAGTCGTCTAAAGACTAACTTGACTCAGTATGCTACAGTTCCGTACCTGGTGACGGCGAAGATGTCCCCGTGGTACGCCATCTCGACGATTGCGTACCGGCCGACTACGATCATCCGCTTGTGCTCGAGACCCCGCGAGTGGATGTACTTCTCCAGAGTCTGACGCAACCTGGACGGAGGCCCCCGTTCGCACTCGATGTGTAACGAGTTGGTCTCAAAATGCAGGCGGAGCTGCCGCCGAGCCTCTTTGGCTTCTGACAAGTTGAGCTGGGCGCCGACGTCCGCGTCCACTTGGGCCTTTGCAGAGAGAAACTCTAGGAACTCAGCGGGCAGAACCTCTCTGAGGTGCAAGTAGATATGCAAGAAGTTCTCCAGTTTGACGTCCATCCTGAGTCCAAACTTGGCCATGAGGTCACGCACAGACACACTGGTCGTCTGGTAGATGGACTGACCATGGTGCCAAAAGTCAAATATCTTGAATGCAGTGACCAGTTCGAAGAAGCCACAGGGTCTGAGGCCGACGTCGGCGCTCAGTCGAAGCGCCGCGTGCACGTTCTCCAGGTCAACGCGGGCAACCACCTAAAAGAGAAGGACAAGACCCTGATGTCAGCTAAGGTAAATATTAGGCAGTTTCTTTCTCCTTATACCTTGACTACATCAGGCGAAGCGAGCAGGTGCCCCAGCTTGCCGTCGGTGACGCTCTCGCGGGTCAGGTTGAACTTGGCAGCCGGATACTTTCCCGTAAAGAGCTCCATGGCCACATGTGAAGGGTGAAGGTGAAAGTCCAAGACGACTGGACACCGGGCCTTGATAAGTGAGTCCACCAACGCTGCCGACTGCTTGCAGTCCACGATGTAATTCTCTTTCTTCAACCGATCCTAATGAGTAATGACAATCTGAAATCAGTCTGGGTGACGAATAATGTAGCTGAGCGTGGACCTACTATGTGCTTCTCGTAGTCGATGGCTGCTTTGTAAATCTCGTCAGCCTTGGGCTCCACGACAAGTTTGCATTGGACGTCGGGGCCAAACTCCTCGGGCAAGACTGTCAGGATCTCGTCGCCTTTCCTGTCCGCTTTGTTGCCACTCACGCCAAGTCCCTTGTACAGCAGCATCGCGGCCTCTCGGCTGTTGAGAATGATGTGCGCTGAGTGGTTGGACTTGGAAAAGAGGACCTTTTTAGGGGAAGCGCATCTGAAATAAGAGAGAAAAAAGCTCAAGTTACGGTTCCACGACCACCTATGATGATTTAGTCTAACCTGCAGATGAGCGCATAGATGTCAGCTTTGGTGACAGCGTCGCCCAGTCCGCTGAGAAAGACGTCGGCTGACTCAAACCGTGACCTAAGCTTCTGCTTCGCTGTGAAGTTCTCCTCGTCGATGCAGCGCACCAGGATGTTGTCGGACATGTCACGGAACAGCGGCACGAAGTCCTCTTCCATCTGAGAAGTCCTGTGGGGGTGGCATTAACTGATGAACTCGGAACACGTGGCAACTCAAAGTGCGGACGCACATGATGTCGTATAGGTCCAACAATGGCTCAACGTCGCACGCAGAGTAGTAGATCATGTCTTCGGAGAGCTCCTCTGCGTCCAACAGCAACGAATGTCGCTGCCACGGTGACCCTTCCATCCACTGCTTCAAGGGGTTCTGGGCCACTCCATAAGCTGCGCACACTTTTTGGAAGGATATCTAAAAGCGACACCTGCTTGACTTCGTCGGGATGACCTCGGCACGCATGCATTGACACAGGAGATACCTGATTCGTTGACCCCAGGAGAGGCGTGCCCAAAGCCTGATAGGAGAGCACCTTGTGGGCCATACCGGTGTCAAAAAGGCCCCACATGCGAATGCCTTCCTTGTACACAGCAATGGCGTCAGTTTGGGACCCGTGCATAACCTTGATCAAGTCGGGGTCTCTGAGCATGTCCCCGAGGCCGCCCGCAGTAAGCAGCTCCGGGTTGCGACCGGTGCGGAAGATGAATATCTCACCGGAGGCCACACGAACCTAGGAGACGGTAATCACAGCTCGACATTCGTGCAGGACAGAGTTTTAACCATATCGCTCACCTGGATGAGACCGAGGCGTGGCAGCGTGACACCTTCCATGTCGACCGCGATGGGTTTTGGCCCCTGGGCCATGATCTTGTCGACGGCCGCCGCACATGAAGACACGTCCGTAATCACAGATGTCCTCGACAGAACCTCGTTCCGGGAAGCGGTTGCGGCGGCCGAAACGGACTCCGTGGAGTACGACGATCTGAACGAGGACCACGTCGAGGACAAGGCGGTCCACGATGGTGACGGCGCGGTGATGCGAGACACCCGTTGGCGTCCGACCGAGAGGAGCAGGTGCTGCCACATGATAAACTTTCACAAGTTTCTCTCTGCTAACTTGGTGTCGTTCTTTTACTGTTGACCATAGCAAGGCTTGATCGGAGAGCAGATAAATTTGTCTCAGGTATCGTTCAAATGACCAGTCATAGCTGTTCCTCCACTGGCTCAGCTCTCCTTGGGAATCTTGACAACTTTTTGCCTGTTGCCCTCACCGCCCTGCGTGTTCCTTCACCACTCAATCGTGTTACAACTGGCGGCCGCGGTAGCGCTCTTGTTGTCGTTGCAGCTGTCGTCGGTATTGTTTTGTTTGGGTTTCGAATCGCTTTTGCTCAGCCTTCTTTCCTTATGCCTTTGCTTCAGCATGAACTTCCGGGCAAAGGAGATCCACGTTCCACACGTCAACAAAGCTCTCGCAACCTTTCAAGCCGAAAGTGACGGGATAACGAAGGCGGGCGGGCGTGGGCTCGCCGGAGGGCTCGATTCACCTCACCTAGGAGACGAAGAGGGCTCCTTCGCACGGCAGAAGCGATTCTCGGGCCAGGCTTGCGCTCGCTCTCGCCTCACCGTACGAGCAATGGACCAAGTGTCGCCGGACGAAGTTGCGTCAGCTTCCCCGGCCACGTTGAACAAGTTGCTCCTGCACCAGCCCTTCATCGGAGGATTCAGAGAGCCGACCGACGAGGACTTCAACCTCTTCAGGAAGAGATTCTCTTCAGGGCCTCCTCCCGATCCCCAGTCCCTGCCCAATCTCGCCCGCTGGTTCAGACACCTCTGCTCCCTCCGGGCGCCCACTTCCAGCATGACGGTGGACGCTGAGAGTGAATCGAAGATGTCCCCAGAGGACAAGAAGGCATTGATCACCCGCAACTTGCAGGAGGTCCTCGGAGAGGACCGCGTGAACGAAGTTTTGAAGACGCGCGACCTGAAGATCTACTGGGGCACGGCGACCACAGGCAAGCCTCACGTCGCTTACTTCGTGGCCATGTCCAAGATTGCTGACTTTTTAAGCGCGGGCTGCGAGGTCACTGTGCTCTTCGCCGACCTGCATGCCTACCTCGACAACATGAAGGCGCCCTGGGATCTGCTCAAACTGAGAACCGAATATTACGAACAGGTACTCTGCCCCCCGTCACTTTTTTTCCACTTCGTTGAGTCATCCCCGTTGTCTATCGGCAGGTGATCAAGGCCATGTTGGAGAGCATCGGCGTGCCATTGGAGAAGTTGCGTTTCGTCAGAGGCACCGAGTATCAACTTGGCAAGGAATATATGTTAGACGTCTACAGGTTGTCCTCTCTGGTCACGGAGCACGATGCCAGGAAAGCTGGAGCAGAAGTAGTGAAGCAGGTGAGAGACAAATAACTGGTGTGCCTTGTGTAGAAGTGCCCAAAGAATTGTCCCAACCTTCCCTCCCTCTGCAGGTCCAACATCCTCTGCTATCAGGTCTGCTATATCCGGGACTGCAGGCGCTGGACGAGCATTACCTCGGTTGCGATGCTCAATTCGGAGGCGTTGACCAGCGCAAGATCTTCACCTACGCCGAAAAGTACTTGCCAGTGTTGGGCTACACGAAACGAGCGCATCTTATGAATCCGATGGTTCCGGGCTTGCAAGGGACGAAGATGTCGTCGTCGGAGGAAGAGTCCAAGATCGATCTTCTTGATTCGGCCGCCGCCGTCAAGAAGAAGTTGAAGAAGGCTTTCTGCGAGGCAGGAAACGTCACTGATAACGGAGTCCTCTCGTTCTGCAAGTACGTCATCTTCCCTGTGGCGTTGAAGGGCGAGGCCTTTTTGCTCGAGCGTTCAGAGGAGAACGGGGGCAACGTCAAGTACGAGAAGTATCAGGATCTGCACGATGCTTTCGCTGAACAAAAGGTCCATCCGGGTGACCTTAAGGCCAGCGTAGAGAAATACCTCAATGGGCTGCTGGAGCCGATCAGGAAGAAGTTTGACAGCCCAGAACTAAAGAAGTTGACGGCGTCCGCCTACCCTCCGCCGGCTAAGGTGAAACCCGGCGGTGGTGGCGCCAAGGGAGCAGCAGCTGCTCCTGGGACTAACGTGAATGACATCTCGCCGTCTCGGCTGGATATCCGGGTGGGCCGGATTGTCGAAGTGTCGCGCCATCCCGACGCCGACGCCCTCTACGTGGAGAAGGTGGACTTGGGGGAGACGGTGCCTAGAACTATCGTCTCCGGCTTGGTCCGTTTCGTCCCGGAGGAAGAGATGCGCGATAGGACTGTGATTGTCCTGTGTAATCTCAAACCGGCCAAGCTGAAGGGCATCGAGTCCAAGGGGATGGTGCTTTGCTCCTCCAAAGACGAAGACCCTAAGGATGTTGAACCGCTGGCTGCTCCGGAGGGGTGCAAACCCGGAGACAAGGTGCTGTTGAAGTCTGTTTTCTTTTAAAACTGATATGTTGTAGCATTTATGAATGAATCGATTTTTCTATTAGGTGGTTGTGGAAGGATACGAAGACGGTACGCCGGACGAGCAGCTGAACCCCAAGAAGAAGGTATGGGAGAAGTTGGCCGTAGACTTCAAGACGTCGTCCGAAGGGTTGGCGCAGTGGCAAGGGAACAATTTGGTTGTTGCTGACAAGGGCATTGTCAAGAGCCACAAGGTTAAGGGGGCGCCCATTAAGTGAAGAAGCCAAAGAGCTGGGAAGTAGCTTGTACATGTTGAACACTCGACAGCAACGTTTGTGCGATCATTGTGGACTAGTGCACATGCGGTGAGGGTTGATTCCGCATAAACAGTACTTGTACAGAAAGTAACAGTATGTTCTTTGAGTGTGTGCGTACCTTCAGTTTGTCTACGTTGGGAGAGAGGATGATCCTCAGCAACTAAGCCAGAAGTGGTCAAGGTACGAGAGCGGATAGCTTTTTCGAATAACCTGCCCACTGAAGTATTTTGAGATATGCCAGTCACACACCCAACTCATCCCGATATTACCATACTTGTACTTACTGAAAAGAATTAGATTGCGATCTTGGATGACCAATGAGGGGAAAAAACACGGGACCTTCGGGTTAATTTCGATTCTTTTTGTGCCTCGGCAGTGACTTGACTTAGGATGTCGAGTACCGATGGATTGAGAGTGAGCATTTTGGGGCGCAGTCCTGTCTTTACGGAATCTCCCCTTGTAGTATGCAATGTTATCACTTGTCCTTATTGTCCATTCATAATGTTTCCAGCTGACTTCGACGTGAAACCAAAAGTGTCACCTTGAAGTGTTTCAACGGAATGTATGATGGTGAAGAGAGTACATGAAGGGAATGAATCAAGTGCGTAGATCGTATCAAACGACTGCCTAATAATGGTGATGTCCATATGGCAATATACCTAAATACTCTCTTCTCTAAGTAGCCTCATTGTAGCTTGCGGAGTAGTTCAGTACAGAACGTACATATAGGAACGCGCTCACTCGTCCTGGCTGCTACATCCTGTTGAGTGATAAGCCCCAATGGCTTCATGTTCTACTGGGGACAGTACTCAAAAGATATCACACCCCGATGGAGCCCGAGCTGGAGATCAAGCTGGTGGTAAGAGAAAGCTGTGCATCAGTTGATGGTGGCGTATTAAGGCACCTGTCCTTGCCCCAGGTGGTAGGGGACGGCTCAGTCGGCAAAACGTCCATGCTGATGAGTTACAGCGACAACTGTTTTCCCATCGATCACGTGCCGACGGTCTTTGACAACTACAGCACCAATGTCCTCGTGGACGGACGATGCCTCCGACTGAGTCTGTGGGATACAGCAGGGCAGGAGGATTACGACAGGCTCAGGTAACACCACGTGGTGGGCATGCTGGAAGTTATTGCGTTCATCACACGATCGTCTTCAGGCCCTTGTCCTACCCGAACACGAACATCTTCCTGCTGTGCTTCTCGGTGGACAGACGTGACTCGCTCAGAAACGTCACTCATAAGTGGATCCCCGAACTCCGGCAATTCGCCAAGAGGGTGCCCATCATTCTAGTATGCACAAATTACTTTACCGCGGGGGGGGGGGGGGGGGGGGGGGGGGGGGGGGGGGGGGGGGGGGGGGGGGGGGGGGGGGGGGGGGGGGGGGGGGGGGGGGGGGGGGGGGGGGG
>JAAUXU010141685.1_pt1 | contig 19838 bp, 17 predicted proteins | sample 7278151 | NCBI WGS metagenome assembly JAAUXU01 (sample SAMN14350113, study PRJNA611818) | marine sediment metagenome | isolation source: surface marine sediment (1.8m) | place: French Polynesia: Moorea | collected 2018-08 | reverse complement strand
TGGCATGGCACAGTGACACTTTGTGGGCTCAGCTTTCTGTATGCTGTGGCAAAGGGTTATTGTACCTTTCTCTCTCACCAAACGTCATCGAACTTTCCAGTCCCTCAGCGCTAAGGTGAGGGGTTTTTTTAACTGATAGATATAGCATAGCGAGTACATGTGTGCCGTGACAATATGCACGCCTGCTGGAGTGGAGTCTTCATTAGACAGAAGTTCTTTTTGTGATTCCTTGACAGGTGCCTCCTCCGGCTCATCACAGCAGCAGCAACCTCGCCGCCGCCGACCGCGCCGTCCGCTTCTCCCTGCCCTCGATGACGTCCTCCTACGGACAGCAGAGCACGACGAAGCCTCGGTCGCACAGTGTCGGCTCCATGGGCTCCTCTGTCCCCATGGGCATGAACAGCAGCGTCAAGGCTCGCGCCGCCGCCAGCGGCTTTGACAGGCACCGCAAGTTTTCCTCTCCCTCACCGTCGACTTCATCCTTCTCGCCGGCGTCGGCGCCGGCGCCCAAGCGAGGCCCGCTGCTCCTGCGCACGCAGCAGGTCAGCTCCTCTCAGCACGTGGCCAGAATCAGAAACGCCCGGTCACTGTACTAAAGGGTTGGGAAGTGGAAAGAAGAGAGAGAAAAAAGTGAACGTTATGGCTGCTACTGAGAAGACGCTTGTTCTGTACCCCAGTAACTACTCCGCGTAAAGTGCTTTGTGTGCATCCCTTCGCCTCTAAGGAGGCTTTCCCCACCACTCCTTTCAATGCCAAATAACCGTGCCAAAGCTGTGGTTGCTCTGGTCCAAATATGACCAGAGTATAAGCTTGAAATATTCCCCCTGTCAGTCCAACACGGACACTCGAGTAGCAAGGGGAGTGTGTGTGTGTGGGGGGGGGGGCCGGGAAGAGTACACATTAGAGTATCCTTATCTTGGTGGACATGTTTACTATATGTTACCATTGCATATTGCAGGCCAATATGTCCCGCCATTAAGCACGGCTACCCTAGGGCCTCATGACTGTCTGAGGTCACAAGGCAAAGGGAGATGGGGCCCGAGGGCTGCCGTGCCGAACAGGGCTCGTATTGGCCGCATATGCAGCGGTAATTGATAGTTTCATGCCCCGCGTTTCTGAACGACATTTCCCTTTTAAATGTGAGGGTGACTTTTTTTTTCTTACTGGGCCTTGGAGGGCCCACCCTTTGCCTTCTCTTTCCTCCACCTCCTGCCAATTCTGCCTTCTGTCCCGCCTGCCTGGCTGCTCTTACTTCCACATCCTCCCTGCTCCCCCTTCTAACCCCTGCCAACTGGGCCCTCCGTCCCTACTGCCTCGAGGGAGAAATATCGGGACGTACTTCAAATATGTCCCGCTCGTTTGAAGAAGTCTCATGGATTGTTGTCGTCCGCTACCCTCATGAGCATTTGAGAAAGGGAGCAACGTTCAGAAACGAGTCCCGTTAATAATTATATAATATTTATGAAAGGGTTGCTTATGGAATCAGTCATGTTGTACACGTGTCCTCGCCCCTTCTATGTTCAGGATGGGCCACGGAGGTACGGAAGTCACTCAGAAATCACCACCCCGTACGCACATGCTTAAGTTTCCATCCAAACAATGTTGCTTATAATCTGCACGTACTGCAGGTAACACAACTTTCTAACATGTTTATCCAAGTATCTTGAATGCTGCGCCAATCATTTGCATAATAGTAGGTCAGGTGGAAGAGGGATCTGGACACCTACACCTGTCGACTACGTGTGAACTGTTGCACTTGATACTGTTGCTGCACGAATAATGATAATTGAGGTACAAGTAATAATAAACGGAATCTCTTTCCATGTAGTAGTAGTATTGTACTGTAGGAAGTAGTATTATACTGTAGTCTGTACAATGTATACGCGTACACGTAACTAAATACATATTTAGGTAAAAATGTGCGTGGCACACGTACGTAGGACACGAGCATATGCAACTAATCATGCATCAGTGTGACAGGTACACGTAGAGTCTTTCAACACACCAAGCGGATTTTTTTTTTTGGTTTGTTTTTGAGTTTTTGTTGTTTTTGTTTGTTTGTTGTTAAAAGAAGCTTTATTCCATCAACACTAAATCACTTCTTAATGAGCACATCCTCTCCTTCGAGTGCCGCCGCAGAGGAGACTGATCAGCCCGGCCCTGAACTCCTTGCCCACGCAGCAGTAGATGATGAAGTTGACCGAAGAGTTGATGGCGAGCAACAGGTGGTGGAGGTAGAGCATGACGTAGAAGGCCACAGGAATGTGATACCTGCCTTGCAGCTCGCAGTGCTGGTAGTGCTCCTCGGTGTTGCCGCGCGGGTTGGCGAACTCGTAGAGCGACAACGACAGGCGGTAGCAGTGGCACAAGATGAAGAACACCACGATGAGCACGAGCACAACCGTCGACTTATCCCGGCGGCGGCGGAAGATGCGCGAGTGATCGCTGCCTTGGAAGCTGCTCATGTGCGAGGGCGACGCCACCACCACGTCAGCGACGGTGATGGCGTCGGCGCTACCGCTGCCTCGGACATCAGCGTTGTGGTTGCCTCCGCCGCCGCTGTGGCCGCTGTGGCCACTGTGGCCGCTGTGGCCGCTGTGGCCGCTGCTGGCCTTGGCGCTGCCCATGGTCCTCATGGGCAACGCGGAGGTCTCGTTGCTGCGGAGGGACGGGGACAGACGAGAAGAAATCCTCAGTGAAATTCGGTCTTTCATGGCTCGGGTTATTGCAGGAGAGCAGGTGACAGACAGAGCTAAACCGTTCAAGTGCGCATTCCTGAAAAGTTTGTACGACAGTTCTGGTTATGTACGTGCAGTGAGGAATTTCAGGTCGTTGCCACTGCTGCAGCAACCGAGGGATTTGCCTAAAAATCCGGCCTCCGCCTGCAGTTGAAAGAGGCCATTTCACTGTCTGATTCACGTCCATTCATTTGGCCTGCGAGGCCGGGGTTTTAGGGCAATCACTGACCTCAAGTCATGACTGTGGTCAAGGCACTTGTCTGCGTAGTAAAGAGGGACGTTCAAGGCCTAAAGTGCATCTCGCTTTTGGCACCTGTCTGGTCAGCGCTCAAAACAGAAGTTCAAAACTAACGCTTGTTCAGAAAATGCTTTATTTCTTCACTTCGGAGCTGGAAAAAGTCGGTACAGTGGACGACGCTTATGCCGGTCACGCCAAGAAGTCAAGGCAAAATACAATGACCTCTCTTTTGGTTTGGCACAGACCATCTTGATCGATGTCGGTCGATATCAGGTCAGTATAAACATCATTCACTGTAATAAGGCTCCGTCTGGCCATTTGGGAGATTGCGTGCACATTTCATTAAGCCAATAGTAGAAATAGTTCACCCGGTCTTTAAGCTTCAAGACATCAGTTCATATTTGGCAAGGCGAATGCAGGATATTTGCGTCTATGGACAATTGTGCTTAAAAGATGTTAGCACAAGTATCGAGTTTTCTGCCAAATCTGAAAAATCGACTGTGTACTGCATGCGGCGCCTTCCAGCAACGTTTATGGGGGCCTCAACCAGGCCAAACTTGTTGATTTTTTATTAACGTTAACTTTAACTGTTTCAATAGATATGTTAACAGCTGTGGAAGGTGACAACTTGGTAAATCATGGGTTTTAACCTTGATCTGTTTCACTGCCAAAGGTGAAGCCTTTCACCAGTGACTGTGTAACAGTCACTAAAAACTTTGAATAAGTGGAGTGAGTAATTTTTGTTCCACTTCCACTATTTCAGCGATCAGCAAATGATTCCAAGTCAACCAGGTGTCCCAGACAGGTCAGACTTTCCTGATCCAAGTCAGACTCAGCTCAGAAACAGCCTTCGTGGGATTGTTTCTCACCAAGCTTCGTTGCTCTTTGGACGATGTCATTGTCACCTTGGGTCAAGATGCAGTCGAAGAATTGGTCAAGGACCTCACCAAGTCCACATAGGGGAAAGCACCCAAACAACTGTTAAAGCTTTCCAGGGGAGCTTTGAGACTAGTTTTTTTTCTCCAATTTCTTAGGACTGCATTTAGAATTCGACTAAACATGTGCACTTTTCCATTCAGGGCTGTGAACATCCTTACACACTATGGTTACAAGGCTTTTAATGAAAAGTGAAGCGAAAACTCTTTTGCTCCACGACGCTCATTTGACTGCAAAGTCTCCAACTGCTAATAAAAATTTTTTTATACAAGTCCACCTAGAATCTTCTTTTTGATCTAGCCTCCTATGTATATCATTAATTCACTAACATTTGCTCTTTGTCGTCTTCGTTTGAATTCTTCATTATTATATTACCCAACTAATTACAATTGAGCCATAGTCAACTCCGAAGTGAGTCCTCGGCTCACTCCGGTCGGGTCCGTGGCCACAGCCAACCTCCGTTCTCTGTTCATGCTGTTACCCCCGGGAGTGAGGTACCCACGGCCCCCAAGGCCGTGGAAAATACAAGTCAGTTATATGGGACGAGTTGCTCGATTTAGGGAAATACGGTATTTCGTATAGATGTGTGTCATACTTTTCGTCGCACACGGAAGTGCTGCCTCCTCCCCCATGCATGTTGGTGGACCTCTTGCCCACGAATCGGTGCGTGAAGTCGCCGGACGACGCCCGGATCCGGTAGATCATGCGCAAGTTGAAGAACATGAGCGCCAGCAGCGGGATCACGCCCTTGGTGAGGATCTCGTCCCAGTAGCTGTTGAACTGGATGTAGGCGGGGTCCTCCATCAGCTCGGTGGTCCTGAAGTCCAGGACGGAGCCGTCATCTTTGAGCTTGAGGCGGAATTGAAAGAATCGTGGAGTCTCCAGACCCACGCTGACCAGGACCACGAGCAAGATGAACTTGAGCGGCGAGTGGCGGCGGCTGCAAGAACAAGGAAGGCAACAAGAGAATGGCACACAAGTTACAATGAGGCCCTCGTAACACCTCGAGATTAGCACTGAATTGTCAAAATAGCGAGGGGAACGCGCACGATGTAGATGTAAAGATGCATGAAATACGTTGAACACATCTTTGAAGCATCAAGGAGAGAAATAATCTTGACAATTCATACCACATTCAGTCAGAATATCTGACATTTGGCGTATATATTGTGGCATTGATGAATTCAGGATATCGCACAGTCAAGGTGCTCAATCGCTAACAAATAGATTTCTTAAGGGACCTCCATAGCTTTCCGATGTTGTATTGGCAAACTAAGTTTAAATCATTTCAAAGTTAAGCTCACGTTTATGAGTGATGTTCTTGACGATTCTATAGCTGTGATTCTTCTCCATGAACTTGAATGAACCTTTCCTCATCGCACACAACTCCTCGGAGACTGCTTCAAATATAACTTACAAGTACAGCATTGGAAAGTTATGAGTGTCTCTTAAAAGATCTTTTAAAGATCTAACTTTAAAGCACACCTTGTGATATAGGAGTGACTGCAAAGGTGATTCGTAAAACTTTTTATATTATATTTAGAATTGCATTGGACGTTTGTAAATGAGCAAGTCACCAGGTGCTTTGAATGCTTTTGACTGTACAAATTCTACAATGCCTGCCCAAAACCCAGGCAGCTGAAGTATGAATTCAACCCTTAAACAACATACGTAAATAGTCAGGAAGAAGAGTGAGTGCGACAGCTTCAAGATTATCCATATCAACTCAGCCAAATGCTGAACGCAGCAAAATTTGGGGGGGGGGGCAAAAAAGATCCACTTCAAGATTGACATCATCGAGATCCTCCAGCCTCCGCCACGTTGTTCTCGAGGAGGTCGAGTCAGGACCAATTTTCGTGCTCAAGTCAATCGGACTCTAAATTTTGCCACTACCGTTGAACTTTTTTTTAAAAAAAAAAACAGATGAGGAGACACTTTTTTATTATAAGTCCTCCATACGTTAGTCGAGTGTCTACGACAAATAGAGCCTTTGCTGCTCACTCGAACATTCAGTGCACGCGTGTCAACTTCACTCTGCCGCAAAAGCACGTCAGAGTCAACTTTATTATTCAGTATTGTACTCTGACTTTTTTTCCTCTCACCAGATAATTCTGACTTTGCCTACCCGAGATTTGTGGACAGAAAATTGGGCACGACAAAAAAAATCCTCACACGACAACGTAGCAACCCTTTAATGCTTCTGTTTTTTTCATCCCGAAGAAGTGACTGCTTTTCTCTCTTACATCATGACACAAAGTGACGTCATTTCTCCTCAGTGATGCACGCACTGATATCTGTGTTGATATCTGTTGCAGTCCATTTCAGCGCCTTGCGATGCCCGTGGGCCTATTGATTTTTGCATTAGGCATCAAGTTTCCTTAAGAGTGCTTGTGTGGGCAACAGAAACTTGAGGCATGTTATTATGGTGCTGAGCGACTCTCACTAGACCGTGAAATGGTCTTTTGATGTGCTTCCACTGAGGGCATCGCAAAAAAATGTTAAAAGGGCCTCTTCCCCTCTTCCGCCCCCCCCCCCCTTCTTTTTCTTCTGCTTCACGTTCCCGGCCGCTGTGGACCTGAGGGCGGGAGCAGCCGGACGCCTCGTTCTTGTACTCTGCGCACAGGGTGTAGCAAGATGTATCACGACTCCAACAATGACTTTTCGGGTAAAGCGGCCGGAGGGGGGGGGGGCTTTTTTCTTCCTTCCCCTGTGATGAGCTGTTTCGTCAGGCACCCAAAATGCTTCCACCACATTTTGGCAACCCTGACTCTGGAGGCTGTTTGGGGCAACCCTGACAGAAACATAGGGACTTGATCCTCGGGGAGGGAGGGGGGAAGTAATCGATTTTGTTACACCCTGTCCAGGCAGTCGGACTCCAAAGTATTTCCAACACGTCGAGAATCGCAGCACTTTAGCAACGTTTACTTCTTAACCGCAGACTTTTAGAGAGTGTTGTAGAAATAATGACTGCACGCCTGCCCCACTTCTAAGACCAAACGTACATTATGGGCGAGCCAGAGATATAGAACTTCAGACTATGCAATATACGAGATCAACTTCAACGTTGACTAAAAATTCCGTATGCAATTTTTTCTTTCGTGCTCTCACATCTTCAGTTTTATGCAAAAAAAGTGATCTTACTTAAATTTTGAGTATGAGACAGATCACTCAGAGTTGAAGTCGCACGTCTTTTCCTCGTCTTTTCGTCCACGGTGTTGCCAAAGGATTACTCAACTACAATTTTGCCAGTCTGCAAAAATCTGTGTGGATCAGTGCATAGTGCTAATTCTGGAGAGGCTCAATTTGTCTGGCAAGTAGCTGAATTCCTTGAAATCTCAGACGAATTTCCTTCAGGCAGAAGACTCAGCATCAGATAGTTCGAGCTGTGCACTGACAAAAAAGGCTAAAAAAACTAGGTATGTTCTGACAGAAAGAAAACTAATAGAGCTAAGCTTGTGCTGACATCAGCAGTGACATAAAGAGTGCGTCAAAGGCTAAAAAGTCAAGCTTCTCTTTGGTTGACTCAACCCTGACCTGGCTGGACACCAGGATCATTGGAGAGCAGCCAGACGTCCTTCAGCTTGTCTGGCCCATTTACATGAGCATTGACAGCAGCTGCCTGCTTGCTGTCTGGAACGTCATGCACCTTTTGGTTCAAGCTTACCCACTGCCAGCCTGAGCTTGGGCGAGGACTCGAGTGAGTGCAACGTCTTATACTTTGCCACTATGAGTCCCCAGATGCTTGGATGCTCCGCGGGGAAGTCCAGCCTTAACAGGCACATTGTAGCTACATTGTGGGGATTCAAAGCTTCTTTATTGCGCAGATGACTCGGTTTCCAGGTCCATTGATGAAAGTTGCATAAAAATAGTGAGAAACTCAGTGTAGGCATCATGGTCGTCGGAGAAGTCCTCGCTGAGCTGACTGAATTCATCCTGAACATTACCAAGCGGCACAAATGGAAAGAGCTCAGGTTGAAGTTTATGTCTGCATCAAAGTGTGTCTGAAGGCCCAGATTGCCTTCCTCACCAGGCACCGGTTCATGCAGGAGAAGTACCCGCTGATCTGCAAGCTGTTGCCGAAGCTCCTGGTGGCAGGCAGCTGCAAGTCCATCAACATCCTCCTAGGGCAGACTTACACAGGTTGGAACAGCTTTGTTGCGTAGAAGAGCACGACAGCAAGGTGGATCACGGAGCACGGTCTGTAGTAAATTTTGGATTGGAGCAAATACCAAAAGTGGCATGACGGAAGAACTCTGGATCATGCTTGGGCTGACCCAACAAGTCAGCCAGGATCACAATCCTGTCTGGATCACGAGCTCTGGTCCTGGTACAGACCAAGGAGCCATCTTGAGGAATTGGAATGGGGACTGCCGGCTCCAGTGGAACCACTTGGAAGAGACTCCCCTGCTCGGCAAGGTGAAATCCCACATCAGCCAGGACACGGCTGACTACTTGTCATGAAGCCATGTCCTCTCCTAAGAGCGGGCTGCTTGTCTCACTGCCAAAGAGATTTGAGGAGCTGATGACTTCAGGGCTGAGTGTCATAGGGGATGAAGCCTTGGGGGACCACCCATTCTGTCCTCATATGTTTTCACACTTACAGAGAGCACTTTTGTGCAAAAATATTGTGTCAGTGCCATAATATGCTTCAATCCTCTTCCCAACGTCGTCACGTACCTTGTACTAAAGCAGTCTTTTGGCCCCTCCTTTCCTTGTACACATGAATGTTTCCCATGACAGGTTAGATTATAACAAAGCATTTGCTCCTTATGGAGTCACGTTGAGATGACTCAGTCTCGATCTCGTCTCACATCTTGGATCAGCTGAGTTAAACGTGGAATGGAAAATATGTTGTTCAACACCCTGGCTTTATGAATATTTGCCCACTTTTAATGGTGAGTGGGATTCATTCTTTCACCATGTTTCCCTCATCTGAAGCGTGGGCGGGGAAATATAAACCTACTTGCCGAGATCTTGCTTGCGTTAGTTTGAGACCGAACAAATACCTATTTACTGTGTACATACAGCGCAGCGTGCACAGCAGACGTCACTCTGCACGGCGCCGTCCACGTGCTCCTTGCCGCCATCCGCTGTGTCCACGCGTTCCAGGCCCAGATCCCCTCGGGTTTTCCTTATCTTTCCTCTCAAAATTGTATGCCTCTGGAACACCATGTCTCTTCCGCCAGAGTTGCCAAGTTGCAGTCCTTTTGAACGTCTCTTCTGTTGCAATTATTGAAGTCAAGTTTCGAGCAGGTCACATTTCTCGGTCATAGCCTGGCAATGCTCTCCTCTTCCCCCGCTGCCAGTTACTGCACATTCGTTACTGAGGTAGATGAAACTTTGGACCTCGATTTGGGCCTGAAATGGCCTCGAAATCCTAAGCAATGGCCTGTAAAAAGAAGTTTTTGCTGTCCATATTAAGGGACAATCGGTGCAGCCGTGGGAGTGTCAACCCCCGATAGAGACGGACAGACATAACGCTCTAGATGGAGTGGAACGTGCTTAAGTGAAAGCCCTTGGGACAAGACATCATGTCTCACTTAACCAGGAATTTCACTGGAGTGAATGATGGCGTGAGATGGGTGAAAAGAGGTGGTCACTGCGCACTGCAAGCAGCGCTGCAAGCAGCACTGCAAGCAGCACTGCAAGCAGCACTGCATGCAGCACTGCAGGGCGCATTTTTTCAACATAGTTGCACAGTTGATAGCAAACGCTGGGGAGATTGGATTGATATGGATATGACGTGAAGATGAGGCAGAAATGCTGCAACCAAGCAGCAAAGATGTTGTGACAGCTGCGAGAATTATCCAAAGGGCATTCTTCCATGAAGGAAATGTCGGACTTGCATGAAAGCTGAACCATGAGGTTGAAAAGTGTGTCGTTTGTAGTGTTGAACAAGTCACCATCAACCAAACCTTTACATTGAATAAAGTCATGTGATCAGCAGAAGAAAAATTCCACTTAAGCAGTGTCCACTTTTTGCGTAAACGAAAATATCTATGTAGCAACGGTATTGTTTGGAATGGGATCTCGGAAACGCTTTACTTAAGCGGGAATTTTACTCACCCTTCCCATAAAGGAGGAAACTTCATTCTAAATCAGCAAACTTCATTCAGAAAACTCATGGAAACATCAAACTTTAACAGGTCAGTCTACAAATTACCACTGAATATGTGGCCCATATGTACTACAGGGTGTCCCCAAAAAACTGTAAATAGTTTGATCTCAGCTCCTACCGGATTGACTTTAGTGCCCTGTTTTGCAATGTTGAGTACAAACAATGGGATTTTATTTGATCTTGGACACTGCATATTTATGGGAAACTGCATTAAGGCAAAGTGCCAAAAGCCAAAGCAGTCCGACCAGCTGGACATCCCAAGAAGGACTGCACAGAACTTTGACACTTGATTATCACTCGCACCCGTACAGACATCAATGATCAGGTGCTTGAACCTCACCATTACGACCAGAGAAAGACATTCTGCGCATGGCTGCTTCAGCAGGAGGAGCACTTTGAGCAGTCAGTAATCTGGTCAGATGAAAAGTGGTGGACACTGCACATGCGCACAAATTCACAAAATGACCGTCAAACCCACATAATGTTTGGGTAGATGAAATTTCCCATGAAGATTCACCTCAGATGGTTCATGCAGCTGTAGGAAATATTCGGAAGGGAGGCACTTGGTGCCTGGGGGCTGAAGGAGGCCATTTTCAGCAGTTTCCGTGGTCAAAATTGTCGCATTTGCTGTTGCATGAAATGTCAGAAATGTGAGATATGAAAATGTCACAGCAAACCAATATTCAAGATCACATAAAATCCCATTGTTTGTGCTATGCATTGCAAAAGAGAGAACTGAAACCAATCCAGTAGAAGCTGAGATGATAAAAGTATTCACACTTTCTTTGGGACACACTGTACATACTGTAGTCTACAGCGCACAGGACATCTGCCTCTCTATAAGAAGGATAACTTGATTTTTCGTAACCCCCAATGATGGGGAACTTCCCCTGGGGTCGGGGTCCGGGCTCAAGTGCGGGAGCGGCTTCACAAACCGATGGCTTCGGGAAGTTCTGAACTGTGGCAACTGTTTCTTGGCTGTGCAAACTTCTGGAGAAATCTACCCATTGGTCCGTTGGTTTTCGTTCACTTCAAGAAAAAAAAAACCCACCTCTCCAGTGACTTGGACACAAAGATGTGCATGGGTGGCACAGGTTGCGCAGACGACTTTGAGTGGCAGGTTCATATTTTATACTGTCTGATATATGGATTTTGGTTTTGCCTACGTAACTCAGGTACCAGTGGGTGCCACTTGAGACAAGATTTGAAAATACGGGGATGCCATGATGATTTGAGTCAAAAGTGAAACTTTTACATCTCTACAATGGTTGTTTTGTCCAGCCTGAGTGTTTTACTGAATGAAATTGAGACTTGGAGGATTCGTTTGGTGCCAGAGGACACCTCGACCCTCACCCACAGCCTCGACGACGGCCTCCAAGTGCTCCCTGAAGACACGCGCTGACCCGACCGCTATGGGCTGTTGGGGACTTTCGGCGAGACGGGACGAGACATGAGTCAAGTCAAACTAAACAAAGATGTCCTTCTTGGAAGTAATATGGGCGGGTGAAAATGGGCTCTTCATGCTGAATGGAGTCATTTGAGTCTGAATTTGAATGTGAAACCGCTCATTGAGACACAAGATTAGGTACACAAGTTCGATGTTGCTGTAACCCCAAGAGGGGCAACTGCCTGCCCGGTCTTATTTATGTATGTGCAGCTGTTTTTTCCCTTAAGGTTTGCCTCCCTGGATCATTGGATGATGCCCCGGAGATCATCTTGTGCGACGTGGTCAATCAGACTTAGATCTCTCGCGGCAGCTGACAGGGGTGTCAAGGAATAGAATAAATGGAGTGGCATATTGAGGAGGAGGGCCGACTTGGCAAGGCTGCACCAGACAGAGTGGTGTCATGGCAGCTGAAGTCCCGCAACGAGCAGCTGTTGAACCTCAGAAACCCGACTTCCTGATTGGCTCAGACCATCAAAACAAAAACATGTGTCTTACATACAGACATCACTGGGTGCCAAAGAGGATGGACGCTATCAATATTTCCACTGCCGTCCTGCAGTAGGACACTGGCAGCGCTGCTCTGCATGGACCTTGATAGAAGCTGTACAACACGGTCAGATGTCCGCTCTTTCTGCCATATCGCTTCCCTTGGGAAGTCTCATCTTTAGGTGGTCTTGAAGAGTATCTCTGAGGTGGAAGGTCAGCTTGCATCAGCTAATTTCAGCTGACGTGAGACTCCAAAACGGGTCTGCAAGTCAGGCCCTGAGGAAAGTCGTCAATGTTTCAATGCTCTAGAATCAAAATGAGTTGAACAAATCATATGCTCAATCCCTGTGTCTCTGTGACCAAGTTCAGGTAAAGATTCAGAATATCAGAAGCTGTCCACTACAGTGGAATCCCTTTATAACAGCTTTTGTGTAGGCAGCAACATTTTCTGCTGTGGAGAGAATTTGTGTGTGTCAGAGTGAGAGAGGAGCAGAAGAGGCGTAATAAAAGTTTGGTCACCACAAAAAATCCGTTACACAGGGCCGAGCCATTTGAAACGAGACACACTCAAATTTTGCGCTTTTTTCAACTTTAAAGCTGTGGATTGCTTTGATGGGGTGGAAGAGATCTCCCTCAAGGACTTGCACAACAAAAATCTGACACAGATCTTTGTCATAATAATTGTCAAGAACAGAAAGGCAAATCATCAGGCAATTCTTCTCCTTTATGACTGCAGAAAAACTCTACTTGAGATTTACAGAGACCTGGGTGTTTCCTGGGAGACTGTGTGCAGGACCTCGGCAAGAGGAAGAGCCACAGCTTGCACCCCAGTGAGGTCGACACCTGCGAGGCCACCGGAAGTCTTGGAGGCTGTCCAGGATGCCATGGACAAGAAGGAGGGTAAGGTCACCATCAAAGGTCTGGCCTGTGAGCACACTGTATCTGAGACCATCATGAGGAGGCTCATGCAGGATGACCTTGGCCTCAGTCAGGAGCTACAAACACACTCCTCGGTATGCTCTAAAGTCAAATGACTGCCAGACAAGTCTGACCTGTGCCAAAAAGTGCCTCAACAAGCTGAAGAAAAAATGGCAGGATTTGTCATTGTGCTCATGGCTCCCCTTTTCTCCTGGTGAGATGGTCACCTCAGAAGCAAGCTACTACCTCACTGAAGCCTGTGGAGCTGCCCCTGACTCGACTGCCGACTATGGCAACGAGAGGCACTTTCCCCAGCTGCAGGTCGTTACTGCAGTGGGGTCTGATGGCCAGAAGTGCAACCCTGTGTCCCTGGAGACTGGTGAAAGATCTTTTGGCTGTTCTGGGTCAATTTCAAATTAGGCTGGACAGTGCGAGCAACTACAGTGTGTGCCAAAAGTCCGTAATAACCCGCTCATGAGTCGTCGACGAGAATTGTCATTGGCATCATTGGACTGCTCATTTTGCAGAGAGGCAGTTGGTCTGCAAAAAAATGTGGCCTCTGCATTTTTTTCTCAAGTTTGGCAAGTTTTTTTAATCTGACCAAGAGATTCTTCATCGCAGGTGATTTCAGCTTGGGTGCCCTCGCCATTTGTTGTGACAACTTGATGCAGATCCTCGATGAGGCGAGATTCAGGTTTGCAGAATTTGAATTTTGCTCGCGAAAGCACTAAAAAGAAGGCAATGGTTCGTGTCAAATGGGCATTTGGCAGCCGTTGTGACCAGGAAGTGAACCCGTCACGGGAGTGCAAAAAATGACAAAATGTGCCCTGTTTTTATCCTTATTTGCCTCCAAAATGATCTCAGAGCATTATAATTACTTTCTCGTTCGTCTGGTTAATGCATCAGCTGAGAGGAATCGAGACGCCACCACTATCAGGAGGGTCTGGGCCAGGTACTACGCTACAAGGAGGGTCGAGGGGGACCAGTGTTGGCACAAGAAGACGACCAAGGAGGTCAGAAGTGAATGGCGACCTGCACGAAGTTCTGGCCCAAGGACTTCCGTCGTCCGCAGTCCTGGCACCTCAACCCATTTGATTACATCTCGGAAGGCAAGGACTGCTCGTCACAACATTGCTGTGCTGAAGGCCACGATCATGGACGTCGTGTCCAAAGGCGACCTCGTGAGGGTCTGCAACGGGCTTCGCCGCCGTGTTCAGGCCTAAGTCGATGCAGATAGAGGCCACATCGAATGGAGTCGTTTCAGGTGAACAATTGTACAAAGTTTCGGGTGATTTGGTCCATAAATAGCCTAGCTTTTGATGAAGTTGTGCCAGGTGGTCGTAAACGGGCAATTTGGCTTTCGCACCCTGTTGGTCACTAATGGCACCATTGCCAGCTCTGTACGATGGCTGATAAGCGAGGTATTCAAGGTTCATAAGCGGACAGGACTTTGGGGGCTGTCTCTTGGACTCACTGAAGGTCACTGAAGTCACCGAAAGTTGCAAAGAGGCACTGAAAATGCTCAAGACGACGTCCCTGCAGTCTCTGAGCGGACAATGCCAGCAGCGATTCACAGACATTTCACCCCTGAACAACTTGACCCCCCCCACACACAGATTGAGCCCTTTTACAATTTTCACATGTTTCACCCTTGGCAGGTTGACCCTTACACAAATTGGCTCCTATATAAGTTGACCCCAAAGACAAGCTGGACCCCTGATGACAGATTGACTTGTGAGTGAGAAATTCTTATGTTCCTTTTTATTCTGCAAATTCTATATATTGTTTTATATATATATATCATAAATGCTTCAGAATGTGACTGTAAAAGAAGACACATTTGACATGAAATCTGGACACTTTAGTCAAAGTCACTGAATTCTCAGAACAACTTCAAAGTGGTTGCTATTTCTGTTGTCAAGGTAGACATTGACCTTGGCACCATCCCTGTGAGGCAACCATTGGTGGCCTTGCCTGCCATACCTTGCCCATGTAACCACATTGAGCACACAGGCAACAGCTAAGACCTCATCAGTTGTGGCCCATGTGCGGGCTTTGCATGCCTTGGTCCTGGCCAAGTACTCAGCCCCTCTCTCTTGCTTCCCAGTTTGGGGGTTGAGGAAGTTGTCACATCTGGCAATGTCATTACAGATGGTTGCATGCAACTCAAGGTGATGCTCCTCACTGCCTGTGACTATGTACGACAGGGCCTGAGAAAAGCATATCCCGTCGCCCTCAATAGCTTTTGCTTTCTCTGGGGGGGCTCACTGTGCTGAAGTTCATGCACTTCCTCCCTTGTAGTCCAGATGCCTGTAGAAATGGAAGACCCATGGCTTTGCATGTCTTCTTCTGCCAGGCAGAGGATGGGGGACAGAAGGGGAATTCTGCAGCATCACAGATCACTGCAGTCAATGTAGACTTTATCCTGCATGGGGGGTATACTTGTCTGGGGGTGAAACACATGCAAGGAGACAAGGAGTCAATCTGTGTAGGAGTCAACCAATCTGGGGGTAAAACGTGCATCAGGACTCAATCTGTGTAGGTGTCAATTTCTTTGGGGGTCAAACGTATAGGGGCGAAATATCGGTACACGCCAGCAGCAGCTCTGATCTCGTCACACCAATGCCGAGAGTTGTTGCTCTGGAAGAACCTCCTGTTGCTCGTCAGTGTGGAGTGGTACCTCAATTCAGCGGTCTGACACCTCGCCAGAGTTCTTCGCTGGTCCCCTCCGGGGCTGGGCTGAAGGCCGAGCCCATGAAGGTCACCACTGGCATGCTGTGGAAGCAGTTTCTGACCTGGCACTCGACGTCCCCCAACAGCGTGCGTCAGAAGTACGCTTAAGGGGACGAAAATAGACCTTGTAGAGGATTCTCGTAAGCTGCTCAATGTGGCAGTGCCAGCTGAAATCGAAGCGTCCCGGAGGAGTCACGAATGCGTCCGCCAGGTTCGACCCTGGACGCTTCTCGGTGCAGCTGCATCCGTGAGGGCTGTCCACGTTGCTCATGCGTGTCGTTCATGGCACTCGTGTTAAATTGCGGATTATTCGAATGTCGCGGATTCTCAAATCGCTACTTAAACCAGCCTTTAAGTCACTGTTAGGACCTGACCATTTTTGCTTTTTAAACATTCATCCAGGATCTCTGGATCCGTGATATCGACATCCGCGATTTAGCATGAGTGCCATGAACTCATGCTAAATCGCCGATGCCAACGTCGAGATGTGGATGAGCAACATGCATCAGACACGAGATCAGCCTGCAGCTGCTGCAGTAGCATCTAGAATCGGTTGTTCATGTTCATCGAGAAGAAGATGTTGGGCGACATCGGGGTCAGCTGGGTCCAGTTGGATCTACATTGGCGTGGGCCCCTTGAGGCGATTTTGTTTTCAAGGTGCACACTCGTAAGTAGTTGCGACTGATGAAGAATGTGAGATCGCACCCAATCAGACTGACATTGGTCCACACGAAAAGGTGCTCCAAGGCTGACAAGGTGTTGGAGCAAGGGGGGGGGGGACCTTCCTGAGGGACATGGGTCAATGCTATTGTCAACATATGAAAATTTTATTATAAAATGCGATCCTTCTGGACAAAAAAGTAGTAATGCACCTTTTTCACAAGTTCAATTTCAGCATTCTTTTATATAAGATCCAACACCTTGTCAGCCTTGTAGCACCTTTTTGTGTGCATTTTGAAGAAAAAAAAATGGCCTCAAGGGGCCCACCCTAGTCTACATACGTCGGCATCAAAGCAGACGTTCTGGTACAAATGTTCTTTCTGTAGTCATGCAGTTATTGCTGAAAAGAAAAGCCCGGGCGAATCTCGAGGTGTTGCAAATATTTTCGAGTCTGACTCTACCACGAAACACTTTCTTACCTGAGAGGATGGACGACTGCCTTGTATCTCTCGGCCGAGACGGCGACCACCATGTAGATGGCGGCCGTCTGCACCATGCCCTTGAGCGGGTGGAGAATCTTGGGATAGGCGGCGCGGTACCACACCGGGTCCTTCTTGAGGAACGTCTGCAGCAGCGCGTTCTCGCCCATCAGGTTGATGAGGACAAGGCTGTCAACGATGGCCAAGGCGATCAGGAGCTTGTTGAAAGAGCGGTTGGTGTCTGTACTACTGAGCACAGCCACGGCGAGCGCGTTGCCGCACAGCCCGAAGGTGCCCACGGCGCAGATGCCCACGCCATGAGACCAGAACTGCGCCAATAGAAAGACAAAGAGAGAGAGAGAGAGGAGGGGGGACCAATTTGGCAAGAGTAGCAACGAGGTGATTCCTTCCTTCATTCATTCATTCATCGGCCATTTTGTCTAATGCACAGACATTATTTGTAAGGCATTCGACGTCGGTAATGCCCACATACACACATATCACGCACACTTACACACACACATATATCTGCCCATGAATGAAGATTGGCTACATATGGATGGATCCTGTGTCCTTGGGGTACATACGAATCTCAATGGCTCTTTCTCCTCTTATGATTTCTTATTATTCTCTCTCTCTCTCTCTCTCTGAAACTGGTCCCTTAATGGCGTCGAGACTGGAAGGAGCCAGGGTGGAGTGGCGCTCGTGGCAGGGCTGGTCGGACAGGAGGTAGGAGGACAGGGAGTTGTTGCACTGCGACGCCACCTCAATCAACGACAGCTGGCAACTCTGTTCCTGACCCTCACAGTGCCTGCCGCCGTCCTGCACGATGACCACGTTGGAGTGCACGTCGATGCTCGACGAGGTCTCCCTCAAGCATTGGTCGTCGTACTCGGCGTAATCATCTTCTTCGTCGTCGACGCTGCTGTCGTCATCGCCGTCGTCCATGTTGCTACTGCTGTTGCTGCACAGGCACTGCGCGACGACGGGCACGATGGGAGGCACGAGGTCGCCCTCCTCTTGCCTCATCGTCTGGATGAAGAGGACGGTATCGTTGCTGGCCTCGTCGCTCACGTTGGCCACAGTGACGTTGGCCCCATGTGTCTGAGGCTCGCGATGTCAAGAAAGCAATGGCATATTTTCACTCTCTCTCACAGCAGCGATCGTTGCTGCATTTTTCTTTGCGGTTTCCCCAGAATCCTGGACACAAAAGTTCTGATGTGCAGAATCACTTTTATATTCTGACAAAGTTAATTCACAAGTCACTATGACCGCTAAATGTTAAACACTTGCATCTTGAACAAGTAGACAGGCAAAACGACCTGTAAGAAAAGTTTAACTTTCCACCTTTTTCAAAGAAATGTATCTAATTTTTGCGTCCCCCCCCCAAAAAAAAACAGTTGCACCCCCAAAAAAACCTTTATCCCCCCCCCTTCTGCCATTGCTCTCCAGCTTCTGTCATTTCCTCTGAAGCTTCCAGAGACAACGTTTCTTCCGCGGGCGAGACCTTATAATAGAGGCATATTGTGACAATGTTCCCGGGGAGGCAGAGCAGACACCAGACGACGGCGGCCTGCAGGAGGAACAACTTTCCGCTGTCCTCCGGGATGCAGCCGCGGCACCAGCAGTTAGTCTTCTTTTTATTATGGACTACTTCCATTTTCTGGCCAGTTTGTCAGATGATGCATGGACCATAAAAGGACTGAGACTCACTCCGACTGTTCCACCCAAGAGGAATCTGCTGGAAAGAAAAAGTGCTGAATGCCGAGATTGTTTCAGTTGCCTAAAAACATACATCTACTTAGCACATTTGTTATCAGTCCTCCTCAGGTGGAGGGAGACAAGAGCAATCAGTCCTGTCCGTCAGAAGGTGAAGCTTTGCACAGGCCGCGGTTGCACTCACAAAACGTCTTAAGGGAATGGCAGATCTGCACTCACATTGCAAAGTGCATCCGGACACTTGACTGACGTTCAAGACGTGTCTGGTCAAATGCAGGGTTGCCACCAAGCTCTCAGGGCTCAATCAAGTTTTGCGGATTCTTGTTCGGCATCATGCCAGACAGCCTCCACTGACACAGCTAGCATCTCTCCGCCACGGCCAGGCACCTCATGACCAACTTCTTAGTGCTGGCAAGGCTGCATCCGGGCGGGCTGTCGATGCTGTCCAAAGACAGTTGTGCCGCGCACTCCAGGCGGAAGCACCCTGCACTCAGTGACATTCAGTGTGGTGCTGGCTGTGCACAATGAAGTCTGGCAACTCCGTGGCAAGCCTGCATTTCACATGCAAATGACCCCAGTTCAAAAGCCAACTGAGACTTTGGTCTTCAGACGGTTTTTGCGTTTAGCGTAATCGACGTCTCCTGTCTCGTTCACGTGGCAGTTTTATTTACGGTGAGCGGGAGGGCAAATTGTACTGTACAGACCACACTTTCGGTGACATAGCCGCCGAGGCAGTAAGGACCTGGGCCGAGTTGGCACTATACGTCCCGCTCCAGAAACAGCCGAGGCTGCAAGCAAGGGCCTGGGCCGATTTGGCACTATACGTCCCGCTCCAGAAACAGACGAGGCTACAAGGACATGGGCCGATTTGGCACGAGAAAAGTGACGTTACTAATTAAATGCGTCCATCTGCTAAAGCATCACTGCACTTGGATTTTGCACTTCGACCACTCATGGCCCGACAGCACCATTTCAGCGCACCCAGAAGAGCGCAACCATCTCAGCGCAGCCAAAGACCCCTGACACTCTGTGCGTGCTTGTGTGTCTGGCCGCGGTGGATTTGGATGTGTGGTTCTCGTCATTTTCGCCGCGGATTTCGTACCTGTTTCGAAATTTCCTTCCAAATTTGCCAAATTTGACCTTTTTTGGAACGTCCCGGTCACTCGTCAGTACGAAAAGTGCGCTCAAGTGGAACCTGCGCTCTTCTGGGTGCGCTGTAGTGTCTGGCGCTGTAGTGTCTGGCGCTGTAGTGCCTGGCGCTGTAGTGTCTGGCGCTGTAGTGTCTGGCGCTGTAGTGTCTGGCGCTGTAGTGTCTGGCGCTGTAGTGTCTGGCGCTGTAGTGTCTGGCGCTGTAGTGTCTGGCGCT
>JAAUXU010060244.1_pt1 | contig 19841 bp, 28 predicted proteins | sample 7278151 | NCBI WGS metagenome assembly JAAUXU01 (sample SAMN14350113, study PRJNA611818) | marine sediment metagenome | isolation source: surface marine sediment (1.8m) | place: French Polynesia: Moorea | collected 2018-08 | reverse complement strand
TGGGAGAATACCCAATCCCCCCCCCCCTTCTCTGAAGGATGCGCCATTGTAAGGCGGTATCAAGCACAGTGACTTTAGTCCAGTTCCACTGTACACTACACCGGTGATGTGAATCACCCACTCAATCACTCAGTGAGCGTTAACAGATACGTGAACACAAATTCACATTGCTTTTAAGAACGTGAGAACGATTCCTCATCATGTTATCAAAATTCACCATCCTGGCGGCGCTGATTCCATGCCTGGTGGAGGCGCACGTGCGGTTAGACTTCCCTGTCGCCAGGAGGTTGGCTCTCGACTTCTTGGACAACGTGAGGACGAGGCCGCCATGCGGCATGCCCAAAGGAGAGTCGCTCACCACCCTGGAGTCCGGGGCCTCCATCAACGTGACGTGGCATCTCTCTTATCCGCACCAAGGTAGCAATAACAGTTTTTCTGACGGTGTTCGCCTCCGAAGCCTCATTTTTGTACCCGACGTAGTTCTAGGGGTCCCACATCATCTACACACTTACAGACCATGAAGACTAAGCCAGATCTGTCGACCAGGAATAGTTTCTGGAATCAGATGCTAAAAGTAACAAACTGTTATCACAATTGATAGTTGAAGGCTTTCACTACCAATGGCAACACTTTCAATCACAACTGCGCAATATGTACCGCAAATACCACTACGGTGTACAAATTGATGTGAACCCCCGGTTCGTACGGTGTCAACCATTTTCTACTCCAAGTATTTCTCTCCATAAACCTTGCTCAGGTGGCTACAAGCTTGAATTGCTGGATGAGAACGAGAATTTTCTCCGCTCTCTCACCGACCCCGGTAGCACCGAGGACGACGGGGACTCCGGGTGGGTCCAGGACGACCAAACTGCCCAGAGTCACATCGTTACTATTCCAGAGGATCTCGAATGCCCAAGATGCACGGTCAGTACTGATCAACGGAATGTATGGACGTGCGAGGGGTGTTCAAATATACACCTTCCATTAACTTTAATCTGTAGCTGTGAATTGCTTGGTGAAACCTTCCATTCACTTTACGTGAGCTGATCACAGAACAAAACACATCACAAGGACTTAAAGAATGCTGTGGTGCTAGGTGTGGCCATGCAGCTGAGATTAAGTGCATAGGGAGCATTAACTCTTGATCAGGGTGTCGAACTTTCAAGCTTGTGAGCAACGTTGCCAAGCAGGATCAATTAGGCTCCACCAATTATTCGTGTAGCAGAAGAGTAGGTCTAATTCTCTATGAAAATCTGAACTCGTCTTAAAACTTAATATTTTTTTAAGTTAAGGGGTCTTACCCGACATATCTCTTTAAGTACTTGCCACACGTACTGAGTTCAAAATCAGCTGATACGACAGAAGTGGAAGTTGTTTGGAAAGATCTCAAGATGATCGACACAAACGTTCGCAGCTGAAGGCTCTCGTATAAGTTAACACAAAAAGAGTAGTCTCGTTCACGCTTGACGCATCTTGTACCTACAGTATGCATGCTAGCGTGGTTCTGCCACTTTAGGGCTCGCCACCTGTCTTTGTCAGTAGCTTATCTCGACCCAGGTCCTCCTCTATGTACATACAGCTACTTCTTATGACGGTTGCACAGCAGAGCTTAAATCTAGCTTTAGATGAAGGCTAAGATGAAGGAAGAGGCTCCCTCGTCCTCAAGGCTAGGGATGAGCAAAAAAAGGAGAAAAAAGTCTTCTCCAGTTGTTCCCGATTCCACCAAGCTTTTTGCTCGCTTCGATGGCATCCGTACATAAGAACTTGTATCAGTTCTAATGTAGACCCGGGGTGGCAATTTTTTCGGATCTTTGTCCACCCCTACTCAGTTGGGAAAGGAATGAACTTGAACCCTCCCCTCTACAGCATGTTTCACTTCATCTTAAGCTATCTCTGTCTCATCATCATTATAACAGCCAGGGGTGAAGGAAAGGTGTACATGTGTTTCTACACATATATGCTCACGTTAGATTGCTTTAACCATTACAGCATTCCCCAGCACATCCGACGAGCTTTTTATATTCGATATTTCATAGTGAGTGATGAGTGAGACAGGATCTGGCAATGTTGCGCCCACGAGCACAGTTCTTCCATACCCGATGTGCTTTTATAAGTGGGGAACAGTGTAAAAGCCCGACCACATCTATGTCACTTCATGTCAGAATCAAAGGTCCACGCATTTTCTGCTCTCCAGATTCGCCTCCTGCGCCAGGCTCGCGAGTGGAGCGGTCGCTACCGTTTTTGGTCTTGCGCCGACGTCGACATCGTCAAGAGCTTGAGCGCCGACCAGAGGTGCATGGGACGTGGGAGGATGAACAGGAGGACCGGTGCGAACAGAGTGAACCTAAGATAGTTTTTTTTGGCACTCTCAACTTGGTGGGCGAGGATCGAGACGGGAGACTGAAGCACAAGTCTCCGGTAGGGGGAACTCCTCCCCATCTCGACCCGGCCCCTCCCAAATCAGCGTGAACCCCGAGTTACTGAGATGTCGTCTATTTTAGGCCTCTGCGCCTGCGAGCGCTTCTACTACGGCGACCTCTGCCAGTACAAGGAGGAATGCGAGACCGACAGGGACTGCGGCAACGGAAGGTTAGTCGAGTTCATCGTGTTGATCAAAAAAGTTAAAAAAAAAACGGAAAAACTCCGCAGGTGTCTGGATCTGGAGACGACGACGGCGCCCCGCCGGCGCTGCTTCTGCGAGCTGGGCTACTTCGGCGCCGGCTGCTCGCGTCGCTCGCCGCTGGGCGCCAGGATGTCCGAGTCCCAACTGGAGCAGACGCATGAGAAAAGAGAGCTGAGCGATCGCCTCAGCCTCTACTGGAAGACGGTGGAAGAGGATGAGGTGGAGATGGTCATCAAGTACACGGGAACAAAGTTAGCAGCAGACTTTTGAATCATCAGGAGTGGTGCAAACGCCCTTCACACGACCTTCGTCTTCTTCCACAGTTACGTCGCCATCGGGTGGAAGCCCCGCGGCCTCGAGCAGAGTTGCCAGAACTTTCCGGTCCTTGGTAACCTTGCTGAAAAGCTGAAGGACGGAGGAGCTTACGCCGAAGCCGAAGAAGAAGGGGATGGTGAATACTTTTTCAGAGCGTGATTGATTACAAGGAGGTAGTAGACTTTCCGAAGGACCGCATCATTTCAGCTGAAGGAGAAGCAGAGGGTGAGGCTGAGGGCGAGGCGGAGGGCGAGGCCGAGGGCGAGGCGGAGGGTGAGGCGGAAGGTGAGGCGGAGGGTGAGGCTGAAGGCGAGGCTGAGGGCGAGGCCGAAGGTGAGGGCGAGTGGAAACGTGGCGGCAGTGAATGGGAAGGTGATGATAGGCAACAATTTCTTGTGCGTGACAAGTGTGCTTGAATGTCATTTAACTGAAGGAAAAGCAGAGGGATATGCTGAGGGAGAAGGTGAAGCCGAAGGTGAAGCGGAAGAAGAAGGTTATGCTGAGGGCGAGGCTGAAGGAGAAGGATATGGTCAGTACTGCTATCTGTGGGACATGTACGCATGTACAAGCACCTATGAACTGATGTACTTGTACTCTAGCTGAAGGCGAAGGTGATTGTCCTCCCTCAGTCTATAAGTACCCCAAGGGTTGCAGCGCCAGGTCGTGTTCTTACATCGTCAAGTGGAAGGTGACGGAGGACAGCAAGTACGTGTGGATGGAGGTCTGGCACAAGGCGGAAGAGGACATCTGGACAGCAGTTGGTTTCTCGGAGAACGAATTCATGGTAAGGCAATTAGCTTCAAGTACCGTGCAAGTTGTCTCATGGCGGGTCTCGAGATTGGTCCCACAGTTATACCGGAGGTCAATTTCAGGATCCTTCTAAAGTTCCCTCCACCGGTCAACTCTTTCGTTCCTTGTCCCTCTCCCCACGTACGATTTTCTCCCTGTTTCCCCCAGTTGAACGCCCTGGGAGTGTTCGACAGCTTCCACCGCGAGCTCGTTCGCGAGTTCGACCTCCGCCAAGAGGACTTGTGGCGCCTCTAAGGCGTTTGCCACGCTACCGCCATAATCGGTTGCCCAGATATGTTTCGTTCCAGCCAAAGGTACAGAGACAGGGACATAACCAGAAACGGACACTTATGTACGAATCGTACAGTGCGAATCGTGCTGTACGATGCCCGTACATACGAGCATCATGACATTAATTCCTGTCTTCTGGTTCTGTAGTTCGTGGATTTGTTGCATTCTAACCCCCCACTCTTGTCCACCTCCGTCATCCATTCCCCAAGCTGCTGTGTTGGAAACAGTCCTTGTTCATGTTCGTACTGTGTTGACCACGTAAATTTACATCAGGTTCTACCGCGTCGAGAACAAAAATGAGAGCAAGCAAAACACTTTTTTTAACTTCACTGAATCATGGACATTTTCTTTATGACGTCGTAGACAGTCTTCTTCTCGTGCCCGAGAATCCTCCCGACCTGCCTGAACCAGAACGATGACAGCATCACCCTTAGCTTTGCTCCGTCACAACTTGTGAAAAGTGTCTCACAACATTACGAAACTATACGCGTCCAACCTCTCCTGAAGTGTAACGACACTCCTTGAGGTTCAGGACAATGTCAAACTTGTCAAATTTACGTGGACAACCCTGTAGCTAGTGTGTGTAGGGATGATTTTGTACCTGTGTAACCAGATCCGACTACTTGTGATTGTGGCTGGCGCTCTTTATAAATAAACCAACTCCTTATTACATGAGACTTCCTTCTAGTTCCAGTCGGACTTGGTCCTGGGTTACTTCGACCGCTCGGGAGACCCCGTCGTCAAAGACATGTGGCTAAGAGGGTAAGGACGGCTTTCACGAAGGGAGAGACACTTTAACACTTGATGCTCGTATGGCAGGTATAGTTCTCCCTCCGAGGACTCCAGTCAGGACATCAAAGATGTGTCGATCTTGCGCAAGAATGGCTGGAATGTACTGAAGTTCAAGAAGAAGCTGGAGTCGGAAGACACTGAGGTAAACCACAAGTTGTGCACCTGGCTGATCAGTCAATTGAGACCTCGCTAATATGAAATCCACATCAAAAAGAGGCTCCAACCCTGTACACATGAGCCCACAGTGACTTGAACCGCTGTCCGTACTGCTCATTATCCTTTTCAGAATGACCTCTCCTTGTCTGGTTCTGGGCTCCGCTTGATCCTGCCCCATTCTGGAGGCCCCATACGCGACTCCTTCGTTGGAAAACACTATGACACGCCGATACTCACGGACCCTCTCGAGCTCACCAAGTGTGCGGTGGAGGGAGGCGAGTACTACGATGCTGAGGCTGAAGCTGAGGGGGAAGCCGAAGGGGAAGCCGAAGGGGAAGCCGAAGGGGAAGCCGAAGGGGAAGCCGAAGGGGAAGCTGAAGCAGAGGCCGAGGATTATACGCCCACGAGAAGAGGTAGAGGAAAAAGAATGGTTGATGGAGACGAACAGGGAGAAGAAGAAGACGAAAGAGTCAAGAGAGAGACGGAGGGAGAAGCCGAAGGTGAGCTTTTCGTCGAAAGCTTCTACGTTACTTATTTTGTAAGATCATTAAGCAAATTAATTATGTAGTAGACAAGTAGGTATCGTTGCTTAGAAGTATTTAGGCCTGGTCTTTTGGCTCAGCCAGCTTAGCTCCTAATTTCCGGATCATTTCTTGTTTTCTATTGCATTGACATCATTCTTTAGTTCTCGTTATATAAGCTGTCTAATATGAATTCACGCCGCCCAACAGTTCTAAGTATTGCATCATACGTGACTGATCATTCTACTGGTAGGAGAGGCAGAAGGCGAATATGGTGAGTCGGAAGCCGAGGGCGAATCAGAGGCTGAGGGAGAGTCAGAGGCTGAGGGAGAGTCAGAGGCTGAAGGTGAATCAGAGGCTGAGAGCGAGTCTGAGGCTGAAAGTTCAAGCAAAAATTACAACCAGCGCCATCGCTGGACCCCTCGAGGTCGCCAGCACCCGATGAATTGCGCTGACATAGTGATCGGGTGAGTGAAGAAGAGCAGCGCTGATGATGATTCCTGTGTGAGATGACTTTCTTGGTCTTTACACAGCTACGCCCGGGGCTCGCTGTCCAAAGTGACTGATTCGTACACAAGGGACCGCTCCACGCCATACGAGGACTCGTTCTACGGCGGAGAAGACGACCTCACAGCAGCCGTGGGCTACGAGGAGGACGGCGTCACCACAATAGCATTCAGGAGGAAGATCAAGGGTGAGGAAGAGGTGTAGCTCTTTGTAATGCACACACGCACAAGTACCGTATGTATGCACTGTCTCAACTCTCCCTCGCAGCCTCCAGTCCGGCTGACCACAGTCTCAGTGGCGTGATGCAGGTGATCTGGGCGCACGGGCAAGATCAGGGTGACTACTCGCACCGGCCGCTATCGGGACTTGAGCGCGGAAACCCGAGTATCCTCGACTTTTACCGCGACGATGAGCTGAAATATCACGGAAGGGATAACAGAGGCACGGACTTCATTGATTTCTCAGGTAAATTTTTGGCGTTGCGAGCTCACCTCTAAGTTTTGAGGTGTCATCACTGTATGCGGAGTGCACTGCCGTATTCTACACTGTACGTTGAGAAATATCCCGGAAATAGAGAATCTGTCTCAATAACCGGGGTGTCGCTCTGAGCGGAATCTCCTGTACGTGCTTTTTGAGCAGTACTTGTATGTGCAGGTACTTTTACCTTTGCACTTAAGTACACAAGTACACACAGCTGGTCATGATAGTCATACGAGGTGCGGGTTTTGGAAGAAACAAAAGAATGCTGTCCTGAAACGCCAGAGAGTCAGCGACTTGGTCATAAATAAAAAAAGGTTGTCATTGACAGCAGTTGTCACAAGGAATCGACGTCCAATCTCTTGGACCCCAAATTAGACCCTCTACAGAATTCAACTCCTTCACCTCTGCATTCTGCAGCACATTGGAAGTAACTCCCTCGTGCACTTGCCTGACCATGGACGAGTTGCTGGTCATAGTTCCAAGCATGGACAAACAGAGCAGAACATAATATTATGCTGATGCACTAGATGGTTTTTGTTTCAAATTTGGCAGTCATGAGATGCGAGACAAACTGTGACTGGGTCCCAGATAAAAGATGACACCCTCGTTCATAGCTGATGCTCAGTTCTGAATGCATCGGAGTAGATTCATGCCATAAATGTCCCTTTTTGCCATAAAGACAGCGGTCCAATTGGTCACAGAGTTATTTCCTACGTACTGAAGATTGCAGCGGACCAACTTTGGTTCCAAGATGTTGGATGTCGATTCCTTGTAGCATCAGCTGTCAAGGAGAGTCTTATGTCTCATATCCGTATACGTAAGCTTGAGTGTCGATTTTTCTCGCTTCTCAGGACTGCAAAACTCAAAAAAAGAAAACCTCATGCAACTGCCGAAGTCAGTGTTTAATGTGGCATGGGTTATGTTAATATAGAAAACTGCTTAATGTGGCAGAAATGCCTGGTCCCAATTTTTTGCTCCGTTGAAGTCATTAGATAATGCAGCAAGTCACCGCTTGTTATAGCAGACTTGAAGCTGGCTTCCAGCCAGCCTCAAATTTGACTGATCTTGCACCCTTTGGGGACCTTTTCTTCTCATGTTGCTTGCATTGGAAAAGAATTTTGGGCAACGTCCCTCATGTGGCTTATGAAATGCCCCAAAAATGACATTTTTGCCACCCCCTGCAGCTGTTGTCCATCCTCCTCAGCCTCTGGCCGCCCCTCACCATTCAGGGCCTATCTGAGGCCCGATGGTTGCCAAAGAAGGTCTCAGAAACGGATCTCCGTATATTATAGACCACCGCTTAATGCAATGTATCAAATATTGCCTGGCCAGAAGCTGCCAGAACAAGCACGACTACCAGTTCTGTATATGCATATTTTTACGTGTACGCCAAGTGATTGTCCGACTCCTTCAGCTGAGCCGACATCCGACAATTCTGACAACTGCGAGCACACGTTCAGTTTCCCTTCTGGTTGCGCTGAATCCGAATGCGAATACACGGCCAAGATCTCCAGGATGGACTCCGACTGGGTGGACGTGGAGGTCAAGCAGAAGCAGCCAAGCCCGCAGGGTTACTGGACGGCCATCGGGTTCTCAAACAACAGGCAAATGGTGAGATTGCAGACAGCGTAAACATACATGGCATGCATTCTGCAGTCACTACACGCATCATGATCGATTCCTAGGCGGAGTCGGACGTCGTGGTCGGCTTTATGGACGACGACGGCAACCCGCTGGTGCAGGACATGTGGATTAGTGGGTAAGCATTCAGGACGTTCGATGGTGGCTCGAATGCCTGATGTGATGAACAATTGCTGATTCCCGCAGGTATGTTCCTCCAACTCCAGATGCATCCGATGACATCAGAGCTCCTTCATTGATCAACCAGGACGGCTATAACATCTTGACGTTTCAGAAGAAGGTCAATTCAGGAGACGATGAGGTGACCCGTTTCAAAACAGTAAAACCAACTTAAATCCCTCGAACAACACTTTTTTAAGGATGTTCGTCTGGATACCGATTCGGGCTTCTACTTGCTGTACCCGGTCTCGGGCGGCCGCGTCTTCGGCGGCGCGTTAGTAGGAAAGCATGAAGAGACGCCAATGGTTTCGCCGCAGAAAGTTACGGTCGGCTTGTGTAAGTAGGACATCGCCAACATGGTTGACACGAATCATCCAATCTCGTAAACGCCACTTTGTACGCGTCGCAGTCCTCAGCAAGTCGTCTGCTATCCTGAGCGACGTCCACTGCACCGCTGATGTCCTTCTTTTCGTCCCTCAGGTTCATCTTCCTCGTCCAACGCTCCCTCGACGTTGGGCACCAACCAGAGGGACAGGAGGGGCAAGGCCACGTTCTCGTGCTCGTCGGCGTCAAATAAAAAGATACAGCCTGGTAATGATGACCTTTCCGATTGTTTTCTTGTACTTCTCACTTCATCTATTATTTACGCTACAAAGGTGCCGTCAGCTTCGAGTTGTGCGACATGGATAACAGCGACTTCGACCCTGCGAGCGGAGTCTTCAGTTGCGAGAAGGAAGGCGTCTACAGCTTTGCGCTCACCTCGCTGATGAAGAGCGAGAGCAACCAGCAGGTCACGCTCAAGATGATGCATCAGGGTCGCAATGGCAAGGTGAGCAGCGTTGAGGTAGAAGACATTGCCGAGAGTTGTTATATTCGCTGTCCATACACACTTACAGGGTGAGACAAAATTGATTCTCCCCAACACTTTGCCAATGCAGTCGATTTTGTTCTCATTTTGCCTTCCTGCCTGCCTGATGCATTGTTTGGTCAGCTTTCGGCGAGGCACCAAAAATGCTCAGACATTGTGGCAACCCTGGCGTTAAACGATAGAAACAGTAAATGAGAAGCATGACTCTGCTGGGGAAAAGGCAATTTTGTTACAGCCCTGTAAGTACAAGGTACACTTATGTGACCTCGTATGTGCAAGAGTACATATTTAACCACTCAGTTTACACCAAGTTTTACTGCACCGAGATCAGAAATGTGAGGAAGCAGAACAATCCTCATTAAACTTCATGGAACCACAGACATGATGACGTCATAGACAGTGTTCTTCTCGTGCCCACGAGTCCTCACGACCTGCATGGGCCAAGGCAATGACAACATCATTCTCAGCTTTGCTCAGTCACAACTTGTGAAAAGTGACTCCCAACAATCTGAAGATGTACCCATCCCCCCTCTACTTAAACACGATCAAACGTATTCCAATTGCACTCCTTGGGGTTCAGGACAATGTCGGACGTGGTGCCAATTTACATGGTCAACCCCGTCCTTGCGTTCATTCTGTCCTCACACTGCTCCTTCAACCTCCAGTCCGCCGTTCTTGAGCGTTCGTTGGGTATGATGGCGTCGCGGCGGCCCAAGAAGACCATTCTGGACATCGGCGTGTCGAATTCCATCGTCACCGCGATCGAGATGAAAGGAGGCGATAAGGAAAGCCCTACTTAGTTTGCTTCAGCCTGTCTGTGCAGTAGTGGAGTTGCATTCTTCTCCCCATACAGATGATGTTCGAGGTGGAGAGCACCGGCGAGGCCGACAGCGGCATCCTCAACTCGGACTCGTACATTCTCAAGCTTTCGGGATACCGCCTGGATTCCAACCAGCCAAGTGAGACCAAAACATCCAGGTCTTTTCGTTCTCGTCAATGTCAAATGTGTTCAGGTTTCACCTGCGAATTGAGAGACACCGGTCGAACTTCCTTGGAGATTGGTCAGTGTCCGTTTAGCTTGGGTTTCGGCAACCTTCCGGGGAGAAGGTATGAATGTTCGAGACACATATTGCGTCCGACATAAGTAGCGATCCACCATAGCATGAATGTCTGCAAGTCAGGTCGGAAGGCTTGGTTTGCAGCAGATGAAGCAGACTTTGTCTTACCTCACAACTTTAAGCCTTTGACAAGAAGAAGTGATCAACACTCGTTGACCTACGTGACCCAGAACAACCAGGAGGGTGTGATGAGGTGTTTTGTTTTCAAAGTGTGTCGCTACTTCTGGCAGATGCGGGCACACGCATGTTGACGCTATTATATACAACATTTGCTTAAGGGACGTGATTGTCGAGGAGGGCGGCATTTACAAGGTTGCTATGGGTGGCGACGTCATTCTGGGCAAAAACGGAAAGATCACGCTGTCGCTTATGAACGAGGTCAGTATGCTAACGTCATCGCCAACTGTGATGTCCGTAAAGGCTTCTTTTGTATATTACATCAGGACAATAGAGCGATCGCCAGTGCAGTCGGGCTCACCACCCTGGAGACGAGCGTCTCCGACGTGGAGATGCCGGTCACCTTCATGGTATGCAATGCAATTAAGCGTCGTTTGGAATGTTAGTTACCTTCTTCTTCATCTTCTTCTGCCTCTAGACGTACACGAAGTTCGCCAGCGGGGAGAAAGTCCTCCCCGTGGTGGTGTCCAGCCTCAGTCGCCGTGGAAGACTACTCACCTCTGGATACCTCACTATGGAAAGGATAGCTGGTACGAGACTCATACTGCAAGAAGCATTTCGAGACCTTGCTGCACTCCATTTTTCCAGACAACGCGCAGTACGTTACATGCACCAACAACAACGTGATATCGGAGGCAATCGTCCCCTACAGTCGCTGCCGCGCGTCCAACGACCGCTGGAACGACGCTGTCGACAAAGAATCCGGGATTTTCGTCGCGCCGGAGGACGGCGAATACGAGGTCTCGTTCACTGGGCTACTCAAGAGCTACAGCGGCAGGAGGGTCTGGGCCAGCCTGTACAAGTTGGACAAGAATGCAAGAGGTAAAAAAAAGCATGGGGGGGGGGGAGGATAAGAACAAGATGCCTTGGCAGTCCAATGGCAGTGAGCAACCCGCGTCCTATATTTGTTCCATAGACAAGTCCAGCCCGTTTGTGAGAGGCGCCAGCTTCGCGGGGATGTTTGCGGCCGACGCCGACACCGGTGCACGGCTGACGTCAGCGGACTTGGCTGCCTCCACGACGCTCGTCTCCGTCGAGAAGCTGACCAAGGGCGAGAAGCTCTGCGTGGGGCTGGGCAGGTGGAGCCCGCGGAACGAGATCGAGGGCGGTGACATGAACACAGTGCACTTCACTGTCAGGAAGATGTAATTATATTTTTATGTAGTAACTGAAAATGGTTCCTCCAAGCCATGAAAAACAGGTTGACTGCCTCAATAGAATCAATAATGCTCAAAATTATGATATTAATAAAAACGATCATGAATTGCGGCGTCCCGAATGTGCTTCTGGATATGTACAATGTACATACAAATAGTTTGCTCGTTGTACATTACATATTAATGACTACTCTGTACACAGAGGAAGAAATCGTTTCAGAATATGCCTTTTTTTTCATTACTCCTGCACGCACAAATCCCTGGCAAAATCCAGCTGCTGGTGCAACGTAGGAATGCAAATGGAGAAACCTCAGCGTAACATAAGAACGGCCTTGATTACCAGCCTTGGCATGCGTCTGCAGCGTGTGCGCGCCCTTGTGCATGTACGTCCAGGAGCCACATCGAGCCAAGGCTCGACTCTGCTCATGTCCGAAGGCGTTAGACTCGTACTCGAATGATTCTCCAGTGAAAGGATTGTTCGAGTTCAAGTCAAGGAGAGTTACAACATACACACAACAAGAAGATCGCAACCACATGCACTACATCGTCGAGGCCTATGAAGTGTAAAAGGTCTACAAACCATACACATGCGATTATTTTACCTTGTGGTGTGATTAAAGCACAAGAGGTGCAACAAGGCTGACATCACTGACAAGTTTGACGCTCCTGAAGCTGGTTTTGCATTGGCAACTGGCTTGGGACAGGTTACTTGCTGCCTGGATTCATCTTGATGCAGTAACAGGGCTGTAAACGTGTTGATTTGTTCTAAATCACAATTTCTCAGGCATCAAAGTTCACGAATGACATCCTTCAAAGATTGGTTTTGACCAAAACCTCTGAGGGACAAGAGATCGTCCATGCATTCATCCTGCATAGGACTTTTATGGCTTAAAATTTCAGGCTCAAACTTTGCTTTGTTCATGAGAAATTTAAAGAATACCCCTGGACGATGTCACGGACGGTAAAAAAGTGTTCTCAATTCAGGCTACAATCGATTCTGTGACACTGCTTGAACCTCAAAACTCGAATTCGGGTCATAAAACGAACAAAAAAAATGGTGACTAACGATAGACGTCCATAATGGTACTTGCCGGTGTTGCGGGCGTGCACGTGATTCAAAAGCAACAGCTGGTCTTTGTTGTCATTCGGTTCCTCAGCAGCAATGAAAACTTGAACAAAAACTGCCATAGCCGCTTCAGGCAGCCTGCAACTCCCCCATCAACCCCGAGTTCAGAGCTCGACTTCATCCCATTCAGGGCCGACAAGAGATTGTATGCCGCTGCCAGCCTCAAGGACGGTTTAGCTGCCGACCCCGAGGGTGGAGCGCTTCTTGCTATTCTCATTGGAGCCTGGCAAAATTTACGTCGAGGACTTTTGGTGTTGTGCTACCTCTTCTAAAGGATCTGGAGAAAGATGCTATCGGGATGAGGGAAGAACTGATTTCAGTAGTGGGGAGGTCTAGCTCTCCAGGAAGAGGTCCAATGTCCGTAAATCATCATCCTCCGTCTTGACGGAGAATGTCACGATCTTGGGGAGGCTCGAGGTCTGCCCCAAAGGCCTCATGTCCGTGCTGACCTTCATGTATCTCCAGATGGTCAAGTTCCTGAGGGACAAATGCCGGAAAGACTGAAGGTTGGCACCACATAAAGTAATGAAGTGCAGCACAATTCCCAATTCTTTTTTCTCTTGAAGAACACTGTCCAAGTTCCACGAGATGTTTGAAGGCAACGTTATCGCACCCTTTCATTTTATCTGTGACAGGGAGAGGGTGAGGTTGACTTCATGCTCGTAGCCAAGTATCTCGTAACCTCGACAACGAAGTGGCCCAAATCGTCCAGTGGAAGAGAGCTTCAACCCTTCCTTCCTGGTTGTCTTGGGCTCAGTCATCACCAGACAACCCGAGACATCGCTCTTTATAGGCACTTGAATGTATGGTGCTTTGGTGCCTCTGCAAGTAGGGAATCATGCAAGAGCTGCCGTTAAAAGTGAACAGAAGTCTTCAGTCCTGACCAAGTTATCAAGTTGCAGGCCAAGTATTTACATTCTAGATGATGCATTTTTTCCCTGTTGCAGACAAGTGATTGGGGCCAAGTTCTCCCTCGACGGGAACAGAGTGGCTTCTGTGGGCTGGGACTCCTACATAAAGGTCATTGACCAGAAGCCTCCAAAGATGTACAAATCTTCTTTGTCAGAGTCCATCTTTATGATAAATCCCTGGAGTATTAAAAACAAATCGACGAACCTGGGCAAGGAACTGAACTGCCTTTGCTGACGTCGGTCGTGTGACCGACGTAAGTCCGACCCCGTCGACATGTGCGACTTGCACCGCCGCCGCCACATGCTGGAGTAGCGCATGATGGACCTGCTTGCGGTGTTACAGTGAGCATTGCTCGTCACCACCAGAAGAGGTGGGGTGTGGATAACCAAGGACAAGACTGACAGAGACTAAGAATCACAAACTGCCACATGAGTGGAAGTTGACCTCATCATAACAACCTCCCTGGGCGGTTGTACTTGAATTCATTTTGTTCTCAATGGTCTGAGGAACGGTGATTTAAAGGATGCACATGCTGAGTAACTTATTACCATGTTATGCGTGCACTTTACCGTCAATGATGAAAAAGGTTGTAAGCAAGAGATTCAAGCAAACAGCGGTTGTTTGTTTGACAGGATGTGGGATGAAGTACTGTGGACACAAGTACGATATTTATTCTACCACACCTTCTTATAAAAAGTCTGTTCGCACAAGAGGCAGCGTGTTACTGTGATAGGATCTTTGCTCGATGCAGCGACTTTGGGGGGTTCCAACACTTGGCGTACTTGTGAAGGACAGTAATATTTGGTTGTGCTGGTGACTATGGCCTGATACCTACTCACTGACATGATAAAGTTGCTCTGCGTGCATGCTAGTGCTATATCCTGTGCAGTTTCCTGCGGTTGCATTTTTCAGTCCAAGGGATGCAAGAAGATGCTGTAAGCAAACAAATATTCGACAGATTTATGGCTTTTTTGCTTTCTGCTGTTCAAGGTTGCTACTTGGTTCTTCATTCAAAGTGGCATTTTCTTGATCGGCCGGCATCATTAGAGGGTCAGTGCAGTTTTAAAGTAGTACTGCACTGCAGTACTCATTACGTTTCATAAAAAGTACTCACAATCAGTAAAAAGCTGTGCCTCCCAGCAAAAAGTACTTGCACAAGTTTCCAGTTCTTTTCAAAAGCAGTCGTCAATTGCAGGTTTGACTCGATCTTAAGCACGTGCCTTGACACTCATTTCCCTCTTAACATTTTGTTAAAGTACTTGCGGGAATATTTCCAAACTGATTTTTCAAATTACACGCACGAGTAAAAGTAAAAGTAATGAAATGGCAAAAATATTGGCGGTACAAGTGCATATTTTACTTCGCGCTTGCAAGGTTTTTTATACTTCATTGTTATTCTGTAAGTACTTGTACTTCAGAACCCTATTGGCCAGCTCACTTCTGTGTTATGCTCTATCATATGTTCCAAGGAGTATAAATTCTTGTTTTCTTTAGCTAGACTCGTCGCACCATTGAAGTGTACTAAAATTTTGACCGCGCAGTTTATCACCGTAACAGTCGCAGTCACAGCGACTCCAATTTCGTGTTGTCACGCGAGGGATTGAAGCGATGTCGCATGAGCCAAGTAATGAGTCAGTGCTTTTGTCAGTGGCAGAATATCTTTATAGATACCACTAGATCCGAGGCGGCACTGACAGCCTTGAAGAAGCACGTATGACTCATGGACGTGCCGTTGAGAGCGTGTGTGATGCGGTGCGGTTCACTTGTTCACACTTCGCCACTGTAGGGATGCAGTCGAGCTCGGCCCGAAGCTTGAAGCTCCAACTTCCTCGTTGGAACCCCTTGGATTGGGGGTGAAAATGCAATGACCGTTGTGGACGCCTCTGGTAGCAAATTAAAGTAGATTCGAACTTTGGCATAGTCCAGTAGGCCATCAGCAGTCTCTAGTTTATATTGTCGAGTTTTCACTGTAAGGGGGGTCAGTTTTTTTAATAAGCTGGCATTCAGGCAGGGTTCACTATTTGCTACGTGGAGAAACTTCACTTGCTCGAAAGTTCTAACGTAATTGCGTTGTAGATGTGTTGCAGATCTAGATCATAACATTTGTTTTCCTTAAAAAAAAAAAACAGCCGTTGATTTGCAGTTTTTGCTGATTTCATTATTCTTCCAAGTCGCCATTCTTCCACTTGGGGTCCCCCCTTGAGCATAGGCTATATGGTGGCCTGATGAAAGCTCCACCTCGATATGAAGTTCAGGGGTCGAAGATACAAGGCTCAATAAAGTTTACGCTCAAAGTTGAATTGTTCGATAAAGCTCAGTCTTGAAGTTAAAAGGCTCGATAAGGCTCAGGCTTGAAATTGAAAGGCTTGAAAAAGCTCAGGCTGAAGTTGGAAGGCTCGATAAAGCTCAGGCTTAAAGATAAAAGGCTTGGTAAAGCTCAGGCTTGAAGTTAAAAGCTCAATAGTTCAGCTCAGGCTTGAAGTTAGAAGGCTTGATAAAGTTCAGGCTTAAAGTTGGAAGGCTTGATAAAACTCAGGCTTAAAGTTAAAATCTTAATAGTTTAGCTTAGGCTTAAAGTTAAAATCTCAATAGGTTAGCTCAGGCTTAAAGTTAAAATCTCAATAGGTTAGCTCAGACCTAAAGTTAAAATCTCATTAGTTCAGCTCAGGCTTAAAGTTAAAATCTCAATAGTTTAGCTTAAGTTAAAAGGCTTGATAAAGCTCAGGTTTGAAGTTAAAAGGCTCAATAGTTTAGCTCAGGCTCAAAAGTACGTAAAAGGCTCGATTCCATCGCTATTCAGGAGTTGCGCTTCGCATTAGCCACACCGCAGCGCTTTGAGAGTTCCTCAGATCTCATCATCTGAGAAAAAAAGGCAGTTTTTCGAGTAATTCCCGAGCAGGAATACAACTTTAACAACCATGACTAAAGGAGAAACAAAGGTTTTGGCTGCGCAAATCAAACAGGTGCCAAAATGTACAGGGTGACACACCCATGAGCTTCACACACAGTTGCGCGCTGTCTCTCACAGCTCGACTTGTTGCAATGCCGACCTGATGTTATCTGTCAAATGCACATTCAAAGTCTCCGCGTTAAATGTTTGATGAAAGTCATACTACAGGGTGAATAAAGTCGCTAGAGGAAAATCGGACTTTTCTGCGTGTCACCCTGTACTGCAACGCTGAAAATTGGCGCACTTGACCTTTCCAAATTAGTGGAACGCAACAGACCAGCTGAGGAATTTAACCAGAGAAAACTTTGGCCACTGCTTAGTGTCGTGCGCTGATGTTTTTTGCTTTAAAAAATACTTTTTTCCACCTCAGCAACTTCTACGAAGGTGAGGTGAAGAAGTCGACGCAATGGTGGCAACCGTTACTACGCATTGCACATTGACGTCACCGAAATGCGTAGTACGAGCAGCTGTGCCTGTGCACGGTGACCGCATGCAGCAGGAGTGAAAAGTTTGCACACGTAGCAAAGTCCTTTTGAGGACTCACCATGTTTCCTTTTTAACTATCTTTTTTAACCCCACGAGCAGAGACGACCTGGCAAAGACGAACAGAGCAACCACTGCACTGCTCTTTTCCCTGAGAAAACAGTAGAAGGCCCTTCTAGACCAAAACGTTCATAAGAAACATAGCAGGGTTATCATGTGCATAAAGCCTTGAGACAAGACTCACTAAATGTCACTCATAAAGCCATCATGCCTTGAGAGTAAAAGAAGTTCTTGGTTTTGTCCTCAATTCTTTTGTACAAATTTGACTTACTCATGTTTGGGTTTTGAGGTTGTCAAAATTGAGCAGGTTTCTACTGTTTGGATGCAGGTTTGGCTGGAAACCATTTTCATAAGCAGCTTTGAGTGGTCTTTGTACATGATGGAATTCTCCTCATAAAGTGCATTTTGATTCCGAAATCAATTCTTATATCCGGCGTTCTTAAAGGTGGCTTCTGCACTGCTCGGGGGGATCGGAGCTTCCTGCAAACTCTCCCCCTCCTAATATTTGCATTAACATGTTATGCGTCACGTTAGGTAAAATGTTTGTCAGACGTGTCATTGAGTCTTAATATCAGCATTTCAGGCTGACTTTTTATGAACAATGAATGAGAAAAATCATTCTTAGGCCCTGTTTTTTTCCCCCAGATTACATTCAAATGTTTGACTACCCTAATGATGTTAGGCCGGTATGAAAAATTGAAAATACCGAAACATTTATTGCTATTTCTTATGCAGAGTTTGGTAGAAAATGGGCCGGACTTTATTGATTCCGCGACTGACTCGTCGACTTCCTCGCAGATCTGTGTGCCTTCGACGAGGACGATGATCCGTAGGCGGTGGATCCAGTCCATCCCGGAGAGGCTCCTCGCGGTCACCGAGGTTGGAGGCAGAATGACATGATCTACGTGACCTATGAAATTCAATGTTAACAACAGCAACATCTACATTGCTACTCTTATACCCTCTACGTTATTCGAATGGCTCGAGGCCTCTTTTCTTAGGCGCGCCATTCCCGATCTCCTCACGATTGCACGCACCAGTTGTCGATGCCAAAAGTCAAGGGGGCGCAGTCGTACATGATACAGTGAACCTTTGGCAGAGAAGCTGAGTTGCCGGATCATTTGAGCCCTCTTGTCACAATAGATGACTCCAAAGTTGATCACTGTTTGACTGACTGTGAAGACGACGCTGTCCATTCCTGCTCGCCGTGGCAACATTCGTACTGTGCAGTACAGAGCGCAGCAGAATGGCCAACGTCATCCTGTAGCATTTGGCCAAGAGGTTCATTGTTCTTTGCTGCACTATAAAGGACGTCGGGAAGAAACATTCGAGCCAACAACTGGGCATTCATTTATAAATCCTCTAGTCCATATATATAGTTTGTTTCAGCAGCCAAACTGGCCAAGGACGATGGCTCGATGACAAATCGATGCTGCTGTAAAGTCTGTGTGTAACTAATAACGAAGCTTCTTAATCTTTGGTTTCACACGGAGATCAGATGAGTCGCAATTTGGCAGAGCACCATTTTTTTGCGTCGTTGTTTACTGTACGTACATCGAGTCCTGCTTGAAAGTATTCGAGATTTGCACTTTTTACAACAATTTTAGCCCTAGATTGTAAGAAAATCGCTTGCAGATTCTTCGTCCACTTATAGGTCAAGTAATATTGCGTGTCCGATGGGTGCGACCTTTTGTCCCACGTTGATCTATGAAGTTACTACATCAAAGTCTTCCAATAATGGACTAAAAAAAAACATTTCCTCTGGAGACTTAAAAATAATCGGGCTCTCAAAATCTTTGCACAACCTGTTCCAACAGCGTGAGAGTAAAGCAGGTTCTTACTTTACACTTGTCTCACATCAACACTTCGGATAAAAATGACCCCTTGGGGGCGAAAAGGGTTAAAATTGTCTCCGCCTCTGAATTCCCCTCAAACATCTCTGCCATTTTCTAAGCCCAGGTTTAGCTAAAACTGAGCTCAAGTTTTAGACGAAACGCATTCTTGCAACTTTCCTGGCAACCAAACACAGTTTCAGAGTAATGCACTAGAGGCACCTGCAGCGCAGTAGGACAGTGGAATTTTTTCACCTGTGCTAGTGATGCTGGCGTGATTAAAAAATGTACCTGCACTCTCAATAAGTAATAACTTAACTGAGTGTTTATCACTTTCTTTTGCCATTTCATTGGTTTTACTTTTATTCGTGTGTGTAATTTGGAACATCACTTTAGAAATGTTCTCTCCAGAACTGACATAAACTGTTGAGAAGGAAATGAGCTTCAAGGCACCTGCTTAAAATCTACTCAAACCTACATTGGATCTGGTCCAGTTTTCCTTGCCCTTTTGATGAAACAATATTTTCGAAAAGTTCTGGAAACTTGTTCAAGTACATATTCTGTGAGGCACTGACTTCGCACTGACTGCCCGTAAATTCCACAGCCTGTGTTGAGTACCCCAGTGCAGCACCTTCAAACTGTCCTGCCTGATCCATACCCTGCATCCAAAACCAAGCGACTGCAGTTCTCGCCCGCCAACGGCGAGTGGGCCGTCGATCGCCCGTTGAACTGGCAGGAGCGTGCGCAGAGGCACGCACGAGGGGCTCGATCCCATCATTGCACCACCCTCGCCTCATCATCATCCTTTGTTTCGCATCTTGGTCTCGTGCAAGCCAGGGGGGATGCGTTTCCAGGGGGGGGGGGCGAAGGTTGCGCGGGGGGGG
>JAAUXU010133550.1_pt1 | contig 19858 bp, 22 predicted proteins | sample 7278151 | NCBI WGS metagenome assembly JAAUXU01 (sample SAMN14350113, study PRJNA611818) | marine sediment metagenome | isolation source: surface marine sediment (1.8m) | place: French Polynesia: Moorea | collected 2018-08 | reverse complement strand
CCCTGAAAATGACATGAATTGTTTGTCCACCATTCCCGTCTATTACCCTACAAACATGGTTCAAATCTCCAACCAACTATACTGTCACTTCATCATCTTCAGACATTGCATTCTCAAAGAACCTAGCCGATCTCGTCCCACGAATACATGGTTCTGTCACGTTTGCATGTCAAGACCCCCCACATTGACACCCTGGCAGTCCATTTGATCCCAGGGGGTGACTTCTAGCCAATTTCACCTCCTCACCCTCCATATGCAATGAAGTCATTGCTCTAGAAATTGCAATACTTTCAGTAGGGACTGTACATTTCCACTTTGTGATTGCCATGATAGTACTTTCATGTTGGTGATGCCGGTGGCTCTGATCCATTCATGAATCATGAGCACCTCAGATCAGCTGCTTGGCTTAACTCAAGTAAACAGCATCAGGAATTTTGTGACCATGCAGTGTATAGTAGTCATTGTTTTTTATAGTTGTTGAGCATTTTGCATCAGGTGCTTTCCTGCATGAAGTGGAGAGCATCAGTCACAGCCAAAAGAGTCATCAGAAGTATCCTCAACTTTGAGACTGTGTGTTGGAGCCCAAATTTTTGTAATAAAGATGTAAACCATTTGGCTATGCAAAAGCTTCAATCCCTCATAAAATATGTGCATGATTTTTTTTTGTCCAAGCTTTAGGCCACATTCTCTGGTTGCAACGTTAAAAGTGCCACATTGCATGTTTTATAGATGTTGAGGATGACACTTGTAATAGAGTTGTACGGATTTACAGTATGCTAAATCCATGAGTCTTAATTTTTGATGATAGCAGTAGTTGTCCAGTCAATTTGCTACTGGAGTATTAAGCATTCAGCTTTGACTATTTTTTATTCCTGCTCATTCATTTTAGGGCCGACTCTTGGATTTCCAATGGAAAAACGAAAGCTGTAACTCTGAGCTGTCAATGGCGCTGGTCAAAGTTCGATATCACGGCAAATGATCGCTCTGTAAGAATTTTTAATGACCCTCCAAATTCTCCCTGGCATCCCGGAAAATTGAGCTGCTGAGTTCAGTAGTGAAAACCGGTTACGCATGAATTGCTGAAATGCTATGTTAACCAGAACTGTATTAAGCGGTGGGCACTTTGATATTATAGTGCTCTCCAGAGCTTCATGATCTGCCGTACATTGTACTGTATTTCCTGCTCAGTGAATTCAAAGTCTGCAACACAGTCATAAAGTATGGCTAATTTATAAAATGAGAGACTTCCTCTTATGAATCACACCTATTTGTCTGCACAAAGCAATAAAATCATAAGGTACCTAGGTAGTTGGCCTCTTTTGTGCTCTAGCAAGGCTGGGCAAGAGAAATGTTGACGCGTTTTCTGCAATTGCTCCAGGAACTTGGTGAGGCTGTGACACAAAGTCGAGAAAGGTTGTTTTTGCACCCAAGGTATAGATACAGCCTTCGGTTTTCGGTCGAGTATGCACTTCATCACTAGATGCTCTTGCATACTTGTGCAGGAGGCTAGACCGAAAAACGAAAATTTCGGAATTTTGCGTAGTGCATCTTTGATTTGTCACCTGATACCAAGTGGTAGTCAAATAGTTTTCAAGAGGTTTCTTTCTCCCCCTCTCTGGCAATTTAGTTTACTCCATACGTTCAGCTCATTGCAAGATTTTGCACAGCTGAACATACTTTCCACCCAATTTCATTTGAGTGCAAGGCAGCAGTTGAGCATCTGCAACGTAACTCAGCTGGTCCACCTCAAATGTGTGATCCTGACCCAACATCCTTATGTACTGTGTCTCAAAAACTTTGAAGACGCAGAGCGGACCCCAAAACACACTGTTTTCATTCAATTTGACTCGGAGGTCTTTAAACGTAGCTCTGCACCAAGTGTAGCATCCCGCGAGAGGTTGAAAGTTTGGTCTAGCCTCCTGTGCAGCAATTTTCCTTCTGCGCAGTGCAAAATCATGCTCCGACATCAAAGATAAAAATATCATTTATTATAAAATCTAAATGATCCGTCTAGGTGGCATGTACATTATCTTGCTGATCATTCTCCATTTAAGCAGCGTCTTGTTCTCTAGCCAGCAGCAATGGCCCATGTTGTGTTCATCCCCTGCGGAAGAGCCACTAATGATTTTCATGACTGCTCTGGTTGGCGATGAACTCCTCATAGGCGGCCTCGATCTCGGGAGACATGCCGGTGTCCTTGAAACAACACAATACAGTGATCGCCACACACAAGAACGCCGGTGAAAAACTTACATCTTCGTCGTCAAAGTCTCCGATTTCTGCCATCATGTCCTGGCCCAGATGCTCCTTCATGAACGCTCGCTCTTCTGCTGTCAACTCAAACTCCTGAGGGCTTTCGTGAGAAGTCTGCATAGGAGAAAACTGTTTAAGACAATATTTGTTAGGAAAAGATGCCTTTTCCGCTCACAACCTGCTGGTATAACCCGTAACCTCCCTCGCCGCGAGAGTAGGAGCTGTTGTCGGCCGTCTGCGGGGCGGAGGAGGAGAAACATTGCTGCTGCTGTTGCCGCTGTTGCCGCTGGCCCCACTTGTTCTTGCGGAGCTCAACCTGACACACGTAAAAAGGAAAGATACTCCAGGCCTTAGTCCGCAAACCAGTGAACTTACCAAGTTAGTCATCATTTGGAGTATGTGAGGAGGGACATCCGTAGTTGGCGCTTTCTCTTCTTTCTTCTCGTCTTTTTGCTCTTGGTCAACGTTGGCAAGATCCTCAACCTTCTTCATCAGTTCATCCAACTTGGGAGTCTGGCCTTCATTCCGAAGAGACTCGTCCACCTCCAGCGCGCTGCCGGCCATCTATTTACGCAGTACGTACAGTCAAAGCTGAAAGTTGACGCGTGAAGAAGTGACACTGAGCTACCTTCAAGGCCTGAGCAATGGTGATGAGATTATCCTTAACGAGTGGCCTTTGCTCTGCCAACGTTGTTAGGAGCTCCGTGACTGCGTCGCACAGGATGGTGATCCTTTGCTTCACGTCGCCCGCGTAGACGCCGAATTGCAGGAACAGATCCGCCATGAACAAGGTAAAGGAGCGGTACCTGAAGTGGGGCTTCTTGTATGAGTTCAACGGAGACCGCTATCTTGTGTCTTACCTGCCCGGGTCCGAAGTGATCAGCTCTTTGTGGGTGGAATGCAACGCGTAGCACCTGAACAGAAGACCAAATACAACTGAACACACTTAAATCTTTAGAGTTTTTTATATATCCAACTTCTCTAGCAGGACGTCTCTCATCATCTTCTCCTCCTCCACGGTAACGGCGACGGTGGCCGCCAAGTGGTCCAGAAGTCTGGCACCCGTGTACCGGAAGTTGACCTCGGACAGACAAGTTTCAAAGACGCGATCGACGACATTCTATTGGGACAGCATTGTAGAACACAAGTTTGGCACTCTTCCACCGAATAGTTCATTCACCTGCATAGTTTGGAGATCCGCGATAGACGCGTTGAGCACTTCAGTGAGATGAGCGGCAGTCACCTCGAACTTGCCTGGGCTGTACGTCAGGTGCTTTATGGCGGTGTCCACCTACGTGTACGGCAGGTTTAAGAATTGACCGTTCTTTTACTACAAGCTGCGACTCGCCCCTCCTCACCTGTTGCATGGGGTCGTAGACCTCCTGCTGCGCCCAGCTGGACGTGTTTCGAGCCATGGAACGAGGAACGAACTCGGTCGCAGTCACGTTCAGAGTGGACCTGCACATTGGAATTGCAAGAAACGGGTCCAATGGTTTATCAGTATAAACAACTTACTTTGGCACAAATTCTGGCACTCTGACGTTCCAGTTCGATTGCTGGTACTGTTGTTGCTGGGCTTGTCCCTGCTGCTGATTGGCAGTCCAGGTCCGATTTCCGAAATGCTGCTGATAGTAGGTGTTCGGTGGGCAGTACTGATGTTGCTGATGATGTTGATGCCTTGGGCCGCCTCCGCGGTAGCCCCTTCCGCTGTTATGATACCTTTACAGAACAGGAGAAAAGCGCCTCTGTCCCTGCACCGTCCTCGCCATCAACAACGTCCTACTCACCTTCCATTATTTCCGTAGTGTCCCCCTCGCTGCTGGTGGCCTCCTCCGAAAGCTGCCTGTTGCTGCGCCAACGCCAGGCCGTTGGGGTCGTAGGTGTTCTCCCCGGAGGACCATCCGTCAACGCAGGGGGCGGGTTGGGGGACACCGCCATAACCGTAGCCTCCGTCTCCAAACGGATCCAAGCCTTGCATGGCCCTGGCCAAGTCTTCAGGACCGCCGTGCGGTCGGCGGAGCTCTCGCCGGGGAGGAGGTGCGTCTCCGGGATCGCCCATCGACTGCTGCTGCTGCTGCTGTTGGTGCTGGCGCTGCTGCTGAGAGTGGCCTACAAAACAACGCGCGATTGCGGACCCGTCGTCCGACGTCTGCCCAAGCGATCACAAACAAACAAAAATCACCTTGCCGGTGGCCCCGACCCCGCCCTCCGGACAGAGAAGGCTGATCCATGATGCGTAGAGGGTCGAAATTCGGGATGAGGGACGTTCTTCTGAGGACGCCGCTAGGAGCTGCACATGCACCAAGGTCCGATATTCTCGTCAGGAGATATCTTATGCTCGCTGTCTGCTGCGCCGTTCTTTTTCTCGGCCGCTCTCTCCTCCTTCCTGCTGCCTCCTTTCTTGGGTGCCACGCTGCTCCTGCTGCTCCCGCTGCTCGTGCTACGCTTCTTTTCCTCCTCCTCTACCGCCCGCTTCCTTTCCTAGCTCGACAGCTGCTAAGCTGGTCACGCCTGGTCACACCCACAGCAGACTGTGACCTGCTGTTTTGACTAGAAAAGACACAAAAATTTTAAATATGGCTTCTCAGCGTAGGAGTAACAGAATATGGGAAGAATACTACAAAATTGCAACAAAATAAATTAAGGGCGATAAAAGTCAAGCAAAATTGTCATTGAAATCATCTGTCTGGTCGCACATTCAATCGAGCTGAAGGTGTTTTCCATTTTTTTTAATTTTTTGACAGTGCCTTTTTTCTGAACTGGCTCTTTTCAGATGTGATTTTTTCTGAAATTGCTTTTTAGTGTTTGCTAATTGCAAAAACAACATTTTCAATGTCCATTTCCTGGTCCCTCATACTTCAGCCAGTGCAGGCAGTTGAGAGGATGACAGACAAATTGAGATGAAAGTACAGACCCAAAGCTTCACTCATTTGAACTTTTCACAGAAAGTCATTTAAAGAGACTAGTCTGACAGACATTTCCTAAATGTCAGTGCAACTGCTGTAATTATTAGAGACTCAACCTATCAATTGAGATCTACACAGGCCTAGAGGTTAGAAGTTGACCAGTGTCAGAGCCTCGTGCTGAGCAACTGATATCGTCTTTTGGCAACCTCTCACTTTCTCACCTCTTACACCTGTCCAGCCCCGCAGCTAGTGACGACTCGTTTTTGATTTTTTTGTTACTGTGCTGAGCCATTGTTATTCAAATTTGAGCAGTCCTAGAAGAGGATCGCAGGAACGTTCCATGTCAATCGATCCCAATATCGCTTCATATGATGCTCAAATAGTGGAGCCGCACAGCATTTTCCACAGCACACCAACTCTTCCGCATCCGGTGCATGCATACAGACGGACAGACAGACAGACACTTGCATTTATATGCAGGAAAAGCCGGATGATTCGTCATCAATGGGATCAAAGAAAACTGAGCTATTAACCGACTTGACAAGCTACTCGTACATCCAATGCAGGTCCTATGAGGGCAGGGAAATATGTACTCAGATTCTGTGGTGCTCGATTGCATTCCGGTATATTACATCCAAAGTACTGTGCTGGTCAACAACGTCAGATGCCTTCTCTTTTCTCCAACAAACCAACACTCTTTTACGCCTCCTCTACCTTGTGCATCTGACCTCTTCCATCCGGTTGCATTTACCTCATAGATTTTTCCCTTATCCCTGGCTTTTGGTCCCCCACAGATGTTTATTTATGACCTGTGATATACGTATAACGAACTCGCACAACCCCTGTCTACATTTAAGAAGTAGTAGGATTGGGCAAGGAATTTGCAAAATCGGCTGAGCTGGGCGAAAATCCTTCAGGGCTCAGACGTAGCCCGCGTCCATCACTACACTCAAGTACTTGGTGAAGCAGAGTAACAGTGATTGTGTACAGCTCAACACTTCTTATCGATATCCATCGCCCCCTAGGGCTTGAAACGATCCCACCACCACTCGAGCAGCGTGTCCAAAAAGGCTTCCGCTAGCTCGATGAGGGATACCAGGGACACCCCGATCCACACGCTCATGGAGCCGCCCAGCGCTGTCAGCAGGTCGAAGATGTTCTTATACTTGGGCACCTGCATCGTCTGCGTGGTCTTGGACGACCTGTAGTATACGATCACCTTCGCCAAGCTCTCCTGCACATTGCGCCGCCAGACAGACGTCGACATCTTGGGGTCCGGCGACCTTTCCACGTCGTACTCGACTGCAGCATCTTGCCTGATAAAGCAATGAGCGAACACGTCGAATTATGCGTGAAGACCCGGATGGGTGCTTTTTACCAGGTGTAGTCCGACGGCCACTTGGCGTGGGACGTCTGCACGTTGAAGCCCGACCTCTCGCACTCGACGTGGCAGCCGCACTTTTCCATGATCTCGTCGCTGCTGAGGTAGGTCCTATATAGGCATGATGACACCGTGGGGTCGTCGCGCTGGCATTTCTGAAATTGTCGCATCAAATCCTTAGTTGTCTGGCACGCACAACACACTTATTACCTATATATTGCATCGCTGTAAAGCAGAGCTTTATTTTCCCTGTTAGATCCTCGTAGTTAGACGTACAGTGATGCAATTTGTAATTTGACGCCAGATTTTTGCTTTTTCCTCGATTTCGTCGGGGTAAGAATGCCGGGAAGTCCGACCAGGCCTTCTGGGACACTCCGCCAATCGTTTGAGGAGCCCACTCCGAGAGGATCTCGTGGGCACTCATGGGATTCCTGGCCATTTTTTGTAACGACTTGTTGTCATTATTATTTTGGTTCATGTTCTCCATAATTTTCTGAGGTCCCCACCAGCATAGCTAGGAAATATACTCTATTTCCTCGGAAATGAAGTATATTTCCCAGCACCACTGTTGTACAGTGATTCCTTAAAACCCAGCAGTGGTTAGAAAACTCGACCGTAGAGCAAAAATCTGGCGTCAAAGTGTGAATATGCAATTAAGTTGAAGTGCAGTGATAAATAACCTTCTCGTATTCAAAGCATGAGTAGTCTCCAGAGCTCTTGTTCGCGTTTCCCCCCAGATAGAACTGCATCGAGTGGGGATCGAATTCGTCCCAGATGCAGTTGCACTCCCGCAACGTCTCCAGCATCTGGCAGGCGTAGCCGCACAGGGGGGAGTCATACATGGACGTGTTTAAGACCGTGAATAGTGTGGCAGTGTCGCTGCTGAAGTATCGCTGCCTCAGCTTGGTCGCGTCCCAGGAATTCAGGCAGTTGGCCTTGTGAGGCGCTTTCTGGAACGCCCTCGTCTCGCGCTCCAGAGCGAACAGGTTCACCGTATTTGGCGCCACCTGAAACTCTTCCCTACGTGTGAGGAAAAAAAAAGGTACGCACGTTGCGAAGTACTGATATGGACCGTACAGGACACGGTACAAGTACTCAATTTATCATGTCGAGCTCACATTTCAGTCGGGAGTCTTCCCGGGGGAACGATACGAACCCCCATGCCCTCCTTCCCGCTGAAGGTCCCCACCTGAGGGCCGCCTCCCTTCTCGCGTATTCGGAGTACCAATGTCAAACCGTCCTCTGCGCCTGCGTGAACGTTGCCGAGGTTCCCTGCCATGTTGATCATGATGCAGCCGCCGTATTTGCTGGAGCACATAGGGGTATAAGTGGGATATTCAACCTGGGCAAACTTATTGCTGGTGACCGCTTTTATGATGTCATCTATGAAGGAGTGCCTGCACTCTGACTCCAAATCTGTGAACTCGAAGCTTCTGTTTTCTTCTTCCCTTATTTTCTTCGTGCAGTCCCTCTGTGTTATGCTGAACTTGCACCCGGCCACGAGGTCCGACATGCCTCGATTGAGGAAGCATCCAAGGGTTAATGGCAGCGCCTCCTTGATGGCCCTGACCGCTTCAGAAAGCGTGAAGTTGTGATTCAGGTTCATGCCGTACAGATTTTTAATGCTGTACAAGTCTCCGTGCCTCGACACCCGGACTCTATTGATGTGGGGGGAGCAAATCTCATCGAATTTTTCCTCTCCAAACTCCTAGGTGTGAACAGTGTTAAGTCAAGACGTCATAGACGCAATGCCCAGATCGTTCAAGTACTCACACTGTAGTTTCCTGAAAGTGTCAGCGGGCATTCGACCAGAAATCGGAGGATACAAAGGAGTCTCAGGTTCTTGAGTTTCTTCACTCCAACGATGGCTTGACTCAACCTCTGACAGGACAAGACGCTGAAGCTGCACACCGTCACTGCCGGGAAGTCCAGATCGGTTTGGTGCTTAATCTCCACCTGAGGAAATTGGACGGGCACACTTTGTACTGTACATACGATCCCCTAGCGGATGTTCTGCTATACCTGCGTTAAAACTGGATAGTTTAGGTAGTCTTGGAGAACGACTTTCATCTGCAAAAAGGTGAACACCATTCCGACGACCCCGATGGTGAGCCACACGGAAGAGGACACCCCCGAGTGGACCGATGAATGGCTCAACCCGGGCAGGTTGGTTCGCGCCAAGAAGGACTTGAACCGTCCCATGGCTGGCTGTCTTCACGAAGCCAGAGTCTATGGCCAGAACTGGATTGTTTATTACGACGGTCCATAAACATGGGCGTGGACGGCGTCATCTTTGCCCGATGTTTACTGTTGGTCTCTCCTATAAAACGCTTGCTTGGAGAGAAACATTGATTACTATTATTAATATAACAGCACAGCGTCTCACTCGCTGTCATCTCCATGCAGTAGAATGGTGATTTAGTGAAATTCTTCCATCAGTAGGTAAGACCTAAATGCATGGTAAAAGAAAAATCAGCCTGCAGCCAGAAGTTCGACTAAATTGGCTTTCTACTGTGCATGTATTTACAGAAGAAAGGCCTTCCATGCAGAACCCATGGGGCCAAGAGGGTTTGAAATGCCATGCTGGTAGTCTGGAAAGTCTAGTGGGGAGGAGCATTGGAGAAGTGGGCGTGATCTCTTTACTTAGAAGCTTAACTGTGCTCGTACTAAGTTCAAGCGCCACTGTTACAACAAGAAGTGCTTAGGTTTGCTGCACAACACTTCCAATACGACTTTGTGAAATTAAAGAAAAGATGATTCGCCGTAATTACTTTATTGCCGCCAATTCATGCACAGACGCAGACTGATTCAGAATATGTATGATACTTGGGGTTCGCTGATCAATCCTTTAGCTCGTGCTGAACAGACCCAAGAGATTTATTTTGCAGGTGAGTTGAAAATAGTCTCTGTCCGCCCTGCGTGAAGGATACGTACGTACAATACACACCATAACTTGGGCAAAGCCCATTAATAGTAACTTCCGTTCATATGCCTAAGAGTTCACGGTTCGTATAACGTAGTCAGCACAGAGGATTGGCACGACTACTCCTACACGACCATGACGTCTTCACATCACATAGTACGTTTAAGTACTTCGTTCCAAAATTCCCGTGAGTGGCAATGCTAGTATGTCAGAGATCATACCCAATGTTCACATGCATAATAATATGCATTCTAAACTATACATCGAAATCATAACCGGAATAAAACATGCCTCATAGTAAACACTTGATTCGATTATCAGTTAGGGATGCTCGTCAAAATATCCGAATCGCGTCCCTGGGCACTGACTCCAGACCATCATCCACGACCAGAAGTACCCCGAAGCTGAGGTAGATTGCAAGCGCCGATAGCATATGCCAGATGTCATGCGCGTCGTACACCCCGAGCAACAGACACCCGGTATTCATGTTTCTTGAAGCGGCCGGACTCCGTGACGTGCTGTAGGCCCCGCGAGTGTAGAACCCGGCGGCACTGGCCCAGGCAGCCACTGCCGCCAAGAATAGGCAGACAAAGCGGCGCGAAAAGACCTCGCAGTAGTAGATCTTCATCCCGAGATAGTAGGCGAAGTACACGCTGAGGTTGCACATGAAGATAGCGAAGAGCAGCAGACCCACCTCAGGGGTACGCGTGGCTCCAAACACGAGGAAACCCAAGTTGAGTGCGTTCAAGAACGCTATTAGTGCCAATCGCTTCTTTGACGTCCTCTGATTGGAAACGACTTTCTTGGTTTTGATGAAACTTTTCAAAGAATTGGAGACCCAAGAGATGATTCTTCCGTCCAGCGCAACTTGAGGTTTGGTCTGGTAGAGAATGGACGTGAGAAGCAGACAGAGAATGAAGTAGCAGACCAGTATGAGGGTCCAGAACGCAGTCGACGTTGGGAACAGCGTCCCCATAGTCTGCAGAGTGGCTATCAGAGCAAGACCAGCGAACACCTGAAATACCCAAGATGCCAAAAACATTGATTGCACTTCGTGTAAGTGACCAACTCACCTTGTAAGCAGCAGAGGCGTGTTGAGAATGCCTGAATTGGTAGATCTTCATGAAGCAGAGCGTGGCCACGACGTACATAAAAGTGGCGTCAAACTGAAAGTTGGCCTTGGTCGGGCACAGGTGGTAGCAGGTGCTGAGAAGACCCTGGAACACCAGGGCTGATCCCATGGCATAAAACAATCCGTAGTGACGCGGCAGCCCGACCACTTCGTCGCTCTCCTCTTTTGAAGGTGACACTTGATTTGGCAGTATCTGGACAGTTGACTCGGAGACACCAAGAGCGTCCATGTCAGTGGAGGTATTATTTGCAGTTGAGCTTTCATTCAACTCTAGGCGAAACTTCCTGTAACAGCTATGTTTCAGTCTTTTTTTTTTATCACCCTTTGCGTTGTGGTTTCTTGACTGGTGTAAGGTGAGCAGAATGAATAGCACTCCCAAGACCACGTACCACAGGTTGGAAAACGTGTGGTTGAAGTCAGACAGACCCAAGGCAGGCACGGCACACAAGAAGTTATAGTAGCAAAGGTCCAAGTTGCCAGCACCCTTCATATGGAGTTGGTCTCCCAGCACCAGCTGGAAGGCCGGAAGACTGTAGAACACGCCCATGATGAGCACGAGCCACACGTAGAGGTCTGACCGCTTGAACATGATTTTTAAAAGCCTCTCTTCGTGGCCAGAGCCGTTGTTGCACTGGCACGCAGCCTGATACAGAGGCTCTATTTCGCGGTCTCTGTGCGGACCCCCAGGATCATGGTTGCTGGAATGTCTGGAAGAGACACTATGAGACTCATCAACCGAAAGAGAGCAGCAACCTGAACTTGATTCTCCCAGCTCTAGTGAAGAAGTCTCTTCGATGACCAATTCGCTGACAGAAAACTTGACTCCGGAGGTGCCTTTGCTGATGGCAGGCAGACGCTCCGACTGTCTAGACCATGCAGCCTCCACCACAGCTCCGTCATTGGCTCTCTTCTGGATTTCTGCTGAGAAGGCCGAGACTTCTTTATTAACTGTAGGGGAATCTATTCCAGAATCTGGCCTGGCCAATGAGGATACCTGCTGATTATTCCATGACAGATCAGTCTTGTTATGCACTTGCAAGTAATTTTCTTCTTTAAAAAGGCCATTGTTCTCATCCATGTTTTCACTCTTCAGCTCAGATCTCCTTGAAGAACATGGCACCAGGTGACCGTGACACGGACAAGAGTCTCTTGCTTGCATCTTATCTCTTCTGGATATCAGCGGATCCTGGCTGATCACGCAAAAGCAGGTCACAGACAGAATGACTATGCACAGTAGAGCTCCACAACCAGCAGCAATGCCCATCTGGAAGTCGGTGTCCCCATAAGGTTTGTCACTCAAGCTGAACGTGAAGTCCTTCATTGATGAAGACATGGGATTCTTCGACAAATCGTTTGAATCACAAACTCCACTAGAGTCGGACACTCGGACCAACTTGACCAAGACGCCCTTGCCAAAGTGACCGCGCTGAAGAGAGAAAGCGGCCAACCCCAGCATTGTTTGATGGGCCTCAAACAGGCCCTTCTCCAGACTGGACTCGGGAAACGTCGTTATCTTCTCAAAGAAAGGTGTCAGTGAGATCCGAGCGCAGCTGAAAATCTGCGGAGAGTGGGCCTCAAACCTGAGAAGAGCGTCTTTGGGAACGTCGTTGAGATCCACATACCGGAGTCCTGGCGACAAGAATCCCACTCCTTTAACCTCCACTTCTTGATCGACTTGTACAACGAACTCGGGAATGCTGACGAGAGAGATTTGGTACTGAATGGGCTCCAGACTTGACACTGATATGACGACATGCGTGGTGTTCTTGTCACGCAAGCAGTTGAATAAGTTGATCACGCGCTCCATCGTGACGGTTACGTTTGTCTCCATCGGCATCTCCCACTTCTTCATGTCGTCTTGAGTCCGGGCAATCACGCTCAAGGATCTGTTCGAGAAGTCATGCACTGCCTCCACTTTCAAGAGGAAAGCAGCTACTGGACCAGTAGAGATGTCTGGCCGAGACACTTGGAAGACGAAGTTCACCTCTTTTCCTCCAGACTCGGAAGTACGAGAATGTACTTTGCCCAGTTGGGAGTCGACAACGGTCTCCTCCGCCTCGCCTCCGAGGACGACATATTTTCCCGCCGCTTGGTCCAGGCACTTGATCACGCTCACCAAGAGCAACAACGCCAGCCCAACGGCACGAGACATTGCGCTCTGTGTCAGGAGTGCGCGGGGCACCTGCGTCAAGTCACGGAGGAGTCGACTTCTTTTCTGCACGTCATAATTGCCGGTCAAGGACCTGGCCAAGTCCGACGCAATCGAGCACTGAGAGAGTATTGAAGATAACAACAGACAACAACAAATGCAGCCCTCCAGAGCCCCTTCACTCTACCTCTTGATTCAAGGTAATGTCCTTCTGCTCTTGACAACAGCAGCAGCACAGATTTTGCTGCCTGTCAGGTAAACTGGAGTCTTTGTTCAAAAGGTAGCAGCATTTTTCTCTCACAGGTCGAGGAGGCCCCCATCTATGGGCCTGACCCCAAGTACGTTTTCGACTAGACGCCCCAGAGTTATGTAAGTGACAACGAACGCTGGCCCTGCGTAGTCGGTGCCAAAAAAAAAGAACTTCAGAACCAAATTTGGCACGCGGAATTGATGACGTAGTAAAGAAATGCGTCGTTAGAAAAAAAGCAGAAGTGGAGGCAGGTTTGTACGCTTACGTAACATGCCAACCATGAAAGCTTGGAGATCTGTGTCGAGCCCGACAACGACTCCTTCTGTCCTTTCGAACATTTCTGTATTTCGCTGTTTTGTGAGTGTCTGCTTGTGCACGGCTTTTAGACCACGCTATGGTAATTACACTAATGGAGTTTAGGTTGTTTTGTGAACGACAAGGACACAATGACTAGCAAATAAATGTTTGGCTACGTGAGATAAGCAACTCTGTCAGTTTATGCAAAGTCTAGCGTTTTCTCGGCAGGATCTGCTAAGGTCTTGGCTTCTTCACCTCGAGGAAAAATTTCGGTGTTTGTTTCTTATCTTTCGTACCTCACATGCCGATCCTCTGAGCGCGAGCTGGAGGACGCCTGAGGACCTCGTCCTGACCTCGTCCTGAGGACGAGACAGCCGAGCCTCAACTTGACCCCCATGGAGAGGTGCAACTGGCGAACGGTCACCGTTGGCAGCGCGCATTTTTTCTTTCAGAAAAACATGTGTGTTGCTACATTGAATGTAGTAATAATGAAATACAGCACAGTGGTCCTCGCCAATAGTCCACTTTGGCACAACCGTTTTTGCTACCTTGGAGTTGAGTCAATCACCAGTCACCCCTTGGACATTGTTGCCAGCGAGGCAGGTACTCATGTTATGCATGAGGCTTAGTGTTTGCTGTTCTTGGGTGGTGTACACCCTCTATGTGTAATCATGTAGTATTATGCATGCATCTAAGTATGCAAATGTTAGGTGTGTTGAGGACTGCTGGAAGGTTGTTGCTCCTCTTTTCCCGGTTACATCCACCCAGAGTTCTATACGCGACCAGTGATCAAGCGTATGGTCTTGATGAACTTGTGCTCGCTCACCCAGAGCATTAGTGCATATGCATTCAAGGTCCTCAAGCAGCTCTATATGTCCAGGCTGCCCATCTAAGTCTGTAGTTCGAATATGAAGTCATTTGCACTGCTTTTCTCTCTCTGTCTCACCTACATCTCCACCTGTGCTTCTCCAGTGCAGCTGTTACTGTTGACAGCATTGTTGACGTTGAACTTTAAGTTAGTCTCCTGAACGGAGCAAAAAGCATCGTTTTGTCACATGGCAACTTTCTTCTACTTCTCTCTGTCTCTTCTCCTTCTGGTCTTGAAATTCTCCGCATCATATCCACTCCTAGTCCGTGAGCGTACTCGGTAGGTACTCGAGGATGTCAGGAAATGCATTCTTCAGTTGAAACTAACATAATAAACTACGCAAAGATCTCAAATAATCGGTACTTTTACAAATAGACCCTTTTTCAGTTTTGGATCCAAGTTATAGAGGATGCTAAATGTCACTGAACAGCGAAGACACGAAGACCCGTAACAGCTTGAGTCAAGACAGAAATTTTCACTTAAGAGAAGCCAACTCGAAGATTGACTAAGAATTTAATTCCAGTCAGAGGCAAAACGAGACACCAGTAAGCCCATTTTATTTATTATCATTATTATAGTTACAATTATGACATCAGACATTTCACAGGATCTCAAAAACTTTAAATTAAGTTTTTGCAAGGTATCATATTCTCCCTGCCTGCCTCCCTGCCACTCAATGAGTGGGAAACTCATTGAGTAGATTGACTGGATATGAGTCCAGCAAGTCAAAGCTCATGAGTCAAATTTAAACTGGACTTGGCCCATGAAAGCCTTCATCAAGATTTTGACAAAACCTGGTGCAAATATGCTTTGAGGGACATCCAGCACCCACAGTACAGTGAGCAGCTGGTAACGACTATCCTCAAATTCAATGGGTATCACTTGTGATTCAAAATTAGTGCCATCATAGTTTTGCAAAGCCATTAATAACCTTACGAGATTGTGAGATGGTTCAACTGGCGGCCATGTATGAGCTCATTTCTATCAATGACCAAGTCTATGAGACCTAACGAAGAGGTGAGAGGTGAAATTTCTTTGGTGCACAGTCAAAGATCTTAAACAGTTTCTGCACTAACCGCGGCTACTTTTGAGTCATATTACTTTTGATATCAAATTTGATCACTGCATAAACGTTGAAGTCTCTGCGGCCTTTTCGGCCCTTGTTGCGGTTCTTGATGGCCATTGTATCAATGAATATTGACAAATCTTTCAAGCGCACACAGCATTGGAATCCACCCCTTTCTTCTCAGAGGCTTCCTGCATCAAAGAAGTTTCGCTCAGTACCAGGAATACCGCAGCTTTGTTGCGTGTATACGAACGCAGTGTAGTGATCCTCTCCTCGTTCGCAACTCCTCCAGTCCACTTGAACTTGTTGACTGTGGCCTCCTCTTTCCAAGACACAATTCTGCGAGGAAAGTTAGAAGCGCAGGAAGAAGCAAGCCACAACTCAAGATCATGGGCCCCTCCAGGGCTGACAGAGGCAGGGGAGAAACTTGGCTGGTAGATGATCCAGATGCTGCCAGTCGACCTGCCCGGTCAAGGCTGTCTCTGGTCCACTTGAGGATCAATCCTGCCTCACGGAACCGATCTATGGACTAGGAAAAGCTCGTGAAGGAATGGGCTACTCACTCACTCCTTACCTTGTCCAATTCTTCCTTATAAATGCTGTTCTTGACTAGTCCAAATGCCACGTGGAAGTACTGGAGACACTCCTTGACGATGTGAGCATCAGTCTCTCCATGACTACGGTAGAAGGTTAAGAGTCTTGATCAACAGGAGGTGCCAAGAGTTATGTGCGTATGGAAATAGTCACGATAGGAGATGAAAAGCAAGTATTGATTGACCTGTTGGTGAGCCTGGACCTGATGCTGTACTCCAGATATTGCCTACTCTGATAGAGAACAGCCTTGCCCTGAGTGAAGTTTGCAAGTCCAGAGTCCAAGTCGGCCAGGGCAAAGTGGTTCTTCCGCATTTGTTTGATGTAAGGGTTTGTGGAGTCATTGAGAATGTACGGAGAGCCAAACAGGCTGGCTGTGGGCAGGTTGCTCTGTGAGGTAATGACAAAGGAAAGAGCTGTGACAACATTGAATGCATAACAAGAACAGCTTCTCCTCCGTGTACTTCAGCTAGTTCCTTGGCGGTGTCCATGGGCTGTCTGGCCAGGGGCACGGTCAGGAACGATATGAGCGCCCCCGAGTATCCCTTGGAGAGGACGAAGGTGAGCAGGGCGAAGAATGCCACGAAGACTCTGGACGACTGTCTGGTGACTGCCGTACCCGTGGAGCGCTCCAGGGGCAGGGCGACCATGAGCATGATTGCTTTGCCTGCGCAGCGCAAGGTAAAGGCATGACAGTGCTGTTCTATGGTGCACTACGCACTTCTACCAGCATGTCTTATACATCATAGCTCAAATGTGAGGCCTTCATTGGGCTGGGGTGGCATGAAAGGCCATCAATGGGCGTGAGAGAAAAATAAGTTATGACTCATAAATTGTGAGTAACACAAAACTGAACCAATTCTTAGATATATCTTGGGCTCATTTTGTTACTTGATGTCGGACATTTATGATACGGGCACTAAAGCACCATCTCCGAAGACACAAGAAAAATATAATGTCTACTCATACAGTACAAAAGTGAATGACAGGAATTTTGAAGTGGCATTTTGCTATTGCTGAACCAATTTAGCAATCGACTAAGAAGCCTAAAGTTGGTTCAGTAATAACGAAATGTCAGCCATTTCAAAATTCCCGTCGGTTACTGAAAGTACCCAACATGTCTGACGAGAGCGACAATTTCTTCGTCCTAAAATGGTCACCCTCGCTCATCAAAATTGGAGGCTCTATGAACCTCCACTTTCATCAAGATCAATCAGGGGAGCAAGGACACAGGGAAAAGTCTGCCTGTTGCTCTGCAGAGCACTACGATAACTGTCATTCTTCCTCTGAATGATTCCTCAGAGGCTCTAGGATTGGATAGGAGATGAATATACACTGTTTAAAGCGTCAATGACACAGTTGTTGTTGCTGTTGTTAATGTCCTTCTTATGCCAGACGTATTGACATCAATTGTCAGACCTCGCGTCAAGTAGCGCCTATGACTAAATAGCACTGTTAATCGTGATAGCTTCATACGAACCCGTGGAGATATCCGCGTATGGATGGATCGAAGTAAAGGTCATTATGAAGAGTACGCATACAATGATGAAGCCGAAGGTAGCCAGCCTAAAAGCAAAGGTCATACAGTGGTGTCACATTGCAGTGCACAATATATGCTGCGCGTGGCTGTCGCAGCCCAGCAGTTTGTCACGTCTGATCATAGGGCTGTTTAGTGCACTGCACTTATGCATGCGCTACAAACAATGCTACAACACACATTAAGTGGAAAGTTCCTTCAGTTTCATGTCAAATGCAATGGCTGGACTCCATTTTGCTACACTACTCTGACATGATGTCCATATCTTTTTACAGCACCAGGTCTCCAACGTAAAAGGCTTGGTGAGAGCAATGAAATGAGAATGCGGTGGCGGCTTCAGCGTGAGGAAGCAGTTGTAGTCGAAGTCGTAAGTCCTGGAGAAGTCCATGATGAGGGTGCGGTGAAACTTGATGAAAAGCTGGGAGAAACCCAAGTCCACACGACCGTGCTGCAACTCACCAGTAATGCCATCAAAGACGCCATTGCCTTCAAAAGAAAGGTTGGTACGTGCAGTTGGGATCAAAAGTTTGCCTATGCCTGTGAAGCAAAGATAAGTCTAACTGACTGACCTGACAAAGTAGCTAATCCTTTTTTAACCTATTCTTTGAAACCCAATGAGAATGCAACCACTGCACTTCTCCACAAGTCTGTGTTAACTTCCTGTTAAGTAAAATGTCTGTCAGCACGTCTGACCTTTGCATTGAGCCTTAATAATGGCTTTAAGGTTCAGCCTTTAATAGTACTGAATAGGAGTAATCATTAGAGTCGGTTTAACGTGAGTGAATGCAAACTTTTGGCCTCAACTGTTCACGTAGTTTGTGTACACGTTCGTTTCGTCGCGGTATCAGACGTACCCAAGTCTCTTCCCCACGATCCGTTGGAAGGAGGTGCGACCAAGATTCTGGCATTGAGCGACTTGGCCAACTCCTTGGCCATGACCAACTCCAGGCCATTCTGTCGCACCTCACCCTCGGCGGTGACCTCGTGGTCGAAGAAGGGCTCGTACGGGAAGGCGCTGGCAAGGAGCGTCCGACCGGACAAGTTGCGTGTCTTGTGGCCAGGAAATAGACTGTCCTCCCCTCCTGGGTGAAAGTAACCACGTTCATCACGTTCATGCATGCGTGGAAGAAGAACTTTCTCTGTTTATTACTTGAAAGCTCCAAGGCTCCGTCATTCCAGGCTCCGACTTTCTTCATCACTGTGGCGTTGGCCATGAACACGTTGGAATAGGCGTCCAGTGACTCTGAGAGATGGTAGTTTGTTGGACAGAATATGACCAGGTTGACCAACTTGTCCATGATCTGGTGGCCTCTCATCATGTCCATGTCCTTGAGACGCATGAGCATGGTGTAATAGGCTCTAGGATTGGCATTAGCCTGCAGTTTCTCCAGGTGCTGAGCCAGACGGTGACCGTTGGCACGAGACAGGTCTATGATGAAGAAGGGGCAGAAAACATTGGCGTGGCCGAAGGCGCCCGTCAGGTCCACGATGTATCTGGGCAGGGCGAACATGTCCTCGTGGCCCACGTCGACGAGGGTGACGCACCGAGCAAACCTCTCCGCGTACATGGCCTCTATCTGCCGAAGCAGTGCTGGTGCCACCGCAGTGGACCGAGACGATGACGACTGCCACGACGTCGACAGCAGCGGGTCAATGGCTGTCTCGGCCTGCTGTGTCAACAAAAACGTCATTCCAAGCACCACCCAGTTCAGGACTAATGACTTGAGGACCCTCATGTCTCCAATGAGGGTGAAGAAGTTCTGCCACTTCTTCGATATCGTTGCAACAGTTCCCACTTAAGGCCGAAAGACAGACAAAACAAGAAGCGGTGCCAATTTTATCGCTTTCACTCCATCAGGCAGTCATAACCAGCAGTAACATGTCTGAAAAGGTCGTTCCATCATGTACAGGGTGGACCATAAAGTTGTCCCATATACAAGTACTGTCGATGGCAGATGAGAGATTAGTGACATCCTAAGTCCCTGTTTACTGCATACCAAGAAACGAAAATTTCGGAATTTTGCTGAGTGCATATTAAGTTTGTTACCCAATACAGAATGGTGAAAACGTGGTCAAGTGGTTAGAGCAAAAAATGCCCATTCTCTGGCCCACTTATGGTGTTTTTACTCCATAAGTTAAGTACATAACAAGGTGTTCAAATTTGGAAGACAAAGCTAACCACAATTTATTTTCAGTATCATTGACTGCAATGTATCTAGAATGTAACTAAGCAGGTTCAATTTGAAATGCTGATGCATCATCTATATTAGGCTAGTTCAAAAATTAGGATTCCCTGCGGGTGTCCAAAATTTGTAACTGCATATCATATAAAGGCTTTGTAGTCAAATGAAAATGAAAAAAAAGTTTTAGCTATGCCCAAATGCATTTAAAGTTGCATAATACAGTAAAATAAGTTGTAATTTTTTTCTTCAGGACCGGCTGTAAAATATTCTTCTGACCAACTGGAGCAAGTCAGCATTTTGGTGAGTGATTTTCACCCAGTTT
>JAAUXU010085096.1_pt1 | contig 19865 bp, 16 predicted proteins | sample 7278151 | NCBI WGS metagenome assembly JAAUXU01 (sample SAMN14350113, study PRJNA611818) | marine sediment metagenome | isolation source: surface marine sediment (1.8m) | place: French Polynesia: Moorea | collected 2018-08 | reverse complement strand
GCAGAATCCAAAGAGGGCATTAAGGCCTTGCCCACAGCTGTGCATTTGTAGTTTGACGCCCCTTTTCTAGTTGACAGGCAGTTTTTGTTTACCGTTGTTCAAGCTTAGCCTTTTGTAGTGGGCTGTAAAGTAGTCACAGTGTGTGGTAAAGTAGCAGCTGCAGTCAAAAGACCTGGTAAAGCTCTATTTGACGGGTCAAAGCTAGTAAATAAAAACTAGTCGTCAGCTAGAAAAGGGGCGTCAAAATCTTACTGATTCGCTCCCAGTGCATAAGGTGTGCTGTAAAGTAGTTCTTTTCCAGACCTCCTTAGTACAAATGAAGTGAATGCAAAATGGACAATTTGACGAAAAATTGGTGTAATAACTATATACTGCATTCCTAGTAAAGAAGGCCTTTACAGCAAGAACTTGGGACTGAGGACACAAGGGCCCCTCAGGCCCTAAGAGCCTGAGGTTGGTCAGTCTCAAGTACCTGCCGTTGAGGCACTTGGCGGGAATGCAGTTTGTAGTCTGACGCCACCCTTCACAGTATACGCGCTCATTTGCATTCCGACAGCAACTTTGATTTGAATTTTGCTGCACGAGGGTCGTCATGACCTAAGTGCTGCAAAATTCAAAGAGGACGGGTGGTAAGGCTTCTTTAATAGACGGACGTTTGTAGTACAACGTCACTTTTTTAGTTTACAAGCCTCCCAACCGGTCATTTCCCATATTCTCTTTCACACACGCACTCCCAGCCTTATTCATTTGAGTCAGAACACCACCTGAAGGTGGTCAAGTCATGCAGTGCCAAACCGGCCCTCTAACAGTACAGCCCCAGCTGCTCTGTTCTGACCTAGGACTGTACTTGGACCCCAGTGGCTGAGCTGGAGAAAAAGACGGCACGTTAAGAGAAAAAGAAGAGGCGCGTTTTCTAAAACAGTGACGTTAAAACTGAAATGAGGGCTAAAACGTTGTGCTCCTTACGGTTCTAACAGTGTATGAATATTCGTTCTAGCGATTTCTGACCTAAAAGGAATTGACTTCCGGCGTTAACTTCATGCAAATGATGCGTATTGTAGTACTATATGTACCCGATTTGGACTTGACTGCTTGAGGGTCGTCACCTGAGTCCTGTCAAGTCGAAGGAGGGTACGTATATGAGTACACATTGTACTTCGTTCATTTATAATTTAATGCACAACTTTACGCAAGCGTGTTCCGCTGTACTAGACATTGTCTACTATTAGCACCTGAAATGTCAGCTCAATCAGAGACACTTTTATGACACAGCATATTTGAAGTTGCATATTGAGACAGTTGTACGTATGTCACTGTAGTACAACTTTCAATTGAAAGCGCAGGTAGGGAATTGTTTCACTGTGCACATTTTTTTTAAAATGACACTTAAACCAGCTACCCGGGTGTCTAGCGCCAATTTTCCACCTTAAAATCTGAAATTGACATTTTCGAACTAACCCAACATACGTATAGCTAATCCATCTGTGCAGTATTAGTATTTATCAGCAGCTATCCATGGTGATGAAGAGAGACACAGGACTCTCCTTCTTTTCCCCAGCCTGGGGAAATTATATTACTATAATAGTAACTTCACTGCAAAAATAGTTCTAATATTTTTTTTTGCCAAGTAATGCAACTTCGCAACACTGAGCAGGAGAGGGGGTGAGAGAAGAGAAGGGGATGGGGTGAATCATAGCCAAAGGATACGCTGCACGCAGACAAGCTGGTAGCGCGTAAGCGCAAGTAGTAATTATATAGAGAACGAGACTTAAATGCCCCGTTCAAGCGTAAATAGAGCCGGAAAACAAGCTCTCTCCTCTCCATTTCAAAGGGAAAGATCAAAGAATTGCGGGTCTGTGAAAAATTTAAAAACCGTCAATCCAACTTTCTTTCTCTTTGTCAGACCGTCTGCCTGGAAGACGACGATTTGGAGGCCTTTCTGGACAGACCCTACGATTAGAGACGTTTGAAGACCAGAAGCTATGGATGGAGTCACAGAAGCAGAAGAGGAAACAATCATGGCTGAGATCAAGCGTCCGCTCAACCTACAGAAGAAGAGACACCGAGCTTGGTTGCTCTTCGCCACTCACAGGGCAGAGTCTTGTTCATCGCTCCCCAGTCTTGTCACTTCTGCTTTAGTGGTAGATTAGCTCTACTCACGTATGTTGTTGCTTCCTCTGACTCCACGGGAGCTGGCGTCGATCCAAACGTCATTAAACCCAAGGATACCTCTAGCAAGTGCAGGATGGCAAGGAGGTCTGGGATTCTGAGCAAGCTCTCTTGCAGGAGTTCCATCAGTTCCAGTTTGGTCCCATTTGGGGCCAGAAATCTTAAATCTGGCACCATTTCTTTTGACAAATTTGGCCAGAAGAATTTTTGGGGTCAGTCAATGTAGAGTAAGTTCTTGTCCAGCTATTTGATTCAATATTGAATTTGTTGTCAACAAATTTTTGTCAACAAATTTGTTGGTCACTCGCTATCTGGCAATGTCTGGGCGTTAATGCAGTAGTATCGGCCTCATGTCATCTCCATCCTGTGGTCCCTTGGTGTCCCTGACCAACCCTCTACTTGGACACGCTCCAGCATCCGGAGTTCAGCGCAATGGAACTCCAACTTTGATCCGATTGTGTTCTGTGTGGGACGAAAAACTTCATCACTGATCCTCTATGTGTACAGAATTGTAGTTGGACGTGGAGTTTATGCCAACGTCCATTTATGCCAATGTCAGTAGTACCCAATAAGAACGAAACTTCTCTGGCACTTGTCAACACCACTGGTGACGCTCATATTCATTACGGAAAGGAAAGCTCGAGTACTAACTTCTACTGTACAAGTACGGGCTGGTCCACGCCTGCTGTGAACGTGTGGATGCGTACACATCACGATGTTGACGGTGCTTCAGGAAATCCACTTATAATGCAGCGACAACAACGCTCTCCGCTGCTGACGAGGAAATAGCATGTGGATAGTACCAAGCTACTGTACTTCTACTTTTTCCATGCACATGTGCATTAAAGATCCAAGGTGGGCTCCAAAGCTCCCCAGGTGGGATTTCCTTTGGACCCTAATATCAGCGCAACCTTTCCTTTTGAAGAAATGGGAAAAAAAACAGTCCAAATAGAAAGATTCTTTTTAGAAACAGAATGAGAAAGCAAGGAAGTGTTAAAATTTGTATGAACAAGCAGAAATACTTGGAGTGGTGTCAGAGTTGGATGTGCTACACAATGTCAAAAGAACTCGTAGCATAAGAACTCTCATTTGTTGACTTCTCGAAAGCCCCACTAAAGAATGAGGAGGCTTTTTTCACCTTTTTGCTATGTTTGCTCACCAATGCCGTGACCCCGCCTTAGTGACAACTCCAGTCAATTCCCGAGACAACGGGATCGACGATAAGGGACACCCTGCGCACCAGGAAAAGAGAGTTGTGGCCTGTTGCAGCATCGACGGCGATTGCTTCGTCGACACCGCCGAGAGGTTTGGCGTCCACCTCAACAACACCGGCTCCACTGCGAGGGCACTGCAAGAGTGTCGGCACTGGCAGACGAAGATTACTTCGGTGTGAGGCCCCTTGCGATGTCGTCAGCGCCGCAGTCGATGCAGACCTCATCTGTCTCTATCAGTCCCCTGGCCAAGGACTCGTACGTGTCTGACTCCAGCATGAGCAGGTTGGTGAAGGAAAGTCTCAGACTGTACAACCTTGCCAAGATAACGGTCAAGCAGCGGCGTCCAGCCAGGACAGACTTATGAAAATTCAGGATGGAGCCTCATCAGATCTCATCCAGAAGTATCTAGAGCGTCATCTGGGATCTGGACTTTCTGGCCCTCGTAAGGTCTGGCCACCAGACCTTACGAGACTGGACACCAGACCGGGTCAACCTAGAGTTTAGCATCTGGAATAAGGTCGAGGCCTGTGGAACATCCCTCAGTTCGATGGCAGGCCTGAGGGTCGATGTGGAGGCCGTCTAAACAACATGGAGAAGGCCTTCGCAGTGGAAGCGCAAAAATTTAGAGTCGAAATTACGGTAATCTCCCTAATGCATGTAAGGCCAGCTTTGAAGTGATATATGAATATATTCGTAAAACAATCACATTCACATGTTGCGTGTCGCGTTTTGGAGGAAGAGTCCAAGAGGCCGTCCGCGTTGGACATGCTGATGCCGAACCTCGTCGCCCAGACCTGTAGCGTCGTGTGGATCTGTACGCCTTTGTTCATGTTGCCCAAAATGGCGGACGCATTGAAAACATTTTTGCTGAACACCCTGTGGCAGCCTGAAGACATCCTTGGTGGAACACCTACGTACGTACGTACATACTGCTCATAAGAGGGTGAAGTTCAAGTACCACCGAGAACAAAGTCTTACTTACTCGCATTTATTCCAGCGTATTTGTTAACTTTTGGCACCATACTTTTTGTGCAGTAAAGACGGCGAGGTTTCTACAGGTTACTTTTCGTCTTGCTGCTCCCATGCATTATCTTATCGTCGAGTAATGTAATAATAAGCACGATGACGACGAAAAGGGATGCAATACAGTAATAGCGAATTACAAGAGGAACAACTATAGATCGCGTGGAGAGCGTACACATCAAACTGGTATACACGTGTTTTAGGTGGGTGATGTAGCAATGTAACGGCATTACTGCACTGTGACCGTAAGTGTACAATACGTACAGCAATTAGAGAGTTAGGAGAAGCATAAAATAAGCGCATCACTTTGCATTTTACTAAAATAATTTGTGCTCAAAAGAGCACAACGTTACAAACCGCTTTGTTGAGGATGTCAGGTAACGCAGTGAAATACGTACGCAGAAGAATAAGTCCAAGAAAGAGAATCCATCTTGCATTGCCAAGAAAGTGCACATAGACTACAAGTAACATATAAAATTCAGGACAAACAGCTTCGAGAAAGAATCTTTCCCGTGGCATCATTTAAATCATTGTGCTTTGTCAAAGGTTGTGGAGGGAAGAAATAGGAGCGGGAGTAGGTGAAAAAGAGGAGCAAAAAGTAAGTACAGCACGGTGTAAGAAAGGTAGCACTGGAACAATTGTTTTGACACAGAAGAAAACAAATTTCACAGCCACGATGTAAGAAGAACAGCCCCCTTCAAAGTTTCTCGTTGTAGAGTGAAAGGGTCCTTTTTTGTATGACGTGCGCACAGCTACTCAACCATCCAGTAATCGCGTTGCATGCAATTTCATCTCTCAAGTCACATGAACGTGCACACAAAACAAAAGCTCTCTTGCTTTCTCCACTTCCGTTCAAGCCTCATTTGCATTTTCACGAATGACAAGATGACGTTTCTGGTGTCTGGCGCATCCTCCGTCCACTTTCGAGACCTCTTCTCGCACTCTTTATCATCATTACTCACTCTGTCCACGAGCTGCCAGCGCTTAGGTAGTAGAGTACTTATACTAACACTATATCTAGCGTATACGTGCATTAATTGTTTACATAATAAATGTGGCACATTCAGCACGAACGTAAGAGCATTGAACCATACGTACACACACACTGCGAGGCAACTTTACCCCTCTCTCTCTCTCTCTGAAGACTCATCGACATCCCGGCTTACTTTAAAGGCGAGATAAATTGTTTTGTACTCTTTGTCTTGTGGTAGTCGTCTCTTCCTCCTTCATTGACGTTGACTGGCGTGCAAGACCCACAAGGGCAGGTCTACATCTGACCTCAGTCATGCTCCCTCCGCTGTCGCTAATGCTGTTGCTGCTGTTGTTGCTGTCGCTGCCTCTGCAGTCTCCTCAACTTCCTCAACTTCAACAGCCGCTTCAGCTTCTTGGCTCTCTTTTTCTGTTGGACACAAAATGTCATAATCGTCCTCTTGGTACGTGCTCAAAAAAGTCTCACCTCCGCTTTGTTGACTGCACATCGAGGACAGCACTCGCCCTTGTCTTTCACTTGGAGGTGGCAAGAGAGTTCTGGACATGACTGCTTCGAGCATTTGGGGATTCCATCCTGAGAGCAGAAGGTGTGCTCGTATCACGTCATGCGGTCATGGTTGAGGACGTGGCAATACTGTACTGGCAAACTGACGAGTACCAACCTTGCATTTGCATGTAACGCATTTCATTTCTCCGTGTGGGACAATCTTGGGGTGCCAGGTGGCTCCATTCTCCACGTAATAGTCCCTCCACAGGCAGCCTCCTGCGGAGAGCGCTGCGGCCTTGGCAGCCTCTTCAGCGGCGGCACCCTCAAGGCCCTCGAAACCTTCGTCATGAGGTCTGTCAGGATCGGCCAAGAAAGACGAGAGCTTTGGCGCGGGTCTCTCCTTACACACCTGTGCAGTTAAATTTTCTACAAGTATGAGTCAACGCGTCTTACAAATTCTTACAAAATGTCGACATTACCCGGCAGCAAGCCAATGGATCAGGTCTCTCCTGCTCATCCATCGGACAATCCAATGGTGGGCACTGAGTCCTTGAGCACTCCACCTTCAAAGTAGTGGCCTGCGTACGGGAAAAAGGCTTTGTGTATATCATATATCATCAGTATACTATATTACTGTCTCAATATGTTAGGATAGCCTAAAACGTGGCTGCGGTACAGTACGATTTACATTGCAAGTGCACGTGGCGCATCGGCTGAATCCGAAGGGCGGTATGTATGGGTGCCACTTGACTCCAGCTGTGTGGTACTTCTTATCTCCTTCGAAGTAACAGCGCTTGGGGTCCTCAGCTCGGACTTGTCCTAGGTCGCAAGCAGCACAGCACTCACCCTCTAAAATTACGGGCTGTTCACATGTCAACTCGGGGCAGATGACCTCGTCACACACCACTGTGCCCCTGAGGAATGATGACACTTTGAGAACTATTGAAATGGGTGCAGGTATCTCACTGGCGAACCTTCTGCAAGAGCACATGTGACAGCTCTTATGTGTGGCCTCCCACTGCTCGCCATCGTCGTGGATCTTCCCTTCGTACAAGCACCTGGTGGCCAACTCCATCTCCGCCTCCGGCCTCACTTCCCCCAAGTCGCTGAGGAATCCGGGCATCAACTCGAGCTCGTTTCGTGCGTAGCGCGGCAGGCACTCGGACGGGGTGTGGAGCTGTAAATGGACAGAGTCGTCCTCATTTAATGACACGGCTTCCGCACGCAGTAGCGTCCACTAGGCTTACGTGCTTTATCCTCCCCTCGACTGTCATGAAGTTCTGCCTGACTATGAGAGCTGCGTCTCCGGCCTCCATCCTGGCCACCGTCAGCTTGTGCAACTCGTCCTCAGTGCCTTCGACGAATTGGCCCTTGAACACGGCCAACCCCACTGAGCGGCCAGGCATGGTGTTAGATGAGGTGATAACGCTGTTGCTCTCCAGAGGGAAATCTTCCAACAAAAGGGTTGCCTCCAGAGCAGGGTCAGTGCCGGACAAACGAACCTGTGACCAGAGACTCACATTGGTCGCGAACGATAATTTTTTTACTGGAGTTTGATCGAAAGCTTAAAAAAAAAAGACCATCATTACCTGGTAATTTAACCCGCAGTTGCTGTCCATGCTGGTCCATGCAATCCCAGCTGCCTTGGTCATGACATCTCCATCGCCCTTGAGTAAAATGGGCCTGAATGTCTTCCTTCCCTGCGCTTCGGTCAAACTTTGCATCACCAGCCTCCCTCTCAACTCCCGAGCGTGCCTGGATGTGGCTACGTTCACGTACAAGTCAGAGTTGTATAGGGCTTCCAAGTCGATGGTGTCCAAGCGAATGACTCCGCCGCCGTTGCGGCCATCGTTGTCGTCGTCGTCGTCATCGTCGTCGTCTTTAAGACCAAAAGAGAGGTCCGAGGCAGCTACTCGGTGGAGGCGGCGACTGCGGCGACCGTTGTCCAACTGTACGGAGGTTACCGAGTGACCCACGGGAAAGTCCACGATTCTGTCAGGAGTAAACACGGTGGAGTGTTATGGGAGTTATGGACTGCTCTATTGTTGAAGAAGACACCGGGACGTTACTCCTGCTATACACAACACCGTATTGAAAAGAGCTTAAATCACCTGACGTTATACTCAATATCGCCGTTGCGGGCAACTGACATCCAGACAAGACCCTTAGCTGGAGAGTCATGAATGGGACCGGGATCTGCAACTCCAGCTTCCTCGTCTCCATCGTCTACTTCATCTCTGATTTCTTCATCAGGCGAGGGTGACAGGACGGCGTCAAAGAAGTCGCAGGTAAATCTCGGGGCCAGAAGCCCGGAGACAGTGCCCGACGGTGCCATCACTCGCATTCGGAGACGACCCTGGCCTAGGGCTTCCAACTGGTGCTGATCAAGGACGGTTTTAAAGTCGACCGCCTGTTCCTGCGCAAGAAAAGGTTGCTCTCGGAGTGAACGAACACTTTCATCCAGTGCGTAAAAGACTCATTTCCATTTCTTGAACCGGGTGCTGCATTGCACGTGCAATCACGTTACTTCATGGTTGATACGCACTGTTTTGCCAGCTGAAGTCTTCAGTTCCTCCTCGATAATCCTGACCTCTCCCCGCGTGTGGCTCTCGAAGATGACGGTCAGGGGCACCTCGGCGACGGCGGCGGACTTTTCCTCTGTTCCAGAGGCCGGGCCTAGAAATCCTCCTCCCATCAAGATCATGGCGTGGAAGCTGCCAGTGGCAGGGGACACGGAGACGATGGACGTGGCTGCTCCCTGAGTTCCAACTGCGAGGGAAAAGACCTTTCGATCAACGACGTGGTTGCTCCTTGAATGACATCATAGCATCATGCTTGACGTCACCGTTTCAACTCACGTCAAGACAGTTATTTTAGCATTTCGTTACCGTCTTCCGGCATCAAGAGACCGGAGAACAATTCCGAGGAGAGTCCGTAGTGCTTGGCCACTTTGCCCGTAAGTATGGTTCCATCTGCACTGGTGAGCTGAGCCAAGAGGGCGTCCCGACGAAGTTGGCGTCGATAGCGCTTTGGCAAGCGGTTCCACGCGCCGCAGATCTTCCCGGTCTTGTTCTTGGGGAGGGCGGAGGGACAGAGAACGTTAGTTAGAACAGTGGCCCTTATGTAGGGGTTGCGCCAGAACTTGGACTTTGCTATGCTTGAGGCATTGTGAGCTACTACAGCAGGATCAACTTCAGCATTAAGGAAAAAACGCGCGCTTAATGCAAAGGAAGTTTCACTTTCAAACGGTGACTTTACCAGTAGATGTGTCATTGGTAAGTGCTCTTGAAAAGAGTGCCTGAGATTTCTCAGTCAGTACAGACATGGAATGTGAATCAACAGGATCAATGTGAAGTGAACACTGGCACGAAACTCTTTTCGTGATTGATTTACAGAAGCACTTGTGTCATGAATGTGACAATGCAACTGCTTCATTTTGGGAGCATCAACCTCTCATTTGAGAGCTCCATAAGCCTGGAAGTTGAGCAATGCCGTTAAAAGCCTCGTGCAGGGCAACCGATCCACTTTGTTTCTTGCAACCTCTCACCACAGCCAGTATTGACCTGTCTACGCTTGTTGCTCAGTGTTGAGAGACTACTGATTTACTCAACTTGGAATCGCAGTTATTGTCTGCAACAAACTTTCTTGTCCATCAGTCTCAATGTGGCTGCACGCGATGCCGACCCCGTGGAGCTACACAGTCTTTTCGGTGGCGAAGTAATTGTTGCGCACCCGGTACTTCCGGGCTATGGACATCCCCGTTGTGAGCATGATCTTTACTGACGCATTGCTGCGTGCTACCCGTAAATTAGAAATTGTACCGGTCATTAACTCTGTCCTTTCTCTCTCTATCAGGCAGAAGGGTAGGCCCTCCTTGCAATACTGCGAAGGCCGAGCTTGGTCATTGACCCTCTTGCGTCCGTGTATACGTAGGTGGTGTGCGCGCGCGAGCTAATGAAGGCATAATGCATGCCTCATAAAACTAGTGTGCAGAAATTGGCCATTCCCTCCTCTTTCCATCGACGATACGCACGCTGAAAGTACAGAGTCCAGGCGGTACGTACAGCTGCACCATGTACAGTGCAGTCCATGTACTGTGGACAGCGCAGTGGCACGCGGCGCACATGTACTGTGCAGTACGCACCCAGCAGCTTTACGGCACTAGACTCCTTTTACACCACGTTTGAAATGGTCAGAATCGTTGTCTCCCGGAAAATGCATCGGCGCCGGCGCCTTTATGGACGTATGCACTGTGCTTGACGACGCAAGAAATGCACGGTTTAGGAGTTCGCGCTAAACTCGGCCGGCAGGATACTGTTTATTGGCATTTGCAGGCGCCGTAGTACGGGTGGGTCATGCTGCAGACGCATCTGACATGGCCCGAGAACCGGGCACGTTGCAGCACTGCAGGGGACCAGTGCACTTGCACTGCGTTCTGTACCTGGAATATCGAGTCCTGAATGGGGAACTCTTCAATAATGTTCTTCTCCGGGTCCATGAAAGTGAGGAACTTGGGTATTCCGAATTCCTCACTGGTCACCAAAGAGTACGTCAAGGTCTTTCGGCGGAAATGAAATCTGGCTGTGGCTGCCACTCTTCTCCCAGCTCCCTCTTGTAGATCGTCCTCTGGAGGGGTCAGCAGTGAGGCATAATCTGCAGGGGGAAAAAGAAGAAAGCTCTCGTTAGCTTTTCAACGGACCCTGTAAAAAGAATCCCTTGGGGAATCCCTTTAATGCCAACTTGACAACTCACATTTGCTCCACATGTACTACACACTGTGTGTAAGAGCTGCTTACAATATGTCCGTTCAACATTTCAGGTCTAGCAAAGAATACCGCACCACGATTTACTGGGCAAGTGGAGAACACAGCGCGGTCCGTAGTAGTGCTGCGTATGGACTGCGCAGTGCGTCCGCAGTGATATATACTGTACACTACGTATGGCACATATGTGTTAGTCGTATATACACCGTGTTGTGTACTTATAGCCCCACGCACCATTTGACAATTTGCCAAGACAGGCCGACGAACAATATTGTCCTGGCCTGAAATGTTTTCCCTGGGGGAAATGAAGCTGTGAAAGGAGAGAGCTTCCTTCTTTTTAACGGCGATCGTACGAGATGTGACGCTTGAGCAAAGGCCGACGACAATTCAGGCCTACCTCTTCTTCTCTCCTTATTGTTCTGGGCAAATACACACTACGTACGAAGAGTGCGCAGTGCACAAAAAGGTCTCCAAATTTCGCCAGCAGCGTCTACTACTGCTAAGCAGGCCGCGTACACAGTACTTAATACTCGCGTAGGCCCAAGTAGTTAGTTCTTGCTACTGCTGCAGTATTGAGGAACGACCTTATCGGAGGGGACAGACCCTCCAGACGTGCTTGCCTGACTTGTTGAACGATATCAAATTGATACGCCGATATCACCGTTAGTGTACTACGCGCAATTTCGTCCCATTTAGGACCGGTTGCAGAGCCATCTACTGTTGACAGTCGCTCAAGTATCTTGGGAATAGAAAAGCCTCCCCGGCCAGGTCAGCCAGGACGACGGGACGATGATGTGACTGGTGATATCTTCTTTAACATGGGAAAGCCTGGCAGTTTCACGCCCTTGAAGAGACTCACGTGTCTCGTTTCTTTATTGCATAGAGACTCCTCGCGCATTTGTGGAGGGTTTTTTTAGCTTTTTTTTTGTTTTTTGCTAGACTTTTACGCTGATAGACGCAATCGAGATCGCGGTGAGAAACGCACGTACTCGATGCGACATCAGAAAACGAAGCTCCTCAATTGTTGCGTGAAACAAGCTGAGGTGTCATTCGTACTCGTCAGGAAAGTGAGGAGGAAGACAGCCGACGAAGCTCAGGTACATGCGGTACAGTGCTACATGTGACACAACAGGCCCAGCACGCCAGGCCCACTATATTGATTTCAGGTTTGCTGGTTGCCTCCAAGGTGCCCAAGGCAAAGGGGCATCTTTTGTCGCGATTTTTTCGCGCCTGCCAGCCCCTGCATCAGCATTGATGCGTACGAGGACCCGCACTTACTACCTGATGTGGTGTGCATCTACGCTGTGCAGTGCAGCGCGGACGTCACACCGAAAGCTGCAGCAGAGAAAAGCTTGCGACAAATGCAAACTGGTCCCCGCCGATTTTTCATGCCCTGGCTGCTGCTACTCGTCCTGATGCATAAATCACCCACCGTGTAAGGACGGAGGAGATGAATGAATGCAGGGGTCGCAGCAGACGTCTGTGACAAACTAAGATGACAATCTACCAAGGTGGATCAGAAAAAGAGTCATCATGGGTTTGGCAGAGGCTTCCACGGCTCTGCTTTAGGGGTGCGAGATGCCTCGACAACCACCTTATGAAAGGTGAGGGGAGCCAAAAAGGGAATGCACTCCACAGATGGAGAGAATTAGGACGGCAGCACTGATAAAGCCAACATTTGCAGATTGGATTTTGGGGCTCACAATTTACTGCAAATGGGTACTTACCAACCGCCTCATTCAGGGTCATTCATGAAAAAGAAAATCGCCTTCAAATGATTTTCATCTGTGAGCTAGGATTTTCTACCTGCCAGGGACTTGCCCGGCTCCATCTCGGTACGCTGACTGGGCACTCCAATTACTGGGAGTGCTGGCAAAAACTTCAGACTCTTTCCACCGTGGTCGGACTATCAATTGATGCGACACCGTCAGGCCACGTTCATGGTCGGCCTGACCACTCACGCCGGGGAGGACAGAGACACGTACGGACTTTGATATTTAGATCATCCAAATGTCCTTCTTGAGCAGCCCTCGTAGTCTCCAGGACAGACCGGACGCGTCGCGTCGCTGCTGCCGGCCTTCGTTACGTTGAAAAACTGGCAGTTGCTGGTAATTCCTGTTCCTCTCAAGGACGTCCCGAATACTTGGTCAACGGTCCTTTTTTAAAGGCCTTCACGACCTGATCTAAGAGAGGAGTCGTTTGTACTTAGCTGACGAGGCCCTTTTGACCTTCTCGACACGGTGTTTGGGGACACAGAGAGAGAAATTAGAGACGCTATGCTGACAAATCTAGCCTAATGTCTTCTACTGAAAATTGTACATGAGATTCACTGCTACACTGATGTGGCAAAGTGACGACCTCACGCAGATAATAAGCCAGCTTGCGGCGACCAGTCCAAAATTTTGCTTCGACACATTGCATAGTACGTTCATTGGACTCGTTTTTCGTGCGCACTTCCTATGCTATATTTTGAGACTTCAAAGTTGTCCTCGGATAAGAAATTATGGACCTTCGTGCGCATGCTGTCGTAAATCCCGGTGGCACGTTATGGACAACTACCAAAAGCGTGTGTGTTTTCACTAGTCACGCCTTGGGCCTCGTCTGGGGATGCGTGAAGCACTGTGGGCATGGAGCAGGCCTATCTGGCGGCGTACACTACCACTGACTATATCTATTCCCACAGTGATAGCCGAACAGACTGGTGCAGGTCACATTGGGCAGAAAATTTCTTCCTCGTCTGTGGCGACCTCGCAGCTCCCGGTTGACTGTGCACTACTGCGTATGTGAACGTACGAAACCAGTCACGGGACGAAGAAGACGTCTGCTGGTGCATGCGTGTGTGCAACAATCCACTGCTTCTGCAACCCGCCGTACGCACATGTGCATGCACAGAGCAGTGTGATCGTCTGGAGACTTCAACACCGACGACAAGTTCTGAACTCGTATGAGCACATGAACGAACGTCTGTACATGCACGACAGCAGTGTGTGCACGTACGTACGTACCTACTACACATGCATGACTTTATGAATGGTTAGGCCTAGTCATTTTCCCCCATGCCTCAAGTCCTTGAGTGTATGCTATCTTGACACACGTGCCCGCCGTGTGCCCATTCATGACGAAGAGTTTGGCAGACAGTCCGGCGCGTGCAACATTACAGGAATACCAAACGAAGCTGCTGCATTCATTTTCCCCCGACTTAGTTGGTGCTGCTATTTACTCGTACTGGGAGGGAGGATTCCTTAATAGGCAGTCACGCACCTGCTGCCTTGCTGGGTAAATGTGCTAAAATAAAACTGCCGATAACTCACCTACTAAGCGCACCAATGAACGCAGCGAGCCTCGTACGAGCACAGTGAGTTACGTTTATTATGGGGCCCCTCTGCGATAAAACTTGATTTCAAGTGCAGGGATGAAGTGAAGCTACTCTCTGTGTTTTCACGCGGGCAACGCAGAGTGGAATGAGCGTGCGCACTGTAACACACGCAGTGGGTACAGGGAATCGTACATGCAGGTAGGGATGACCGAGCTGGAGTTACTCGAGCTCGACTCCCGGGTACTCGAGTACTGCCTACTCGACATCCCACCATTTTCCGGGAACACCAAGAGAAGTAGCTGATTTTGCCACTTGGCTGCTTGTGCCATCCTCGCATGTCATGACATCAAAGTCATTTTTTGCTGGTCCCAGGCAATTTTTTTTTTCAGGAATCGGGCAATTGTTTTTGTGCTGGCGCTGGAGTAGGAGGAAGTTCCATTTTTGCAGAGACAAAAGTGAAGTTTCACGCAGTCAACTCTCGATTTTGGCAAGTTCAATTATTGCCAGCAGTCCAGTTTCATGCTGATGCTCCCTTTGTGTGCTTCTAGCTTAGAATGCAATTGCTGCACCATTTCAATTTGTGCCACCTTTTACTGACCACTGACGAGTTGCAAAATTGAGGGTTGACTATACTCGAGTATCTCCTCCTATCCCACCGTACTACTCGAGTTTTTCTACACTATCCCACCCGACTGGTGCAGGTCAACGTTGACCTACGTTACGAGTTGCGCAAGCTGCACAGCAACAGCCACAACGCTGCAGCCTTAGGTTCAGTCTGCGTACGTATATTAGATGTGCAACAATGCAGCAGCAGTCATCGCATGTACGCACGTATTTTAAAGGCATAGCATTATCGCCGTCGCCTCCATTCGAATTTATTGTCGGACTTTGGAGTAGAATCAGAGTCTGCACAGACTTTGTTCTCCCTAGGTAATCCTCCCAGCAGACTTGGGTTCATTAATATGTGTTGAAAATCTCCTCTGTTCACATCACCATAATATCGTCGGTACTCTCGTACGAAGAAGTGGGGATGCATCGAGGCAAGAAATATGCCCGGGCATGTGTAGTAGGCCTAATGCCTAGGTGTATGCTTTTATGTGCTTGAGAGCAGTAAGCTGGCCCGTCAGTCAGACCCGTTAGTTTTGTGGAGCCGTCATATCAATTTTCGGGGTGAAAACAACACCCACTTCGTACTGTATGCATACGGTGCATGCATCATAGTACGTAGGGACGACGCTCGTTTATGGCCCGCTGCTGTTCTCGTATGTACCAGCATGCCTATAAGCGCAAGTAGCTGCGCGTGTGCGTACAGCACGTGTTGCTAGACAGAATTCATCTTCGGTTTCCTTTTTGGCGCCTCGGGGTGACCTACAAAGTCTGGACGCCTGGCGCATGTGGTGACGGGAGACGCTGAAGCGCATGCCTAGAGTTACTGCGCAGGCAATTCATCACTTTGCATGCTTGCTTCACACTGTACTACAGTGTGTGTGTGCGTGTTGCGCTCGGGTGGCACAATAGTTACGCATTATATTGTGTGTACTCACGTCGGCCGTTCTTTTCCTCCTCCTCTCGAGCCAGATCGACTTCAATGTTTAAGTCCGGGTCTGAAAGGTGAGAGAAACGTTATTTAGTAGCGTCACATCCACAAAGAGGCGCGTGTACCCATTAAGACGTGTGTACATCCGTCAAAATCACTCATTATGTGTCTTTATTCCTACTCCACCGCGTTCACGTACGTGTGCGTGGGGAGAGGTAGTGGAACGTAATTTGTTTTCCTCGCTTATGTTTCAAAGCTTGATGAAGATCGTTCGAGGAGGAGCAGAAGGTTAAGAAAATAGTCAAATCGACGAAAGGCGCGGGCGTTCAGTGAATTCTAGAGTAGGCCCTTTTAGGCCTGGGCCTGTGACTATGACATCCTGACCAAAAATGAGAGAGAAAGATGAAATTGTGCCATTGTGATGCTCCCCCCTGCCAGATGGATCGCGAGGCCATGTTCTGGATAGCTTTATTTAGACATTCCCCTGGATGTCGATAAGGGTCGCTCCCCCCCCCCCTCCCCCATGAACTGATTTTGAGTGACGCCTTTCCAAACAATTCTTATTCTTGCGTGGTTTGGAATTCCTGGAATTTCTTTGATTACTTTGGCTCAAGACAGAAGACTATCAACATTCCTCGTCGAAAACAAAATATTACTGTCTGATGATGCCCCAATTGACGTCAGTGATACAAGGAGGTTTCGGCTCCACCACATCAATCAATGTGCAACAGCAAACGACGTCTCCATCCACGTTGTTCGTCTCGCACATGTGGTCGAGCCCAGAATTATTCGTCACCACCGCCTTCACCAGGATTTCGACACTTCAAGTGTTTTCTCTGGCAGTTGCCAGTTTTAAAATGACAACGACAGCTGATAAACGGCAGTAAGAAGTGACACGCAACGCATCATTGAGCAAAAATACATATTCGAGTGCTCGGTGGAAAAGTGCCAAAACTGAGATGACCAAAATGATTCAAGGCTCAGTAAGTAGCAAAACTCCGGAACACCACTTCATCACAGGCGATTTGTACGTTTTCTAAGCTCCTTCCAAACGGTCAAACAGTTTCCGTCACAGCTATAAAGGCAGGACAAAATGTACTCTGGACTGTAAAATGGTGTCAGAGCAATGTGCTCTCAGCAAAGCACTCATCAGTGCCTGGGGAGCTCTGGCGGTACCTTCTATTTCCTAGAGTGAGAGTGAGAACACGATGCTTCTGCTACTGCGGAACCACCTCATTGTACCAACTTACAAACGCAGTCAAATCTCCTACATATGACAATGTTCGGTCAACAACAACACATATACGAGACTCATCATAAGTGCAGGAACTTCCGGTTTCTACGCAGTCAAATGTTGTGACTAAACAGTATTGGAGTTGTACATGAACTTCTCAAAGCCGTCTTTTTTCGTTTTTACTAAAGAAGTTTTCAATGCCTGTTTAAATTTTAGGCGTCATCAAATGTGTACACACATTACTGACAATCAAGTTGTCCCTCTTGAGACGGGCCCCAGGCGCAGACTTTTTAAATAGAGTCAACAGAAAAAAAAGCCCTCATCGTCAATGTGAAACTTGACCAGATTTTTCGCCATCACATAAGCCAGACTTTATGTTGGACAGCATCAAAACTGTCTTAAATGCAACACTTACTATTGCACCAGATTCGTGTACCGTCAATGCTGTGTCAATCCCCCACTCTTCAATATCCCCCCCCCCCAATTATCCCCCATCACTAGAAGGGGCTGAACAATAATCCCCCTCCCCCCCCCCCATGGGCATTTATCCTCCCCTGTATTTAATCCTCAGAGAGGAACGAACATCATGGCTCCTTCTCAGCTGTTTTATTGATATTGAACCACAACTATGCGACACAAAATTACATAATAGTAAACTAAACTAAAATTTCCTCTCCTAGTCATACCGCCCATCAGTTGAGCTCAAAGCTGCTGCCCTGAGCTCCAGCAGGGCATCAAGACCTTCAGGACCTGTGGCACCACCATCTCTGACCACCTGGCAATCCTCAGACCCTTCAGTGGCAATGATCAACCCACCATGCCTTAAAACATGATAGACATTGCCACCCATCTACAGTACATGCCATACTTCCTGGCAAAAGATGTAACTTTGACACAGACTGACAGGGGGGGGGCACCAGTAATCATCCCCCTCTCTGACTATCCCCGATGCACCAGAAGGGGCTGAAAAACAATTTCACGTGAAGGATCAATGGCGAGATTTGACTAAAACTTGACTCTGATTAAGTAAGTAGCTTGAATTTTGCCTCCTGGGTCACGACTGATCTTGGTCATCTCAGTTTTGGCACTTTTCCACCTAATATTCGAATATGTATTTTTGCTCAATGACGTGTTGCGTGTCACTTCCCCCCGCCGTTTATCACCTGTGGGTGTCATTTCACCGGGTGAAATTGGCAACTGCCAAGAGAAAACACTTGAAATGTGGAAATCCTGGTGAGGTTCTGAAGAATTGCGGTCTCAGCTGTATATTTGTTGCCTCTGCTGCAGCTCGTTCCTGGCCGGGCACATTTGGTCTGCCAGCCTCAAGGGGCTCCGAGACAGAGGTCCAAAGCTAAGCTGTCTGACAGCCAGCAGAGCTATCAGCTCCTTTGATTAATTGGACAAGTGGCTCGACCAGGCCAATTATGCCGTTACCTGAGATGAAAAGAGGAACCTCTGTCTTGCACCCTGACTTGGTCCCTGCCCAAGTTGTTGTGTAGCTGGCATCTGGACTGGCCTTTGAGGCGAGATCGCCACCCAGTGTCTAACACGACGTTACTCACTCAAACATATATTTCACCGTTGCTGCGCACACGCAGTCAGTGGCAGTACAGTGGCCTGGGCCAGGTAGGACAGGTAATAACCTCGTACCTACGTTGTTGCACTTCTTCAAAATGTTTGGGCCATCTCGAAGACGTTGTCGCCACTTGTTTTATGGGCGACAAGTAGCGTGCATCTGTTTGGATTCAACAGCTTTGCGAAATTTACGCCGCCGGAGGAGTTGTTTGGAAAAGACTGGCGGGAAAAAAATGGGGCCCAGGGAATTAGGCGAAAAGAAACACCTGTTCAGCAATCCTTCATATCTCCAGAAGAGATAGGCTTGGGATTAACAAGCAACTGTCTGTCCATGTGTGCGTGCACGCACCAAGTACAGCTCTATTATTTAGACACACGTACCTTGTGTGCAGTACATAAAGCTGACAAAAAATTCTGACCATTGCCTTCATGACTGCCTTAAAATGAGCCAACTTCTTTATGCTGTCGTTGCACTTCTGAAGGGAAATGAGAAACAATTTATCTTCTTTAGGCCACGCAGACAAGCACTTTAAGAGAGAACATTGCAGATTTGATACTCTGCCCTTTCATATAGCTCAGGTCTGAAGAGAGTTTTACCAATTCCTCGGAAGAAATATCTCCGTAAGTTTTGCACTGTCCTGAGAGGACCGCGTGGAAAGACTGCATAAAAGAATTTAAGGCACAAAGCTTCTTCTCATGCAGAATTTAGTACTGTGCACCCTGGTTGTGAGGGAGGCGGGGGAATATCAGAGGCGAATCCCATGCACCAAACGAATCACCAGAATTTGTCTTTCCCCACCCAAAAGTCAAGAGGAGGGCGAGCGATCTTTTGGGTGGTCGTGTTGATGGGTGAGGAACCCCTTCTTCAATGGGCTATTTACGAAGGTGGCAAAAATGCAGGTCGTAACTTTAAGGGGGGGGAAAAAAGTGAGATGACGCCCCTGCTGGAATGCATCTAGTACTCGATCACGAGGTGAGGGTTGCGCCTAAATATTGGGGGCTTCTTGGGGCCCCAAAAAGGTTGGGCATCACCATTGGACACCCCTGCAAAAATGTTTGCCAGGCGAAGAAGAGTCACTACTACTATGGCACCCGAGCAATCGGGGCTGGTGTAAATTTAGAGTCTGGTGAGTCTTCAGAGAGACTCATAAAGATGACCCAAGTGTAAAAATATTAAAGAAGCGACTCTGTTAACATTGCAGCTCCATAAGCCGTCGTTTCACCGCCGGAAAATTTGAGAGATCAGTTCCACTAAAGTTAGTTGTTTCACTGTGGAATGAATTTAGGGCTGTTTTGTCCACGCAGCGACTGTGTCTTTGCAACTTGATAAAGCTTAACTTTGCAACGGCCACAGTTCTTTAAGTTGCTTGTTTCACTTTCAGATAAAATTGCGTAACAAAGGCACGCAGCGCTGGCGATTTATTGAAAAATTATAACTTTGCACGACAGAGCTGGCGTAGTCCGACTTGGGCGTGGCACGCTCAGTGTCATGACACATAGTACGTGCCATACTGCACACGAGGGTGGCGAGCACGCATGACTTAAGAGAAGACACAG
>JAAUXU010050168.1_pt1 | contig 19865 bp, 25 predicted proteins | sample 7278151 | NCBI WGS metagenome assembly JAAUXU01 (sample SAMN14350113, study PRJNA611818) | marine sediment metagenome | isolation source: surface marine sediment (1.8m) | place: French Polynesia: Moorea | collected 2018-08 | reverse complement strand
GTCTACAGCTCATTGACAACGACGGCAACATCGAGAGACGCCCCAGCGGCGGGAGGAAAAAAGAAGATTGCCCCAAGCGACCTCAAAGAGGCCATCAGCAGGGATCCACTGAAGTTTGTGTCGACCCACGAAAAAGGGCCTCGGAGTCGCTGCATCCACGATGCGATCGGTCGGCAGTAATAGAATTGGGAGGGAAGAGGCTTGTGCGTTCGGAGAAGCCGCTGATGACGCCAGCCATTCGTCAGACACATCTGGAGCGATGCCGACGCTCCTCAATAATCTGAAGTCGGCACCCTCTTGCTGCATCATCACTTCGTCGTCGGAGTCTGTCAGAACATTGACGACGACCAAGCAACCGGCTTCGGTGATGAGCCGTGACTTCGTGGACTCAAACGGTGCCGTCGCTCCCTTGATCTGGTGCTCTATTCTCTACTAAGTTGTATCAGGAGGCATTGGGATCTGCTTTCTCATCCGCTGAAATATACGCTTCACTACGGCCTCTGCACTCTCGGAGTGTCCCCGAGTGATCCTATCATGACATTTTCGTCTTTCTTATGCTGTACAAGGTTCCGAAGGTGAGCGCCCCCACGGTAACGCCCTGCGCCAAGATGCGTCCCCTCATCATGATCTGGGACAAGCGAGAGCGTTTTGACATGAAGGCGAAGAGTCCCATCGTCAGGCACAGGGTGGTGAGAAGGGAACCTTTCGGAGAGACAATTCCGGACCATTTCTCTTGACGCATAAACAATGTCCTCACCAGCGGGAACGAGCGGATTTTCCCTGAACTTCCGCTGAAATTTTTCGGTGGCCGAGACGCTGTCGCTGTAGCCGAGGCCGGACTTCCGGTCGGTGTCCAGCTGCCTCCTCAGCTCCAACCAGTCGAACGTCTCCTCCGCCTTCTTGTCCGCGGCGCCACCAACCGGACTCCCCTTTCCCTCGACTACCATGATCGCGGCGACGAGACAACCGTCTGTGGTCCTCCAACTCTGTCGCAAACATTCGCAATAAATAGATCCATGGGGTCCTAGAACAACTGACTGACCTTGGTTCCCTCCGTCCTTCTGGTCTGAATGTTTGTTTTGTTGTGCTTTCAGCTTAGGCAGTAGCAGGGTTGACAGTCGGGACTGGTAAAGCCTCGTCGCAACCGGTTTCGCTGTCCAAGAGAAAAAAATGGGAAGCGGGAATTTGAAAAAGCCAAGACGTCAAAAGCGCCCCGAGTCCGGCGCTCTCGCGGAACAGCCTCCCGGAGTCCAGGATGCCGTTGCCCGGTCGCTCCGGACACTCGTTTCGCCGTCGGCCGCTCTTGAGGGTTTCGCCGCTGGGTGCGGGTGACTTCAGGGCAATCCCCACTGAGATCTTCCACCACTTGCTGGAATTTCTCCCGTTCTCGGACGTCGGAAGCCTGGCCCTGACGTCTGAGTGGATGAGGATAGCCGTCGTCGGCTGGGTGAACTCAAGGGTCGTCCTCAGAAGAGTTCTCGTCGATGGGACAATTCGTGACAACTCGAGAACATCGAGAAGCCAGTGGCGGTCGTCGTCGAATGGCATCGACACGGTGATGGTGGAGTTGGTCCAGTCTTTCGCCCCGTTTCGATCTTTCGCCGTTCTGCTGAAGCGACTGACCTGCCTTCTTAACACCCATGAACGAGTGCGCTTGGCCTTTGCCGCTTTCGACAAGTTGCTTCAAGAAAACGAGAGGAGGCCGAACGTGTCCGACGACTGGCTGACCACGGTTCAAACTGCACGCTTCGCCATAATGATGCACGCCTTTTCTCGCGGCTGGGACGAGAGCGAGTATCCCGTGCTGTTAAAGACGGTGGACGCGAAATTCCATCTCAATCAACGGCTGGTCAAGTTCTTCGAATGCAGCAAGCGACAAGACGTCTGCGTCAGCGCGGAGATGCACCTGAGGCTCACCTTAAGATGCCTTACTTGGGACTTTGCCGGCTCTGACTATGGACACCGAGCAGTAAGAGGAGAGCTCAATTTCACATTGGGGCGCGATTTCATGTTTCTATGTTGCAGACTTGGCTGCTGAGCATCCTAAACTTTTTGGTTGGTAGGAATCCCTCCGCACAAGCCACGCTGCTGTTTCTTCTTTTTGGTGAGATGCGCTATCACGGAGTTGACGTCCATCATCATCATATACGTTACAGGTCCCTCGTGTCAGGACGGCACGATTCATTACGATGACACGGACAAAATCTGCCACGCTGACTTGGAACTCATGAACCAGTTGAACAATCACGCTGACTGGGACGTTTTCGCCGACAGCACCCCTGATGACTTTCACGAGGTAAGAGAAGCCTTTCCTGGACATTGCACACTTCATCTGAGACTGTCGTATGCCGCAGGGCAAAGACATGTTTTTTACTCTAGCCCAAGTGGTGTGCGGCTGCATGACTTCTACGCCGAACTGGCGGGAGTCCATGCTGACGTCTGTTCTCGACCATCTCTTCACCATTCCTTCGCAGTGGAAGAGGGAGAACATTGCTGGATTTCTCCTCTTTTGCAGTGAGAGGGTAAGTGCTTACTGTATTTCATGCAACACACGAAACACTTGGGCGTCCCTCTTGACGCAACGTTCATACAGTATGTTACAGCATGAGCCAAAAAAGCCGCTTCTTCAAAGATTCACCCTATCAAGTGTCACTATGGAAAATCAGAAATCTAGTGATATGGAGTGATGCACACTTACCAATCCTTCATCGTTGCCTTCAGCGGAATTTAGTTTTACTCTTATGAGAATCTATTTCTGTCCGTTTCAGCTCATTCTGGAATACCTCAAGCACAAATTGGACACCGTTTCCGATAATTGCTATCAGTTGGTGGCCAGACTCCTCGTGGACATGGTCATCATGTCCTACAGATTCGAGAACGACCTGAACCCGAAGAGAGGAATCGGCAAAATCCTCGACTTGGTGAAACCGACGAGTGATGGCTGTGTTGAGCGCAACTTCATTTACCGGAGCTTCCTCATTTCAGATCTGTGAATATCTCCCACCAGGATTATTACGCAGACGTCTGCTCCATCATCTTTGGCGTGCCATCACTATTGAGATGGAATCACGAGAGCTGGACATGAGCGACGACGAGCTCGTCGAAATCTTGCAGAGCTTTGGCGCTCACATCATGCACAGAGCATATAACAGCACCATTGGAGGAGGCCAGCTGGTACTAAAAGAAGAGATCAAGATGGTAGACGAGATAGAAAATTCCATGACAGAGGAAATGGAAGAGTGAATTACAACATTTTTAATTTTAGAGAAAGAAGAAATCTCTCGATGAAATTGTAAGCAATTGTCATATCTTTCCTTAATTTGTTATTAATTCTGTTATCTCTGTTTGGCTGGGCGGTATTACTGGCGTAGCGCAAATTTCGTTATTACTTAAATGTTTAAATGTTATTGAAGTGTCTTCGGAGTAGATATTACGTTATCTTAATTAACTGAGAAAATATACCTTTTTGTGGACTTTATAATAAACACTCTACTTGTGAGTACTCCAGACAGTACTACACAGCAGTGTAAGACTGGCAGCCCTAAGTCCGGCCTCCCCGGTGAACTGTGTGCTTCCGCTGCTTCGACCGCTTCTGCTGCGCTCGGCTCTGCCAAGCTGGTGCGGCTGTGATGCGGTGCATCTGTCTGTTGTATTTGTCCACCTTTAGCCTCGGAGAGCCGATCTGCACTTGGACCACTTGAACCACTTGGAGGGAACTGGGGGTCAGTGTGGCGTCAGGGCCGAAGCCATGTCCACCAACTACGAAATCCCCAGCTGGTCAGTTTAGGTGAGATCCACCTCACCACGCTCTTGATCCATGTTTCTTCCGCAGGGCTGGTAAGCCTCCCACAGGACTTCACTTGGACGTGATGAAGGACAACAAGTTGATTCAGAAACTGATGATCGACGAAAAGCGCTGCTATCTGTTCGGCCGCAACTCCCAGCTGAACGACTTTTGCATCGACCACCAGTCGTGCTCTCGCGTGCATGCCGCCTTCGTCTACCACAAGCATCTTCAGCGGGCATTTCTGGTGGATCTGGCAAGCAGTGAGTGAAGCCTTTGCCAACATGCTTAAGGATTAAGACATGAACGGATAACTCCGCCTTACAGCCCATGGAACGTACATAGGCAACGTCAGGTTAGAGGCCCACAAGCCCACGCAGCTGCCACTCGACTCCAACTTTCACTTCGGCGCGTCCACGAGAAACTACATAATACGCGAGAGGCCACAAGCTGGACCAAGGTATAAATTTGTGTGAAGGCACTAATGATCAGTCGTTCAAGTATGTGTTGCCCGCTTCCTTAGACCTATCATGGAAGAGCTCGAGAAGAGCGCCAATGCCTCAGAGTCTGAATCTGGGGCTCTCCTGGGCCTTCCAGAAACGGAGACTGAGCTGGACAACCTGACCGAGTTTAACACGGCGCATAACAGGCGCATCACCATGTTAGGCATTACCGACGACTCTGCTGGGGGCAGTGGTGGAGGTCCAGGCGGTGGGAAGCATAAGAAGAAGCCTCGACGGCCCAGGCTCACTTTTAACGACGAAGAAGAGATTATCAATCCTGAGGACGTCGATCCTTCCGTTGGGAGGTTTAGAAACATGGTGGAGACCACAATTATTCCAAGAAAAGTAAGTCTACTCTTAAGCACTTGTGATGGTCTTGTAGTAAGTGATCAACACACGAAGTACGCATGCGTGTACAGTACGCACACTGGTACAAAAAATAACATCTTTTTAAGCGGCCGAACTCCTCGGTCCCCGGCCTGCTGGGCACAACGGATTCTTCTCCTCATCCTTCGCCTCTCAAACGCTCGGTGCCATCATCGTCCACTTCGTCCCCCGGAGTCCATCATCCTCATCCTCATCGTGCTGGACTTTACGACGGCCTGGAGTCCTCTATCTATTCATCTGCCTCGCTCACCTCGAAGCTGGGTCTGCCTATGTTGCCCAACCCAGCACCGGACATCGAGATAGAACCTATGCCACCCGTGGCATCTGCGTCTGCTGCTGTGTCCTCCGTGGCTCAGCAGCAGTTGCTGATGGAACAGCAACCACAGTTTGAGGATCCCGATGAGCCGAAGAAGAAGAAATACGCTAAGGAGGCGTGGCCTGGCAAGAAGCCGACGCCGTCACTATTAGTGTAACAAACTACCACAAGCTCTTGTCTCAATGCTTACAAAGCAACGTTTAATAAAGCCGTGACTCCATACTTCTTTGTGCATGGTATGACTAAACGCAGATTCCTTCTTCACCGTAAATTTATTATCAAAATATATAGAATGCATAACATAATGTATAATGGTAATCTTAGCACTTAAGATGTTCGTATTAACTTTTTTTCCTCAAGGGACGAGGGGGTGCATGCGTGCACGCTAACGTCATTGACTCAAAGAAGGACACAATCTTTCTTCCACACTGCCAGATGAGCACGTAGCAAGCGGCCTTCGCCTTCGAAAACATCACAGACTTGTAGCAAACAAGAGGTCAAGTGCAGATGCTCAGAGAGTAATCAATCGTTCTTCTGGAAGCAAATCCCTAGTAGACTGGGTGGCAATGTGACACACTCAATTCGATTGCAAACAATTTTCTCCAACTTAGACCACTTGTGGCTGATCCGGTAACAAAGAGCTGAACAGCGTGGTGACGAATGTGATTAGGGTGTCTGTTGCGCTATAAACCGCAGCCCCAACGGTCTCACCCTCCGCACCGTTTCTCTCCTGCTGGTCTATTCCTTCCTGCACTCCTTGTTCACCTTGTTCTTCCTCTCTACTTTCTCTTGGATTATTTTCTCCTGTAGCAGCCTGCCTCACCTCGTCGACTTGTCGCCTCAGCATCTCCCTCTCATCCACTTGCCCTCGTTGTTGCTGTCGCTCTTCCTGCTGTTGACCTTCTTGATTCCTAAAGAATCCCATATTCCACAGGTACACCAACAGCCCCAATCCAGTTACGATGAGGAATCTAGCCAACGACGAGTAGAAGTAGACAATAGAGAAGAGAAGCAGGACGCGCGAGGCAATGTAGAACCAGTCCAGGATGTCTCTCTGGCCCCCCATCTCTTCATCGTCGTCCATGGCGCCGACAGCGGCGCCGCCCGCGTTCAGTACCACATTGGGGGGCTGAGCGTTGACAGGGCGACCGCCTCCTCTTGCCGCCTGTGCCTCTGGCGCGGGGGCTGCATTCGCAGCACCGTTGTCACGTTCATTTGCTGCGGCGTTGCCGAAAGAGAAGGGGTTGTCGGCCGCATTAGCGGGTGGAGGAGGCAGAAAAGCAGAAGAGGCTGCGGTCAGACTTCCTCCAGCCGTGCTTGCGGCCGCTGCCGCTGCTGCGGTGTGCATGTAATGGGCATATTGGGCCAGATACTGCGCGTACATGTTTTGAGTCCACGTCGTCTAAAAAAGAAGGAAAAGAGTTCCACTGAGTCCTGCTGTATACGCGTTGAATACTGACTGACCAACCTGATCATGGCTATGCTGCTGTTCTTGGTGGTGAGCGTGGTTGTGTGGGTCAATCAAGGCACCGCTGTAGTGTTGAAGCATGGTGGCCCATGCGTGCATGTGAAAGTGATGATCCTGTGAAGGTTGTTCATGTTCTGTCTCCTCTTGGCGTTCACTGACGGGAGGATACGACTCCGCCGGGGTCTGTAGAGGCCTGGTCCTCTGTCTCAGCTCAGACGACTCTATCTTCTGAGCTTGTGTAGTCGTTGCCTTTTTGGTCTCGGTGAACGAAGACTGTTGCTGTCTGCAGACCAAGTGTACCGTGTGACTTCTGACGTCGTCGTCTGCGGAGTCGCCCAATCTGAGCACCCGATCCAGCGTGGAGTGGTTGTCCAGCAATTTGCCCGCGTAGACAAGTCTCTGATCTTCGGGCCGTGGGTGGCTCTCGAACAGACGCTGGATCTCCTCCTTCAGTCTACCCACCGACCACTCCAAGCTCACTTCAAGCTCCAAGTCCTTGCCGCATACGCTCGGAGTTCGGACGGTTAATTTTACTTGCATGGTGCAGCCGTGAAACCTAAAAATGGAAACATGGTCTGAAACGCTATCGGGCTACTGGTTGTGTTCTAGTACGTATACATATGAACAAAGACTGCAAGTACAGCTGCGGCTCCAAGGACATCTCGTAGTACGCGTACGTACGTCGTGGAGACGACGTCTCGACATTTTAATTTTAGCCCTTTTCTCACCCAAAATGTTAACTGCGTATTCTCCCGACTTGATCCTCCTTGTCCAGAAAGACTTCTCGTCGTCGTCGTTGACGAACTCGGTCGCGCTCTTACTGCGTCTCAACCTGGTGTTGGTCACCTACACTCCTAGCAATGGAGTCGGGCGGAGGCGGATCAAGTGCGATTTTCTAGAACTTCTTCTCTTCCTACTTCTCTGCCTGCTGCAGTGGCTGATGACGGCCTTGTCGACGAAGTTCCTGCCTCTCTTACTCCTCCTGGTGCTCCTGGTGGCAGCCTGCCCGACTGCCGCTTCTGCCTCCTGAGTAATGGCGTCGAGTTGACACTAGGAGTGGGTCGACCAGTCGTGCGCGTTGTAGGATTATCGACTATCAACGGGCAGCTTCGACCTACGCCTAATCGTTGCTGGCCGTGTCCCGATCAAGGAGAACAGTACAAACAGAGAGGACGCCTTTTTAAAGGTAAATGCTGCGACTGCTGATGTCCCCAAGAGAGCGTCTCTGTCAGGTGTGCCACAGACTTAGTAGTTACACCCAGATGTCCAGCGTGGCAGAGCCATCTATTGGATCCCTGATAGGCAGCTTGGAGGCCGAAGGACAGCTTGAGTAGTGATGTTGAGGATCTGAGTTTTCAAATCTGGGTACTTTAGGATATTCCACCATCAATAACGGAGGACTGCTCATCTCTACCACGGACTACTTGCATGCATCCCTATTGCTCACCCCTCCTTCTCCTTCCTCCCCTCAAGCTGTCCTTCTGCCTCCAAGCTGCCTATCAGGGATCCAATAGATGGCTCTGCCACGCTGGACATCTGGGTGTAACTACTAAGTCTGTGGCTGGGCCGTCCAAGGTGACCCCTGCCGTACCGCTGACAAGATATGCCACATACGTCACTGCAAAGCTGCAAAACTAATGTTCTATTGCTCCATAGGACATGCATCTTCCGCCATACTGAGATAGGAAGAAATTCCGATATATAAGACACGGTTTCTCGGGTACTAAAGCGGCTCCATTACAATTGCACTTTTAGGCCTCAAAACGGCGCTTTTGTAACAACGTATGTAGTGTATATTGGTCGTGCTGCCACTGGTACGGCATGGGTCACCCTCCCTCGATCCTGGACGAGTCAGCTGACAGAGGGCGTCCTCTATGTAATGTACTACTTCTCCTCTGCGGTCTCGATCGTTCCCCGTCGTGCTTGGCGACGGACGGACCAATGAAGGCCGGACACGGTCCCTAAGCGCAGTTTGTGCTCGCGGCGCGCCTCGCGTACGTCGCCGCCTTCCCGCCGGTGGCGCGCGTTCCTGTTCCACCAGATGCATCTTGGTACTGCTTATGCAATAGCACACGGACGTCGGACGTGTCACAGTGAACAGTCGTCGCAGTTGATGACTCGAGAGACTTTCCTTGCATCACCCCAAGTCCGTGAGAGCGCACGTTCTGTGTAGTATTGCATGTTCAAATGACGCGTCGTGAACTGCACCTGTATATTACAACCGAGCTGTATGTACGTATGACACCCGACGCTACATACAAGACTTGTCACATCTGTGCTCCTGGTGTACAGCATGATCGTTGAACCATTCATAGATGCTGTTACACAACTATTTCAGCTTTAGCAGTCACCCAGGCTAGCTCCATCGGCTAAAACACTCGTATGTTCTCTTGCACGTTGCTCAGCTCGTCGTAGTTCTTCCACCGATCATTCCTCCTGTTGTACAAGCCGTGAATGACTCCTACTGCGGCTGTGAATCCACCCTCTGCCGCCAGATCGGCGGCTGTTTTGCCCTCGTTGTTGACTTCCCCGGCCGACTCGGAGTTGTAGCGCAGGAGAGCAACGATTGCGGCCAAGAAGCCACGCGCCGCCGCCACGTGGAGAGGCGTGTTTCCCTCGATGTCAGGACTGTGGATAGGACAAACAGCGCGTCCACAAAGCATGTGTGCCAGAGCGAGAAGCTGATTCTGGAGAGACACCGATGACGATGGTCAGTGAGAGCATTTTTGAGGAGTGCAACACCCTGACCTTCTTTGCAGCAATATGCATGGCCGTCTCGCCAAAGCAGTTCCTCCTGAAGAGATCTGATCCGGCGCCCATAAGGAAGATAGCCAGCTCTTGGTCGCAGGCCTCCAGAGCCATTATCAGTGCTGTCTCTCCAGTTCTGCCGAAGAAATACTGCATAAGAAATCAAGATCGTACCTACGGTACACGTCCCATGTGCCATATTTTAGGGAACACTTCCGGTCTTTCGTAAAACTTTATCAAGACCTACTTCGTGCGCAATGTTAGAACATTATTTATTACCGTCGAAATAATGTTGAGGTCATTTTCTTACAAAATTATTGCCCTTGTCCTCAATGACAGCCTCCTCCAGCTGACATTTGGGTGACAGTTATGACATAGCACATGCGATGCAATACTGTTTCACGTAAGGTATGAATATAATGCGTACGTCCCTACTGAGTCCTGACTCACCTATTTGGCAGGTTTATGTCACACTTCCCAGAGGCCAGAAGCGCTTCGAACACTGACAGAGGCGGAGATCTCGTAACAAGGCGATGAATGACAGCCTCCTGATGAAGAAACTTTATTTACAGAGGCTCCGTCAACGTTTTTGGGTCAGCCTCATCACCTGTGTCTTCCAGGAGCGCATATTCAGATCCGTTTGCTCGAGGAGGGTGTTGTACAGTCTCCAGGCCGCCTCCTCCTCTTTCCCTAACTGCCCCAAGAACGACTTTGAGGATACCAACTGATGCAACGGTGAGCGACCAAATAAGAAATCTTGCGCATTGGCAGCCTCGCTCGAGAGCGCCGCCACCGCCAACTTGGCTTGTCGCATCTCAACTGCACGATGCAGCGCCGTTCGTCCTTGGACATCACGGACTTGAACGTGCGACGACAGGACGGAGATCACAGAGGCCAAGGAGTCCTCATCGCCGTTGCAGTCCTCAAAGATGGCAGCGATCAGGCTGCGGCCACGCTCGTCAACCAGGAAAGAAATTCCATCATTGCTCACGTCGCTGCAGCTGCCCAGGAGGACTGCGAGACAGTCTGCGGGAGATTTGGCACGGAGGGCAGCAAATAGTGGGTTCATCACGGAGCCATCGCCGATCGGATAGAAAGATAACATGTCCAAGGAGGCTGTTTTAACAAGTCAGACGTACTGTGACAAGCATAATCAATGAAAATGCTTCTGACACTTACAAGTTCTCAGATATCCTTTCAAGCATTCTGCAGCATCCTCACTCTTCATGATTGAAATCAAAGTCGCGCCACATTTCACTCTTGACACATCACCAATCTTATCACTGCTAACCTTGTCATTCTCTACCTTCTCCATCACGTCCTCAAAGCTGCAGTTGGAATGCACAACTTTCTGTTGTGATACAGACTGTGGCAGTTTTTCTACTACTGACGACCGCTTTACTGCTGAGATAGACAATCCATACTGAATCTCCAATTACACGAAGTAACAGAATAGTGCAATCTGTGCCACGTAAGTGTACTCGCCCCATGTATGTAAGTAACACGGCGGATGGGGGATGAGAAGACAAAAACTGTTCGTATGCTCGTTCACTGTCAGCTATTGATAAATAATGCACCACTACTTCGTACAGAGCAGAGGACGAAGACAGGACGAAGAAGAAAATGCTTCGGAAGCAAGTGTGAGCTGAATGCTCACAGGCAACAACTGTCTCGTCTCTTCACTCATTCGATTTCTCTCGCGCGCACACTTTGAGCAGGACAAAGACGCCAAAACATTCTGCGTACTAAGCGCAGATTTCGACTATTCCTTTCTTCACAGGGTGGTGCAGGCCAGAGAGTGCGCATACATATGTGTCTTGGGAAACGAGGGCAGCACAAGTCGATATAAACACGTGATGCGCTCTCTGATGGGCACCTCTCGGCCCTAAATGTGCATTTTTTGCCCCTTCCACTTCTTGGGCGGGCCGCCGTGGAAAGATCATGGGTAGGGAACATTGATCTCTACGTGCACGCGCGCTTGTTTACCTGCAAAAGCGATCTTGCAGATAACTGCCCAAAGCCTAACAGATCCCCCATAATCAAACAAGCATTGGCTGCTCGTAAGGTGCGGCCGCTGCTGCTCAAAAATTTCGCGGCCAAGAAAAAAAAAGGTGGGTTGAAAAAACCCTGGTGCTTGTCTAACAGATACCTGAAACACAGAAGGCAGGCATGAAGCACATAGTACGTACGGTAAGTCCTCAACTCCCCCTTCTCTAGCAGAGCGAACGTCAAGTCGTATCCTTCGAAACGTTCTCTTCCTTCGTTATTCATGCAATAGACCATTGCTGTACGTATGTTCCGTTCACATTGAAAAAAGGATACTGATCTCAATGAGCACGGCGAATGGATGCAGTCCCCCTGTCTCCATACTTTTTCATTGCTCTGACCAAGGTTTCTTCCAATGGCTTCCAGACGACTTCGTCGTATTCGCCATTTGCTCTCCTGCCGGCTGCTGGAGTAGGACTACTTTGGCTGGGCTTGAAGTTAGGTCCTCTCAAGTAGGGTGTGAGGCTCAGCAGCAGGAGGGTGGCTATGAGCTTCATAGACAAGGTAAATTACTCTACAGTGTAGCATTGTTACTTTTTATGCTGGCTCTTACCCCGTAGGTATTAAAAACTATGATCCGGACAATGCACAGTGGACAAAGAATGTTTCTGAAGGCGAGCTGCAAGTTTGACTCCGTCACCGTTGGTGTGATTCGTGAAAGCTATGTTAGGTTATTTTTAATCTCTGCACATTTTACACCAATATCTATGTAAGTTACCTGAAGTCGACCCTGACGTCTACCAGCGAAGCTACCACTGCCACCGCCTGATAAAATGTTCAGGATCTCAGGGAAGGAGTTGAGGACGACGGGCGGCAAAAGAAACACTATCGTAGCCAGTAGAGACTAAAAAGGGCGAGTTAACCTCTCAAGCAAGGACTTTTGATGCAAATCTTACCGATCCCCAAATGATGAACAAGCTGTATACGGCAGCGTCCTTGCTCGCCACACTGGCCAGCACGGCTTGAACAGAGAATCTTTCCGCTGGCATCGTAGTGGAGTAGTCCCAAAGTAGAAAGTGCACCCACATCCACATAAGCTGGACCATGACGTACTAAGACACCCGACACATACAAGATCATGAATACTTTCAACCAGTAAAGGAGATGGAGTAATTTTCTATTACCGCCACGATGGATGTGATCATCATGTTGAATGCTGACTGTGGACTGGTGAAGAGAGTGAATCCGTTGATGAGTTGAGCGTTGACCGGCTGAAGAGTTCGAGATGCAGCCATGAAGAAGTCATCATCATAGGGCAGCCAAACTGCAGCACTTTTCGCGCCAAATGGACTAAAAAGTTGTTCCTTAGATTGATGTAGCATCATTACTTCGTTGTAGCCTCTGCACATGAGGACTGCTCAGAACAGAATAAGATACTTCAAGGCAGCGATTAAGGAGTCTTTATTACGAAATGACATGATCACGTCAAGCAGACGCCCATCACTGGTACGAAGCGTGCGCATGTAAACAGGGTGTGGTGACACTTGTACAAGTGTGCGTATATTAAAAGAACTACCTGACCTGAACTTTCATCGAGGAGTAGGGAAGATGTGCTGTTCGTGACATATTCGCGTTCTGCAAAAACAGTGCAGCCAGCTTAAAAGGTGCTAGGACGTCACTGTTCTGAACTCTTCATACGCTCTGCATTGTGATTCCTTGCTGAAGCTATTATTAGATCAGCTTGAAGAACTTGTCGGTGAGATCGTTTTTTCTCAATTTTGCCCCTGTCGGTCTCTCAAAGGTAAGTGGCACGTTAACGAAGGGCTTCTTTTTAGTCTCCTCGCCCATCATGTCCTCCATGCTCAGCTCCAAGTACTCGCCGAGATCCCACTCCATCTCGGGTAACCTCTTGGCAGTCACAAACGCCTTGGCGGCCTTGGACACTTGGGGCAAGGCATGATTCTGCAATGTGGTCAGCTCCCACAAACTGCTCTCCACTGCTCGACACTTGGACGGATCAGACTCGTCGGGTAAATAGGGATCACACTCAAGTTCTTCTTGCTTATTCACATCTTCTGAGCCATAAACCATTCTGGTGAGTCCTCTGTGCCTGATCAAAAGATTGCCCACGAAGGGAAAGATGGCCAAGATGGCGTTTGCCGGCGCAGATAGTGACAGCCGAGCCACTCGCTTGGCGAACGCCGCCACCAGGTACTCGGGAAGATGCGTGGACGTCAGGAACAGGTCGGCCATGTGCAAAAATCTCGCGCGGTAACGAGCATGGAACGCTTCGCGCGTAAACAGTGCGTACAATTTCTCATAGAAATCTGGGTATTCCAGATTGTAGCGCTGGATAAGCGTGAAGAGGCCACCCAGGGCAAGGATACTGACAGCTCCACCCACCGAGTAGGACTCCAGCAGAAAGTCTGTGAGAAGGAGCGGTCGGGTAAGGTGAGGTAACACTCTGTCATCCAGCATTACTAGTAACCGTTTATAGAGGGAAGGATCCATCTTCAGCTTAAGGTAGTACTCCCAGACTTCATTGAAAGCTTTCTGAACAGATTCGTAGTTGAACTGATAGAGGCTCTTGGCGCCTTCGGCGTCGTCACCAGCATGATCTTCGTTGCAGAGAAATGTGGGGAGATTAGCCTTTTCCTTGTTTTTCGGTTGGCGGAAGTCTATGATCTCCAGGAGTCCAAGCAAGTTGGATTTAAAGTGTGCCATTTGGTCCGACTCCACCACTTCGTCCTTTCTGGTCTTGAGAAACTTGGCCAAACCCTGCAGCACGTGTTGTTTGACGTCCCAGTACTCTGTAAATTCTTTAAACCTCTTGATTTGTTTCTCACGGCTGTTGTCGCACGAGCACAGCACTGGCAGCAGAGAACGCAGCAGTCGGGACTCCTCGCCGGACCAGTGATCCACTCCCTCACCATTGTCTCTGGCCATTCTCCTCCTAAAGAAGGCTCTCACCACTCGGAAGAGGCCAACTAGGGCAAACTCGTTAAGACTCTCTTCCTTAGATGCCAGCATGGACAGCATGCGTTGCCACACTTCCTCCAGCCTCTCGTTGAACCACGAGCAAAGCTTGACACGTCCTTCCTCATTCTCACCAACTTCGTCTAAGTCTCCTTCGATAATGTAATGCTGGAAAATCTCGACCAATCCTCTTAGGGAGGCGACGGCGCGATGCACGTCCGACTTAGAGGCAGCCGCAGACACTACCAAGTTGTCCCTTAGTTCCAGGATGTCGTTGAGGTTCTTCCTGTCGGAGACGACTGCCTTTACTTTGGCGTTAATCTCCTCTCTGGTCCTCGACGAGCCGGCTGACGACTTCGGCTTCTTCGCCTTCATGGTGAGTTCGATGATGCAGTCTTGAGAGCCCGAGATGCGAAACGCGTGTTCACTCTTTGTTGTTGTTATTGTTTACATAGGATCGAGAGGTTGCGTGAAGAAAATGGAAAAGTCGCGGCAACAAAATTTGTGCAAACTCACGCTGTTACTGCTAGAGAGCCGGGAAGCGGTGCCACTGTGACCAGGAATATGCCGGTTTCCGACAAAAGACGGATAAAAACCCCAAACAAGGGAACGATTGGCAGGATTGGCTCAAACGTTTGTGGTCACACTGAAAATCCTCAACAAGCCACAGGAAGGAGAAAGAAGAAAACTGGGAAAGAAATTGTAAGGTTAGGTCAAAGTTGTTCGACTGGACCATTATGTCGCTGGAGAGCGCATTGAAGGAGGACGCCGCGGCCTCGGCGGCCTCAGCCGCTGACGAGGGCCTTCCGGAGGAAATCCTTCGGATGGGTGTGGACGAGCTGGACGCCCGGACCCGTCTCCTAGACAATGAGGTCAGAATCATGCGCTCCGACCTTATGAGGATCAAGCACGACCTGCAGGCGCAGGACGACAAGATCAAAGAGAACACTGAGAAGATCAGGGTGAATAAAACTTTGCCCTACTTGGTCTCAAATGTGATCGAGCTTCTCGACGTCGATCCAGAAGAACTTGGCGTGGAAGAGGATGGTGCCAACGTCGACCTAGACGCTCAGAGGAAAGGCAAGTGTGCGGTGATCAAGACCTCAACAAGGCAGACGTACTTCTTGCCCGTCATTGGACTCGTGGAGCCGGAGAAGCTTAAGCCAGGTGATCTGGTCGGCGTCAACAAGGACTCCTACCTTATTTTGGAGGAGCTCCCAGCGGAGTACGACTCGCGAGTCAAGGCTATGGAAGTGGACGCGCGGCCGACAGAACAGTACTCCGATATTGGCGGCTTGGACAAACAGATTCAGGAGCTGATCGAGGCCGTCGTGCTTCCCATGACCCACCGAGAGAAGTTCGAAAACATCGGCATCAAGCCACCAAAAGGAGTGCTTCTTTACGGTCCTCCCGGCACAGGCAAGACCTTGATGGCGCGCGCTTGCGCCGCTCAAACGAAATCTACTTTTCTTAAGCTGGCTGGACCGCAGCTGGTGCAAATGTTTATCGGTGATGGAGCGAAGCTTGTTCGCGATGCCTTCGCCCTCGCCAAAGAAAAAGCCCCTGCCATCATCTTTATAGATGAGCTGGATGCTATTGGAACTAAGCGGTTCGACTCCGAGAAGGCCGGTGACAGAGAAGTTCAACGTACCATGCTGGAGCTGCTCAATCAACTTGACGGCTTTAGCTCCACGGCGGACATCAAAGTAATTGCAGCCACAAACAGAGTAGACATACTTGATCCAGCCCTTCTGCGATCAGGTCGTCTTGATCGCAAGATCGAATTCCCTGCTCCAACTGAGGAAGCAAGAGCGCGTATTATGCAGATCCATTCACGCAAGATGAACATCAGCAAGGATGTGAACTTTGACGAACTCGCTCGCTCGACTGACGACTTCAACGGCGCCCAGTGCAAGGCGGTGTGCGTCGAGGCAGGCATGATTGCGCTGCGCCGGGAAGCAAAGGTGGTAATGCACGAAGACTTTATGGATGCCATCCTTGAAGTCCAAGCTAAGAAGAAGCAGAACCTAAATTACTACGCTTAAAGGCTGGCGTTGGGAGATACCGTGTGCACATACTACAACAATCATGGTATCGGGGTGAATCTTTATAGAGCTGCATCATTTGTCTGACCCATGAACGCAGATAATACACGAAGATTTCAGTCTTACGATTAGAATCACGACCGCTTTGCATCGTCATTGTCATTTCTTGTAAATCAAAGCTTTCTTCTTCTCCTTTATCAGCCTCTTTTGGGCGTCTTCTGCCACCGCATGCCAAGCACGAGCCTCCTGCAGCAAAAGGTCGCTGTCGTCGGTATCGGACGAAGTGGTCGTTGTGTAGGCGTCCCTCGTGTCAATGTCCGGCCCGCCCATGGACTGAAACAATCATCTAAGCTGACCTAGTGTCCATAACCTGTAATCTTTGCATTGAAGAATGAATGAGACCCAAAAGGAAGAGGGGACTTCTCGACTGCTGTTTCTTCAGCCCCTGGAAAGGGGATGCGGCCTCTAGGACCGGGAGAGGGGGTAAAAGCAGCAAGCTGTATGACCAGAATGGTCACGTAGTCAGTGCTGGTCCGAGCTACGTCATTGCTGTTCGTGCACTACCAACTTTGAAAGTATCTGAGTTACTCACGGTGTATAAGTCTCCAATATCTCCCACAAGCTTGTTCACCACTTGTTTGCCGTGCGCCGCTGCCGCTCGAGTCATGGCGTCTATAGCTCTCTGGCGCGCCTCGGCAACCTCCGCTAGCGCCAGCAACGCCGGCTCAGCGGTCTCCCAATACGAGTAGATGGCCTCGCGTTCGCTCTCGCTCAGTTTGTTCCACCAGGGCTCGATGAAGGGATTCAGGAAGTGATAAGGGTGGTCCTCCGGGAACGGTGCCACCACCGACCTCGCCAACATGACTACCAACAAGGTGCTCAAGTACGCGCAAACGGTGCAACCCGGCATTTTGCTTCAGGTGCTATAACTGCGGTGCCAGCAGAACTACGGCTCACTCAAAAGTCACTTGGACGTCCGAGAGAATTTGGTCCGGGACTGAAAGAAGTACTAGTGTTACTGCCTGATCAGTAATCACAGTCCTCCAGCTCGTCGACCGTACTCATATTCCTCCTGGATCCCTTTGATTGGGCCATTGAGGTGCCTCCAGCTCGTTTGCATAACGATCTGCAGGTAAATCGATCGATCTTCTTTCTATTTCTGTCGCACCCGCATCTCAATGTCTTCTTAGGTGTCGCTATCGGAAAGTTTGAGACCCTTTTTTGAGCCCGTGAGCTGTTAGGCAAGAGTGTCTTTTAAGAGACACTCTTGCCTGAAAGGTAACAAAAAGATATCCAACTCACATAGTCCCATCGATCATGGACCAGAGGATCCTTGAATGTGTGAGTAGTCAGATCAAGCGATTGCGCACGGTGGTAGAAAGTCACATGCACAACCAGACACCTTAGTTACACATCGTCGTGGGCTTTCATTCTCAAATCTGGTGCTGCTTAAGAGTGCATATCTTGAAAGAGGAAAAGAAAGCCCCCATTGTGCTTTCAGATCCACACCTTTCTCTTGGTTGCGGCATCCAGAGTGCCCTACCCTTCCTCAGCGTCATTACTTTCGTCACTGCCAGCATTGCTTGCGTCACTGATGGTTTTCTCCTACTCGGATGATGCGCGGTTCATGCGGTTGTCGCTGTTTCGTACTCTGACCCGCTGTAATCCAATGCTTGCAAATGTTGAAAACAAGTGGCACGTTGGAGTTGTTTTTCCAGCAATGATCTTGAGCAATCGCTTAGTCATATAGGCTTTCAAGAAACTCGACGGAGATTGCGAAAGCTCCCGAAAGTTCTCTCTCACTAAAGCTAAAGAGCTATAATAGCGGTGTCACTCAGCTTCTCCGTGTCACTCGCTGGTGGGAGAGGAAAGGAGCATCATGTGGATGCAAGAGGTGCATTGCTGGTACTTTCTGTGCTGGATGTTATGGGTTACTGCAACACAAAGGTATAAACAAGTCCTTGTATGTACCTTGTAGTCAGTGACGCAAGCGTTAGTCAGAGTAATGTGTCACCTTGCCAAGGATGCTACGCAAAGCACCGCGAATTGATCTGTAAACACTCGTGCACGTAACGTTGGATGATGCTCGTAATACTCGCTATTAATTCTGAGTAATCTTTTCCTCCTACAGTCATCCCGGACGTCTTCTTTTGCAAGAAATTGTATCGCCCCAAGGAGCTCCTTCGCCAGTCCTCACAATCCCCGGGGAGGAAGTCCCGCTTGGTCTCAGCTGGCACGCCGCAGTCGAGCCCGTCAGACTGAGGAGAACCGCCAGCGGGAGCATCTTGGCCTACATCAGTGCTAGGACTAAGCGAGTGCCATCCATTGGTTTCCGCTGCACCTCGGGACACGTGTGGAACGGTCTGCTGCAGCGCTGTGTGCGGGCAGCGCCCAACGGCGACAACGACGACCACATGGAACACATTGTCAACATGTTCACCTAGCACAGTAGAGTATCGCATGGCCCGAGAGAGCCCGATAGCGTCTTCCTGGATGAAACCGAAGCATATACTACGACCTATTAAGAAGTGTTGAGAAAACAAGATCAATATGTTCTGTGTGGCCCTTAGAGATGCAATAACATTAGTTTAGCTGCACAGCAGTACCAAAAAGCATGTGTTGTCCTACGTAGCCATACAGAGATTCCTAATATAGATAAAAAGATTAAAAGTTCACTTTGATCTTCAGTGACTTCTTGCTATTGTGGCGCTGTCGACCAGTTTTTACACCTGAGGTCGACTGTTTGCGTGCACTTGGAGAAAAATCTTTTTGTTCCCCCAAAGCACAACACAATAATGCTCAGTTCTGCCAAAAACAAGCATGAGTCATAGCTTATGACGAGAACTGAAGTAGCCTTTGACAACGGTAAAGCAACAGTGAAACACGAATGGAGTTTGCTTTTTTCTCCTATCCACACGTAAGCCTTTAGCCTCCACTATACTTACGTACGTGTCTCCCAGCGAGTTTTCTGGCAGGTGTAGAGAGCAGCATTTCTAATTCGATTGCTTCACGCTTGCTCCCGGATCCTATGTGGAGAATTCTATCATGTACGAGGTTGGCGCACCGAGTGCACAGATCTTTTGAACATAACATTACGCCATTATGATGCACTACATCACCGTCTGCTAAAATACGATAGACCCACACTGCACTCGTCGATTCAGGAACGGTGAGAAGAGCATCTGGCGCAAGATGTAGCTGTCCTCCTCTCCAGACGTGATGCCAATGCTCAGTCTACGTAATCGATTCTGGAGGGAAGTGCATGTGGCCTGAGGCCTGCCCTACGCCCCACAGCTCCCTAAACTTGTCCCTCAACTTCGATGGTGACAAGTTCGATAGTGGCAAAATGGTGTGCACAAAGGTTCTCCCTCGTCTGCTCAGGGCGGTGAGGGCCATGGAAGGCTGGATTGACAACTACAGACTGTGTGGAGCATTGTTTTTGTGCGTCCCAGACTTAGTTGTCCAAGTTAGTTGGTCTGACTTGTAGAATTTCAATGAAATTGCTAAACAAGCAATGAATTTGTTGGCACAATTCCTTCTGTACAGTATGCGTAAGAAAAAAGACCCTCACTGCCTTGTTGAGGGCTTTTTTGGCCTTGACCAAACGACGCTCTTGCAGATTTTTGGAAAGGGCTGGCTTCTTGACCTTAGC
>JAAUXU010091167.1_pt1 | contig 19869 bp, 16 predicted proteins | sample 7278151 | NCBI WGS metagenome assembly JAAUXU01 (sample SAMN14350113, study PRJNA611818) | marine sediment metagenome | isolation source: surface marine sediment (1.8m) | place: French Polynesia: Moorea | collected 2018-08 | reverse complement strand
GAGATCAGCTTCGAGGGCGAGATCAGCTTCGAGGGCGAGATCAGCTTCGAGGGCGAGATCAGCTTCGAGGGCGAGATCAGCTTCGAGGGCGAGAGCAGCTTCAAGGGTGCGATCAGCTTCGTGTCTGGAGTCTGAGTTGCGGCGAGTCTTATAATAACCCGAGCAATGCCGGGCACCTCTGCTAGTAAAAATATAAAGCGCTATGTGTCTGTCTGTCACGAGGTTGGCGCTCCCACCACTGGACCGATCGTCCCCAAACTTGGTCAGCAAACACCACGTTCCTCATGCCGTAGAAGAGCGGGGTAAAGGTGCATTTTGAGGTCATTTTGAGGCCGAGAGCGAGGAATGATAGCAACTTCACTAAGCAACTTGACGACACTGGGGAAGAGAGGTGTGTGAGGTGCTCCAGCTAATCCAGTCTCAAAAGCAAGAAGAAAGCTCTCTGAGGACTTAGGTAGAAAGGAGAGGATCGATCACGGAGAGCATGGACACCAAGGAGTTCGTGGACGGCGCAGAGCGCGCAAACAGCATGGAGATCGCAGTCTGTGACGACTAGGAGTGGTCGCTCAGTTACTCTTACTAAAGAGCGTTGAACAGACACACGACTCCGACACAGTACTACTAATAAAAAAAGATGTACTGATTTTTGTGTCACAAACGTTCTGGACTTGCTATCAGTCGTGTCAAGTTACACAGACCTGGAGAAGGCAAAAAACCATTTCATTCCTGTCATCATGATCTGTGCGCATGTACCAATCCTAAGGCAATGTCCTAAAACCTCTCCTCGTCATTGGTGTTTTGCTTCTGGCGCAAGACAATGAAGGGACTTCGGAGATTGACCTTATCGGATTTCTAATCAACGGTTATCACGGTAGAAGGTTGTTTCACAATTTTGGCTTACATTTAGGACACAAGTGCGCTGCCAAAAGTAGACAAGGCCTTTTTGTCTGACCTCTTCCAGTAGCATTCACCCAGCTCATTCCAAGCCTCCACTAGGGAGGGTTCCTTCTTCACTGACTTCAAGAGGTCTTCCTCAACAATAGGACTATGGTCATCGAGGACACGACCACAACGGTACAGAGACTGCGCCTTTGGAGCCTTCTCCATAACTGATGCCAATTAGTGGACGCAATCTGAGAATCTTTGATCCAGCTTGTCTAGGGAATCCTTGATCTCTAGCTAAACTTTCATGGCCTTCTTGTTCGTCTCCTATGGTTTGTAGTTGTCGAAGAAGTAACCGCCGAAGTCGCAGTCATCCTGAGTGCCTGAATTACATAGTCAATGGGACAACGTCAAACAAGGTACGTGGTCTTATCCAAGTCAGTACATGGATCTCTTTGACATACCACGGAAAAGAAATAGAAATGTAGACATAAGAATGGAATCCTCTTTCTCCTGGTGATATCACTTAAGGGATCACTTGACTGTCGTATCAGGTAACAAAGTAACTGTGAATTTGAACAGTGAGAGTTGGAGAGCACTTTAGGAATGTTTGTTGACACGAAGAGAGGCTGCAAGGGATGCCGTCTACGGCAGATCAAATATCGTTATTGATGTTGCGTGACTTCAACCAAGAATGTTACGACACGACACTGAGATCAGTGCGTACCTATGCGTGAATGGCGCTGCTGGGTGGATGCCTCCAAATACATCTTGTCACTTCACCCGTCACTTCGCGTACACCTTGGCACTGGACCCCCCCCCCCAACTCACCTCACCCTCTAAGTCCATCAAAAAGCATCTTCCATCCCTGCCACCTCTCCCTACCAATCCCTTGGCCAAATTTTTGTCCCTAAAATAAGTCAACTGAGTCAAAAAAGGTCCATTCTAGCATTTATATCACCTCAATTCCGTTTATTTTTTTAAAACACATATTATAGAATATCAATTTAGTCCATCAGCACCCTTTCTGGGAGCCAGCAAAGAAGACCTCACTTTGAACAGGTAGGTATACGGAGTAGATATCAGTACGTAAAGATCTGTGATATCCATTTCCAAAATCTCAGTACTGATTTGCAGTAAAGAAACCAAGGGCTTGTTGTCCATTGAAACCACAAAGCATACCAGATTTAGTACATCTGCTTGGTAGTGGAATGCCAAAAGGCCTTGGGTTTTTTTTTAGGAAATGCAAAGTACATGAAGTATGTGAAATATATGAGTATGTTTCATGCACTGAGCCAGCTAAGCTAGGTGGAAGACGAGGTACACAGAATCAAAAAAGACTGGGTACAGCAAAAAGAAATGGGTTCTTATTATTGAGCAATCTCAAGTATTTTTATTACAGTTTTTATTCGCATGCGATGGTAAAACAATTATCTCCATTAACATGAGGTTCTAAATCCACTCGCTTCACATCAGCAGAGTTCTCATGTTTTGGGAAAAAGACAAGAAGTCTACGTCGGGCACGTCAGTCAGGACGAGGAGGAGTCCATGCTTTCGTGCATTGGCGTAGTTGTTCATGGTCCTCATCTTTTTCTAGTTTGCCAGATGTCACTGTAAGAGCCACAAGAAATCTTGTTGGAGGCTCATCTTCTAGATGAACTAGCAACGCTTAATGATTGTGGGAGTATTGACGAAGCTGTTCCATTGTCGATTCGCTGCCTAGTACAGGTATGTGACTATAATGAAATACTTCAAGGAAACCCTATTTTTTCTAGTGTCCTCCTCCATGTCTGGTCACACTCCCTGCTTGTCCTGTCTTTTGGCCTGTCTGGTGCTATCTGGAAATCCTACTGACAGGATCCTGTCTATAGGATCTCCAGTGCCACCTGTCTTCTGCAACCAGGCTGTAGCAGCTGTTGGACTTTGATGCTTTGTATACTTCTGTCTTTAGGCAGCCCACAACAGGAAAAAAGAGCTAAGAAAGAGAATTTCACTTTATGCTGACATGTCACCCCAGAGATACAGTGATTATGATGTCATCCAGTTATAGAAAAATGATAAGTTACGAAGGAGTCAATACGAGACATTGGACTTGACTACATCATGCCACAAATTGGTGGCAACGGTGCAACAAAACGTGATACGTGCAATTGATTCCGAATTGTTTATTGCATACGTAGACATTGGGTATTGACATTGACCAAACTTACATAGAAAACTGTGAGTTCGGGCTGAACGAAACTCTTGAAATCCTGAACAATTTGGAAAATGCAGACTGTGCTGAAAGTTTATACATGCAGAAGATAAGTGAAAAGGTATTTCTCCGATGTCCCCGATTTTATATGGATTTTTTAAGAAGAGTCAAAGGGGGATAGCAGAAAAGTACCATCGTGCAGTCATTTTCCAGACCCATGAACACGTCCGTGCTATGGTTCTGTTTCTCATCCTTCCGTCGAGTCTCCGTACAGAGTGGCGTTCCTTGGACATGTGTGTTATTCGTACTGCAGCCGAAACAAATCAGCTGCTTATTTCAAAAAGTGCAGCTAAACTTTTTTGAAAAAGTCAATTCCGGTCGTTTTGACCAAACTTCCCACATTGGACACCTGACGACAGCGACCAAAGTTTGCTTTTCCTTCATCAGTGTAATGGATGAATCCCACGCACTTGGTGTTCATGGAGCAGAACAACTGAAAAATGGCAAACAACGCCGTGGCGATAAGATGTGACGACACTAGGAAAGTCGAGGTGTCTTTACTGACTCACCCTACAAAAGAACTCCCCGTTCTGCAGCTTTGTCGAGGGCAGGGACTGGGGTGCCTTGTCCGGCATCCGCTGATAGCTGATCGCTCTGGCCACCGGCATCTCCCAGCAGAGCGTCAGGAGGAGGACGAAGGAGACCAACTTTGGATGCATGTTGCTAGCTGCGTTACGCACCTTCAGACCGATTCCCTGGCAATGAGCGAGGTGGAGGAGAATGAATGACAACGACCGATGGGACCACTTGAACCTGAACCCGTCAGTCTCAATTGGCTTGTTACGCAATCGGACCATCGCCTGCTCCAGCACACACGCACAAAGAAGCCCTGTTTGGCGGGTGTTAAGGCCATGAGCATGGAGGGCTGGGAGCAGTTGCCATGCCTCACTAATCAACGTACCTGCATACTTGGTTATGATATGCTGGGTCTCGACGAATTCGATCGCTCATGCACAACAAGCTGAATCTGACTTCAAATCTCTTTGAACAGACGTTATATTGGCCTATTTTATGAGGGAGGGTTTTTCCAAATGCGTTCCTGAGGATAGTGACTCCTTATCTGGGGTGTTATGACCCACTGACGAGAAATGGTCAGCAGGTGATGAGTTGCTGGAGAACAGATGAAAAAAGGCTTCTCTCTGCTTAGGTTGACCATGACGTATAATACTTTTGCTTACGATACTTTGAAATTGGATTCATTTACCCTGAAATGCAGGAGAGTTCTTCTATCGACAATTTCATTGTTGACAGTTGGAGAGACGGTATTCATTGCATGACAAGGTTTCTTGTGTAAAAACTTTGATAGAGCATTTATTTATTTAACTTGATTTTTTAGGAATATTAACTGAATACTTTAAAGCTCTAGAAAAAATGCCCAGACTGATCGCTTCACAGATTCTGACATGGAAGGGATAGAGCTGGTGAAAATAGCATCACCCACTACTCTGTTTCAGGGAATGACTTTAAAAAGAGAGCATCCTATGAAGTTATACAAAAAGAAAGGAAAAATGAAGTAAAAATTCTATGTCACGCACGTAGCTACTGAACAAAAGAATAAACTGGAAAGTCATAGCTTCTTTATCAAGGTATCAGTCTATAGTGCTAGGTCATTGATGATAATGTCCAAACTCCCTAAAACAGATGGCAGATTGAATAAATTCTATAGTTTTGCTCAAGTCTGCTTCAAGCAGAGCAAAGGTGAGACGTGCACCTAAGCCATGTTCGTCGACTACCGAACAACGGTGAACAGGGTCTAGGCTTACTGGCAGCTCTGACCGCATCAGCACCATGAGGACTCTTTGGGCGCCACAGACTTCAGCACATCTATAACAATAGCGGTCAGCTTAGTGGTCAAAAAGACTTTTTCGCTTTGCTGGCTTTATTTAGGGAAGTGGTAGAAGCAGTCGATGGCAGAGGGAACTATTTTTCGAGGCCTACTTATTACCCTCAGGGTATTTTTCTCCTTCTGCCTTTCAGGGCATTTTTTGCTGCCCTGCTAAGAACAACAAAAATTCCCCTGTTGTGACCTTGAGTAAGAGTTCGTCCACACGAGGATCCACTAATCGTGCTTATAGTCACCGTCTGCTTTCGGTGACCATTTTCGTGAGGAACCAGTTCATTTCAGGCCTTTATTTGCTGATTTCATCAGCATACTGTGACCAACCTCTCTGCCCAGAATAATCATTCTCAAGCACAAAGTTACTATCCTACCAAAGAGCTTGAAAGATAGAAAATGTGATTGAAAGCACAGTTTAAAAGACACTGAACCAAACATCAATAGTTGACAGGTTCTTTTTGGATAGATGCCATAAAGCAAATAAAGTTACCTCGCCCCCTCCCCATAAGTCTGAAGTTGCTCATTTTGATCATATGCATTTAGTGACCACTTTATCTCAGAACCATTGTAGTCACTATACCGAAGGAATACTGTATTTTTGAGCGGATGGAGCCCCTGATGACCAAGGTTGATAAAATAGAAATGTTCAGCACCCGCCCACACACCTCTCAATGGTGGAGCGGATGATGTCAGATCTGGCCTCGGAGGTCACTTGAGGCGGCATCTAAAGGAGACTGAACGGGAAATACCGTTGCATAGAACTGTGTACGCTACTGCAAGTCATGGTTGTGAGTGCGCTGAGAGGTGTTTGTTCAATTCATTTGTATCTGTATCATGCGCTTAGAAAGCTGCTCTGGCAGGGGTGTTGGCCTCTCTGCAACTACTCTTTTACCCTCTCTCCTTTCTTTCCAAAGTACCGCGGGATCAATAGCAAAACGGAGAAATTGCTTGCTTGAGGGCTGGAATGAGTCAGTGATATGACGGAATGAAGAAAACACCTCCATTATTATAAACTTTCATAAACCACGCAGTGCGTAGAAATGGTACTGAGTCGTCCCAAGAGCACGTGCAACCTCGTAGACAACACATTTGCGGCAGAGAAACTTATACCCTGGCAGCGCAGACGTTGCCACAACTATGCAAGGAAAGTGCCCATAGTAAATCTTCACTGCAAATCCCTGCAGAATTCATCCTCCTTTTCACCACTGCAGGCAGGATGAGTTACAGCGAATGTATCGTGAATTCGACCTGGCCAACGATCGGAGGCTGCTCAGACAAAGGAAGGTTGACCCCGTGCACTATAAGCCAGGGTTCGTCAACTACAATACTGCTCTTATGTCATCAGTTTTTATATCCTATGTTGATGCACTTGATGTTGCAGATACTCGACAAATGACAGTCGGTTAAGTCAACGACCTCCAACCGGGGTAGATCTAGCCTTGGGCACTAGCGGCGGGTACGAGGATATGAAGTCAACGAGGACACCTACAACTCTGACATCATTGCCGCCACCGCAAGATAAAGTACTGTGCATCCAGGATGTCAAGAAGTTCATGTTTCTCGTATATTTCTCCTCAGCTCCATTCATACAAGCTGATGCAAAACTTGAAATGTGAATGGCACCAGAAAGTACAGTTTGGTCCTTTAGGTCCGATATGCGCAGCGGAGAAAGTATGTTGGCAAAAGGATGTGAGTGTTTGTTTCCGTTGCTGGTAATACACTCTATCTGGGCACTCAGCGAGCATGACGTCCGTCCTCAGCGTGGTCGCCACCAAGCTGCAATCGCACGCTCCAGGCGGTGCCGGATCTTGCCGAAGGACTGACTTACGTACCAAACTGTACTTTGCAGAAATGCTGATCAGATATGTGCACAACAAGAAATTGCTGCTTTCATAGAAAGGAGAAATTGCTGGAACCTGACATCAATATCGTTACGTATTGTGCAGCGAAAGACACGTGCAGCTGGCACGTCGCATCCGCCGCAAGTAGTGATCCGCTGCATCATCAATGCCAGCAAGTCCTCCAGGCCATGTTTTGAGGCCTGCATTGCAGCAGATGGCAGCATTTCTTTACATGCTAAGTTTAAATCCCTGTCCGCAACAAATGAGTGTTGGCATACGTGGCCCAGAATAGCCAAGAGAGTCTCAGAGTGATGACATTTTCCTTGCAAGTGCGTCGCTACTTTGTGCGCATACGACATGATCTTATACTAGAGTCGCTAATTCTCTATTATGATGTTTCTGACCACAGGGCTTGTCCAAAGGCCACAATCAAGAGAAGTGGGACCACATTAAGCGCGAGATCAAGGAGAGAACAGCCAAGGAAGAGCAGGAAAGATTAAAGGCTGTGCAAGAGGCTGAGGTGGTTGACTACACTCCAGATCACAGTGATAGCAGTCATGATGCTGTTGTTTCAGGAAAAGATGCGTCAAGAATCAAGCCAAGGCCTACGTGAAGAGCGCACGTGTCAGCTCAACAGGGCGGTGGCTGCAGACTGGGACTACCAAGTGGAATTCAACAGGAGGCGAAAGCAGGAGGAGCAAAGAAATCGGACTTTGGAGGCTTTGGAAACTGGAAGAATCAGTGCTGAGGAAATTGAAAAAGAAAATCAAAGGCTGGTGGACAAGGAGAGGCACTGGGAAATGATAAGAAGGTGGGTGTCATAGCTTTTTTTTGTCACTTTCAAGAATCTTGAACGCCCCCCTGATTCACTCTGGCTGGTCTGACTTGTTGTCGATCTTCCTCGACGCCACAGATCGGGCACTCGTAGTGGGAGTCCACCTGAAGACTTGGGCAAGCTTTTGAAGTGTGATCTTGACTTGGTGAAGATTAATCAGAGGCACCACAAAAGCCAACAGCTCTTCGGAGGCTGCCCACAGAAGTTCACGGGTCACTACCTCTTGCTCAGCTCTTCTGCTTCATAAGGGGCTTGAGACTCAAGGTCCTCACCGTCAGTTTTGGGTAAATCCCTCTCTGGAAGAAGATGATGCAGTGGATGAAACTGAACATATCGACCCAGAGGGAGCCCGTGTGAAAGAACAGAAGCAGCCGGTGTCAGATCTCATTGGAGATCAAGGATACCCGGCTTCACGTACGATTGGGCGTGCTCACATGTGTCAGATATGGTTTTCAATCACTTCTTAGAGCGGAAGAAACACACGCACGCACGTTGGTCCCTTTGAGAACATACGTTATGACAGTACTGTACGGTACAGTGACCCTGACCATCACATGCTTGATGGAATGCTCACATATCGTCACAGAAACTGAATTCTTTGGGTGTGAACGCACCCAAACATTAGATGTATTCAGGCAGAACTGAGGCAAGCACAAAGAGTCTCCGTCAGACTTTTCCCATGTACTCAAGCTGAATCCCTAAAGTCTTTTGCTGTGATCTCCGGCTGCAAGTCCTACATGAAAATGTACAAGGCCTGTCTGCTGTTTGCTGGAACGCAGGCAAAGGCGTCCGAGAACAACTTCTTGTGCAGCGCTGCCCTGAGGGCGGCCTCCAGAGAGAATACAAGTAAGCTGCAGCTGTAAGTCTAGCTGCAGCGAGCGAGCGGGACATGCTTAAAATTATGTTCGTACAACGATTGCCTTCGGAGAGATCACTTTGTGCAACTTGTGCAGGAGTAAAAAAGTCAGCTACGTACAGGTTATTCTTATCTTACACCGCCTGAACGGGATCTGGCTGACCTGGCAAGGTCATAGCCTTTCTTTTTTCTTAGAAGGGATACTCTAAGAATATTTTGCTCGTGTTCGGCTTTACATGAAGCCCCACATAGATATCAATGTTGCAGGTGCAGTTTCTGAAATTGCCGGACATCAGATATACAATTTAGCATGCACGCAACGGACTCGTACAAGGTGTTGCTATCACATCTGCACGAATTGGTGCTAACATAGGCTCTCTCACAATCCCCAGGGATGAGTCCAACAGACTCGTGGAGGCACGATTTGCCGCACAATCGGAGAACAACCAAGCCGCGCACGCGGAAAGAGCGGCTTTGGCTAGGGCCGCAGAACGAGAGCGAGAAGAAGTAGCAGCCGCTGAACGGGCGGCTGCAGCCGCAAGGGAGGCCGTGGCAGCTGAGCAGGTGGCGCAAATGCACGAGGCGTCGACCGTCTTGGTCAAGGAGAGGACACAGCAGATGCTGGCGGAGAGAGCGGCCGCAGAGGAGCAACTTGAGCTACAACGAACTACCGAGAGACTGCGCCAAGAGTCTTGGCGGCGAAAAGCAGCCGCCACGGCCGAGTTTCGTCTCTACGCGAGCGACGGCCGAGCATCCGCCGCTCTCGATGAGGCACGCACGGCCGCACACGCCGCGCGCCAGAGATTTGAACTGGATGAGGCGGACCTGGCCAGGGCTCGATCCGAGAGGGAGAAGTCGCGGAGGCTGCGGATGGAGTTGGACAAGGAGCTGGAGGAGCAGATGGCCCTGAAGAGGAACGCGGAGGAGCGAGCACTGGCAGAAAAGGAGAGAGCGAAGGAGGAGAGGATCAGGTGAATATTAGACGCATGCTATAGGATGCAGGGGAGCAGCCTTGGATGTGGTGGTTCATTCAGCAGACTTGAGGCTAGGCCTAGGGAATTGCACTTGCATTCGACTTTGCTCCCAAACAGTAATGTGTCCAGTCTACTAATACGGCAGTTTTGCAAGGAGTTACCTCCCATGTCAGCAGTGTCTTCATAAGCATATGGTTGTGTTTCTATTTCTAAAATTACACCTGCTGAACACTTTTCTAGGCATAAGATCTTTGGTGGGGTTAATTTTTGCGCTGTTTGAGAAACTTCACAATGACTGGTTCGATTAAATTCTAACTTGATATGGTGATTATCTATGACCCAGAGAGGGACCTCGAAGAACCAAAAAAATGACATTTAATTTTTGATTTTTCAATTAGAAGCCATTAATTTTTTTGGCACTTTTAGCCAATTATTTTGCCTGGACTGACAGTCGCCTTTTGGGCGGGTACACCAGCTATGCATAATAATACGTACTTAGTTATGCCGAGAGCAATAATACCTCAGCATAATGTACGGGCTATTTGGAAGTGAATCCTAAAGTACAGGCTTAATAGCATTTAAACATGCGTGGAGGAGTTGCTCTTTCTCCTAACCGAATGCAAACTTTCGACCTCAGCGGGACGCATCCGGGCCCATTTTAGCCCCTCAGACCGTTGAGATGCGCGTGATACAGCAATATCTTCCAATGTGCTGATAAGAGAGAGAAGGTGTGGAAGAAGATCTGCTGAGAAAGTATGAATGAGTCTCTGACGTGCCTTTTCTACATTTTTCTTAGGGCTGAGGCGCTCTACACGAGCTCTGTGGCGGCGGACAAGGAACGACGCCGGAAAGCCACGGCCTCGTATGAGCGGACGCTGCAAAATCAAATCAGTGAGGTTCGAGAGAGGCGACGCATTGAGGACGTGGAGGACCGACGATTCTTGGAGGAGCAGCGAGCCAAGGACAACGAGGCTGACAGACTCGAGAGGAGGAGGATCTCGAGGGTCAACGTCAACGAGTCCCACATCGTCTTTGGCTGAATCGGCTGCGTCGTCATTCAGACGGACCTACAGGGTGTCCAGCGAATGGGTTCAATTTCTAGTAGAGAGAACGATGATGGTCAATAAATCCACGACTAATAATATTGGGACATCCTCCGTTTGAGAGCTGTCAAAACATTGAAAGGATATGTAATTTTTCCACGCAGGACTAGCCAAATCAGGGGGTTTCAAGCTTTTTGTTTCATTCCTGCCAGGCGTAAGAGAATTTTTTTTTATAAAAGATGGACTTTCTCGTGAGAGAAATTCTCACTGACCGCGAAAAAACACTTTTCAATTGGGAAAATGAGCTCGCCAGGTCCGCTGATGTTACCGGGCAGTCCTTGAGGGCGACAGCGTGGCCATGGTCCATTCCAGGAAGGACGTTTCCATCCCCTCGTTGCAGAGCTTTGGCCACCTTCTTGAGGATCTCGAAAAGCTCATTCTTCTTGGAAAGTTGGGCCAGTTTCGCCTTGAAAATTTGGCTGCTGGAACGCTGTCAATCCGGAGTTTGTCCGTAAAGGAGTCAGGACAGGACAGGGTGGTGCGGCGACAGGTTGGGGCAGACGCCTCTGTGCACGGTGACCGGGTTGGGGGCCTCGACCAAAGCCGCTGTTATGGCTGAGGTCAAGCCTGCAGCGCAACTCAGTTGCAAGGTGACACACACTAAAGACAGTTCTATATTTTTTAATTTCTGGAGGAATTAATCCAGCCTTAGACCTGATCCAAATGAAAGACTATAGGTGAAGTCCCCGCACAATGGACTTGAAGGCGTCGAGGGAAGAGCACCTGGACATCTTGCAGTATCCCTGAGCTAGCTGTGGGCTCTTTTGCCACCAAATTCTGGGTCGAGCTCATCGATTAACCTAAAAAATAAAAGCTCAGAAACTGTAGCTTTCCATAGTTTTTAAAGATATGTGTCCAAATCCTTGTTAAAAATAAAAAAGGATCATCGTTGCACTGTCTGCCTCGTCCGGGACTGCCCCATGCACAAGGCACGGTTTGCTGACCAGGCTGCCAGCGATGCCATTTACCTCCTCCGTGTCCGTGGCGTACCTCGAACAGTCTGCGCTGGTCTACACAAGAACAATAAGTCCGTCTTGATGTTTCCCATGACCTCGGCGAAGTAGCTGGGCATGTACTTCTCCCTGAGCATGACCATGTTGAGGAGTTGCCAGGCTGAACTCTAATTTGTCAACAGAGATGGGAATGCCTATCTTCTTGTGGGGGAAGTTGGCGGTGAGTGGGCCCTTGGAGAGGGCGGCGCCAAGCACTTTATTCCTAGAATTGCTTTGGCTTTCTTCACCATTTACGCGCTCTCCACCGCCCACGCGCTCTGCATCTGGTCCCCGTTCACAGAGTTTTTATGTGGGAGGGTGACACTGACAGTCAAAAAAATTGTTTTCTTTTAAAAAACACTCCAATGCGTCTTCTTTATTTGGCATTAGGTAACGATCCTGAGGTGTACTAAGTAAAAGTCTCAAATTTAACTTTTTGACCTAATCTTAAAAAGATTAAGAAATAACATCTTTTATGCCAATATAGCCACTTGTGTTGCCACACTGGGACTGCTTTCATATTAGATTGTTTTACTTTGATCGCTCCTGCCACTGACGCCAAAAGGAGCCCCTTTTCTGTCTACGACACTGCACATTGGCCAGATATATCGACTATTTAATTCTTCATTAAAACAAAGAAAAAATCGTAAACGTACAGAATAGGCAAACTATTTAAAATTCCCCCAAAACGCCAAAATATCATAAAGTGTTGAATATTGAAATTCAATATTCTCGTCACCGACTTATCTGAGTAGTGCAGCAGCTTTTATTGGTTCTCAAGTTATTCTCTCTGATATCTCATTCTGGAGCTCATATGTGTCGGTTTCATTCCATGAATGCAAAAGTCAGATCAAGAGTCTTCAGTTGATTCCCCCGCTGACGCCATTTCTTAACGTTTCCGCGTTGTGGCTGGAATTGACATAAGCGCCTCTTTCTTCTTTACATTGGACATGTCGATATTATGAGATCAATGACATATTTTTGTGTCTCAGAAGAGCAGCTTCCATCCTCTATGAAGACCTGGACATTTCCTCAAACTGGATGTTTTCCAAGTCTAAAGGGACATCTGGTGCTTTTAAATTCACGATTTGTGAGCTTCAACATCAGAGAGAAGGAACAAAAGCTGTGGCACTATGCTCGTAGATGACACCTCTTGGGGGGACACCCTGTACTTGTCAACACGCCACTACGTGCTAACATCTTAAGTGATGAATCTGGAAATGACTCTCAAGGTATTATAATTTTGTTGCTGACCCAGCTCCATCCTCCTCCCTCAAAGCTATGCTGTATGCTGACCAAGCAATGTCATAGCTCGAGGTTCGACTGCGCTCATCTGACAGTTCACCTTCGCGTGGAGTCCCTCAAGAGTCACAATACGTGCATCGCGTCCTCAGGGTGCATCCTCGTACGCGTCCTCGTGTCCATAGGATTTTGCGGAGAAGTTTCTCTTTGTGCCGTCGCCTCATCAAACAGAGAAAGGCTGGTGCAAATTGGTTGAGTGAGTGCGGTGGACATAACATGGCTGGATGGCTCTGATGTCTTCTTTCTCAGCGCCCTCCCATTCTCCCTCACTTCGTCAGTGAAAAGGGAGTGGAAAGAGGATCCCAAAGGTTCCCTTGGGTGCCTCCCATTGATGAATGCAAAGGTGACCGGAGGACGTAAGTACTCAGTGCATAAGCACCACTTGTGGAGGCTTTGGGAGAAGACGTACAGGGTGGCCCACGTGAAATGAAGGGCGGAAGCAATGCTAGCGAGTGCTCACCACTACCTTTTCTTCGCTACCAACTGCTCCATTCATCTATTTGAGACTGTACTAATAGAAGATGCTTGGTCTTGATTCAAAGGAACCAGCTTCGGAACAAGTCTCTTACAGTAACCTCTTCAGTCGGTGACCACGGCCTGCAGAAGTTGAAGTCCTCCTCAGTTTAGCTGATGAGGCTGGGGTCGAGGCCAAGTTGTGAATGAATTCTTCTCATTCATAGGAGCAACGATTTAAAAACTTTGATTAGCAGCACAACTTGTTCGCCATCATCACTTTCCTACCATTTATTTAACACTTGCCCTGGTCCACCCTGTACTTTTTTTTAAGTCAGTGGCGTCACTCAAGGCTTTCGAGCATCACCGGGCTTGATTCCAGATCAGAGCCAAGAGAAGAAATCTTACTCAGCGCCTCGAACCTTCCTTCACTGACCCAGTGAGAAGAGGCACAAATGACTGCAGACACTGACTATCCCATGGACCTCTGCAAAATGAACTCAGCCCGAGATGAAACCTGCAACCACAACACGTACACTATGAACCGCACAAACGTGTCGTCTCCCGCCTCCCTCGCAAGACATCGTATGAACGCTCAGAATACGCTCAGACTGCAGCGGGGGCCTTTCAAGAGTCTTATTGCTCACCAGTTCACTTAGGAATTAACTGCGGAGTAGCGGGCTATTACCCCATAAATATCAACCTCCTCTTTATGGCAGAGGGACCGGGGCAAGGAGGAGAGGGGGGGGGACGAAACCACGTCCTCGGCAGGATCAGGGAGCTGTTACTCTGTCGTCTACCGCTTTACCTCCCCAAGATTTATTTGGGTAAGAAAAAGATCGAAGCTCTGGCGTTTTTCTCAGTCTGTACATACCTGCAAATCTCAACACCACGACCTCAGCTCGTACAGGGTGTTTTTTTTGGCCGCATCAGGCAGGAGGGGGCCCAGCCTTAATGTGGCATTGGCGTGTCAGACTCTATTTTGCTGCCGAAAGCTAGAGGCTCAGCCTTACTTATTGGTGGGTGCCTGATGGTGTCTGTGTAGTGGCGGGGAAGCTACACACATATAAAAGAGTTGTGTGCAGGATATGGATGAGGCGTCAACTGAGACTTCTTCCTGTCTCCTTCGTCATGGTCTCCGCAGGCTTGCCTGAAGCGCAAGTACCTTCGCGTTACCAGGGACCTCGGGGATGGGAACCTGTGACGGACGATACTGGGTCGACGGACGATTGGTGAATGAAAGCAGAGCTGCCATGTCGATCTCGGGATAATTTCGTGTTCCAAACGGTCGCTGCTTGGGAACTCCTTCCCTCGTGCGTTGCAAGTCCATGTGTCAGGGGTCCCTGCTTCTACCAAGTTGCGTCGGCTTCACGGGATGAGCACAGACAGCTTCGCATCATACGTAGCGCAGACCACACGCGAGGACAGAGAAACCTTGGATTCACATGTGAATACTAAAGAATAAGCTGAGCAGGCGATTCAAGCAGCCAGAAGAAGGCTTCAGGGGTGGAGAACTCGTACTTTACATGCGCACGGTATGTGACACTAGTACAGAAAGGGTTTGGCGGCTCTCGATTGGACCGTTGCCATGAAAATGAAAAATTCTATCCACTCCAGTACGTGTGGGTGAAGAGAAGAGCCGTCTTGGTACGTCCCAAATGTTTTTTAAAGAGACGTCCTTTTCGCACACATTGTTACATCAATGTGTCATGAGAGTCGATCACACACGAGCATGGAAGAAGCTTGCGTGCAGAAGTTGCCAGGTGCGGTCCTGGTATGATGAATAGAGGTGTAGTGAATATGCAAACTCTTTGCGCGATACCTGCTAAAGTCGCATTGAATGGGCACCGTTCACCAAGATCGATACTCCCATCACCCGTGCAAATAATCCCATCACCAAAGTATTCGAACCCCAGCTCAATTTAGCCTAACCTAACCTTACCCAACCCTTTGGTGACTGAAGTTCCTGACTCGAACGTACACTGAATATTTTTCCCTCACTGAAGTGCCCTCGACCACGAAGACAGCAGAGAAGTGTCTGCAGAGGAGGAAAATCTTTTTGACGTTGGGTTGACAAAAGTCATCACTTCTTGTTCATTCTCTACAGCTCTAATAATGAAGTTATTGTTGCTGTATTTGCTGCCTACTCTTCCACTGCACCGCTGAAGCTCCAGAGCTCTTCTCTGTTGGAGCGCGTCTCTCTGCTACTCTCCTCTCACTCGCCAGTTTTCACCGAAGAAAAGAAGTTTCTTCAGTGGACTCGGAAAAGACCTCTGGGTGAGGAGGAGACGACGACTCAGAAGAAGCTTCTTCATCATCATGGCCGCCATCATTAGTCAAATGGCCGCCAACAAGCGGGCCAGAGCCAAGGGCCAGCTGCAGGTACACATACGCCGGAGGCAGCCGAGCAGAACACGACCTCTGCCGTGCTGTACATGGACCGAGAAGAGTACATTGTGTAACGAGTCACTCTAACATTTGGGGGCGCCAGAGCTTCATTTTTTTTTCTTTTGTGTCCTTTAGGTGACAGTGAGCAGTGACAAGTGCGTCTACACGTTACCCCCGTTCGATCCCTGCTTCGACCCCCTGGTGCATAATAAATATATGAGGGCCATGGAGCAGAGAAGACTCTTGAAGGAAGGCAAGAAGACCGAGGGACAGAGCTTCAAGACCAAGGAGAAGCAAACACGTAATATTCGACGTACGCACCATAACAACTTGCTCGTGTGGGAGGGCAGAAAAAAATTGCGATGACGCTAGGAACGTCAGCGCCAACGTCAGTACATACGTGTGCACGTGCAAGCTGGACGTAGTGTCGTCAGAGTCCTCGTTGGCGCTCTTCCAGGTCACGGTTCGTCATGGTATCTGTTACCTGGTGCACCTCCTTTTCTTTCATAGGCGACTCCAACGTCATCTCTGAGTTGCTCTCTGGCTTCGCCATCCTCGCCATGGGTTTCATCCTCATCCTGGTGCTAATATTCTACATATGGGTCCTTCTCTGGGACGTCAGCACGAAGAGCCTGATCAAGTTGGACGACACGGACGACGGCGCCGCAGCTGGCAACGGCACCGACCTGGAGCACTCATCGTAGAGGCCACTCCTCATGGATTAGACAAGAGGTTCACGTCAGTGGACTCCTTTAGCATACGTATTGCTCAAAAGCTCCACTGGTGACGAGGACCAAGGACCCTTCTACTACCACCACGTCAATGTAGCTCAGGCCTATACCTAGTCTTCATGGGCACAGGGTGCTCTTTTAGGAATGGTCTTGCTGCTCCGGCGATCGGTCTCTTTCGTGAAATGGCACATTCAAAATGTTCCTCAGTTAGGGAAAGCTCGCCCTAACGTATTTTGGACCTATTTTGGAGCTTTGTTCACCCCATACGCAAATTCCACCTCTGTTTTCGACGTGTGATGTGTTCTTTAAAATGACGACTAGAGGGCGACAAACACATTTTTTTGACTTTGTCACAGCAAAGCTCAGTGGATTTGATTCAGTGGGGTTAGCACGGTGCTATAAGCAGTCTGTGACGAAATCATAAGAAAAGTCAAAGGCTTCACTTGTGGTTCTGCGATGCAGCAGATGCTGAAGAACACCACAAAGACCTTGGCTGAGCTCATGAAAGTCATCGAGGAATTTGACGTCCACAGATTTGATCAGAAAAGCATGTGGAAAGGTGGAAAAATGTTCGAACTTGTGCAGACAAAAGTTTAAATGCCCGTGTCACAAATGGCAAGAACTAGTTTCCTGACACAAAATCTCCACAGCGTAGCTGTTCAACAAAAAATAAAAAAATAGGCAAAATCAGTCCAATAAAGCGTAAAAGTTTGTGCTCAACCGCCGGTTTGTTCCACCCTGTAGCGGTCCTGGTAGTGCTCACACGCACGTGCACCGTGTGTACATGGAGTTGCAGGCTGCAGCAGGTATTGCTGTCGCTTTATCGAAGAGCGAAAAAAACATCGTCTGGTATACCACGAAAAGAATAAAAATCTTTGAGGGGGCACTCGGAGTTGAACCAAGGACCTATCGATCTGCAGTCGATTGCTCTACCACTGAGCTATACCCCCTTTACGTCTGTCCAGGCCCAAGCTGAATTATATTGATCTGTTTCGCCACGTCGGAAAGAGGTCCGCGTCAGGCACCCAACCTTGATATTTCGTTTTCGGGGCAAAAGGATTGATCGACAAGCTTGCTCCATTAGCTCAGTCCGATGCAGTGTTGATAAGGAAACAGTGCTTTATCGGCACTGAGGAACGTGAACTTACGGATTGATATGTATACAGTAAAGTCTTGATTTAACCATGATTTCGCAGCTGTACGAGCTTTTTACTGGTAGGTTTTGGTGGTGAAAGTAAGTCTCAATTTGACGATACGCCTGGAAGTGACGATAGGTGTCAAAAATATTGTTGAATTGAAACTTAACTGCATTTGTGCGCGTGTACCAAATGCGCAAACTTGCGTACGCAGCACGCAAAACCAAACTGCAGCAACCAAGATGGCACCAAGAGCACTGACAGCATTGGCACTGTTGTTAGGCCTGATCGGTAATTTTACAGTGTGTGATGAGTTTGGACTCAACAGTGGCGTCCCTTTGAACTGTCAGGACTGGTGCTTGGCCAAGACGCGTGTGGGGATGGCGGGCGGGCAGTGCGTGGACTGGCGCTACTACGTGTGTAACGCCGGCGTCTCGACGGGACTCTGCCGAGGGGACGAGAACGTCAGGTGCTGTCTGTACTGCGACCAAGAATGTGAGTAGCGAGCAGAGGTTGCCACGACCTGCACTGCGTCCACTTCAAACATAGTACTTATGCAACCGTGTTGACGCGCTTATGAGCACTTGCCAACCTTGCTCAAGGCGTGGATGACAATGAGGAATGGTATCAAGACGATGACGAATGCGTTGACGGTGGCAGGAGCTGCCAGCACGATTCGAATTACTGCGCAAGGTGAAAAGAAAAGCCCCGAAAATGCTGGAAAATCATGGTATATGACTGATTCTTCTTCACTTAGCGCATACTCCAGTCTTGGGTGAGAAGGTCCAGAGCAGCGGAGGTGTTGTGGAGGCGTGTGAAAGGAAGATATGAAGTGTTCTGCTGGTCCTTAGTCAGTTAGTGTTCACCATGGTGACAGATTCGCCCGACACGGAGTTCCGCTCCATGTTCATCGCCACTGCGTACAACATCGACTGGCCCGACTCCGACTCTGAGCCCACGGACAAGCAGAAGAGCCAGATGATATCATTTCTAGAGACGACAGTCGACATCAACTTTAACGCAATCATGTTTCAGGTACACACAGATGCGCTGACACGCTGGGTATGATTGTACGGTACTACAAACATGCAGATTCGACCTGCCGCAGATGCATTCTACGACTCTCCACTGGAACCCTGGAGTGCCTTTCTCACTGATACTCAAGGTCTGGCGCCAAATCCCTACTACGATCCACTTTCATTCATTATAGAGGAGGCTCCTACCCGTCAAATTGAAGTGCATGCATGGTGATAGGTGAGATTAGCTGCTATTGACAGTGAACTTAGCACATCTCCTTGGATTCTCCTTTTCAAAGTAATGTGCATGGGGTGAAGTGTATAATTTAGTTCAAGACAGTGTTCATTTATGAATACGCATTTTCTGAGCGCCCAGCTCAACATGAGTCATTTCTAATAAACATCACACAGGGGAGCTGGCCAGCCCAGCTACGACGGCCTAGCCCCCAACCACATCTGCAACACTTTGAGGGAGTTCTGCTACGTGTACAACAGATACTTGTGGCTGTACCCCGGGGCGGATGCCTTGGCAGATCACCTCATTGCCGTCGTATCCGACGTTGTCACCCGGTAGTCGGACTCTTCACTATCAGTTAAGCTTATACCTCCGATATGTTTAAAAACTGTTCTCCAAAAGGTACGACATCGACGGCTTGCACTATGACGACTACTTCTACCCTTATCCCGATGGCACCTAGTTCCCGGACCACAACACCTACAGTGATTATGTCACAGCTGGGGGGCACTCTCGCCAGGGATGACTGGAGAAGGGACAATGTCAATAGGTTAGGTGAAGACAAAATTTCTTTGTGTCATGTGCACTAATCGTCCAGAGGGCACAGGATGGTGCAGAGAGTGTATGACAGCGTCCACTTCATCAAGCCCGCCGTGAGGTTCAACATCATCCCGTTCGGGATCTACAAGCCGCAGGAGCCCGGCGGCATGCCCGCTCCCATCGTGGGCCTGGACCCTTATTCGGTAATCTCACCAGCAAGCATGAGTGTCTGACGTCACCGACTGAACAGACAGACAGGGGGGTGAGCGTAGTCAAGTCGACTGCTCCGTTACGCATGTGTGGGATGACTGACAGCACTCAAAGAAACAACGGACTGTAGAATTATGTTTTCTGGTTCCAACGTACAAGGCTGTCTTTTGCAGTCTGCCAGCCGACAGAGAAGTAAAGAGAGCAAAACACTGTTCTAAGACACTTCTTAAGGACACATTGTGTACTTTTTCTATATATTCATCAGTGTTAGAGGCAAGTCATCG
>JAAUXU010018255.1_pt1 | contig 19872 bp, 19 predicted proteins | sample 7278151 | NCBI WGS metagenome assembly JAAUXU01 (sample SAMN14350113, study PRJNA611818) | marine sediment metagenome | isolation source: surface marine sediment (1.8m) | place: French Polynesia: Moorea | collected 2018-08 | reverse complement strand
TGCTAAGAGGGTCTAGTCCTATATGGAACAACATTTCTGTAACGTCACAATCGTCGTTTCTGCTAGGACGTTTGGCCGCAACGCCGGTAGAAATGGCGGTGCCTTTCCGGCGCTTAAAGTCAGATAGCCCCAAGACCTCCTCGGGCTTGATGATCTACGCAGGGGCACACTTGTCGCAGTGGGAACTCCTGCACCGTGTGTGTATAGTGTAGTACGGGCACGAAGAAAGCTCTGGTTCGGCTTTGCTTGAAACTCTTATGAAGATCCGAGTGAAGCTCTAATGGTTATAAAATAACCAAACCTGACCAGCATTTCCAAAAGTTCGGCCGGACTCGGTCCGACCCCGATTACGGGTAAAAAAAAGGCGGTCTTTTGCTGCTCAAATTGAAGCTCCGTTGGCTCAATGTGAGACACCGTCAAAGTCACCGTTGGAAAAGCTCATCACCATGGAGTGGAACAACGTATTCACATAAAAAATCCGGTTTCTGGTAACAGTACGAGCCCAAAATAGTGTTACCTGTAATTACGCCGAAATGCAATGGTAGCGCTGCACTCTATGGTATAGCTTGCATCTCGGAAGAAAAGGCCAGATATTTTACGTGAATCTCGTATTCTCATGAGTATAATAACCGCTGCAAGAGGTGGATGAAAGTGATTCACCCAAAAATCTCCTCAAAATTGTATGACCTAGTTCAGTTTTGAATTGAACCATGATTGCAAAAGCCATCAGAGTGCACGAGGCTCACATCACATTTGGCCAAAGCGTATCCAATGTGGAGAACAAGGAAGCTGCAGTATTTTCTTGAATAGCAGCCCAAAGCTACTATTCAAACAATGTCCTTTTCAGGAGGGTCTATTCAAGAACATGAGGTACTTGAGGAGACAATATCGCCAGTGAACTGGAGTGGCTGCTGGCAAGTGAAGCTGGACCACTTAGGTCAAAGAGCCTTGACCAATTTAAGTCAAATAATGTACCTCACCATTTTCAATTGCATGCATAAACGTTTGTCCAACTTGTTTGGTACGGCACAAAGAGGAAAAGTAAGAGAAAGAAAGGTCAGGCATTAGCCAACAGAGCCTCCACAACAATTTCTTCCAAACCTTCATGGACGTCAAGATGTCACCTGATGTCGCCACTGGCCTCTGACGTTCCACATCAGGAGGGCTCTAACGTACATTGAGAACTTGAGTCATACATGGACATTGGCAGGTGATAAGGTTGTGTGCCACAAAAATGTTTGTAGTCTTTTTAATTAATACCGAGTAATAAGAATGAAATTTCGGCCAATTTTGGAAGCGTTGTCGTCAATTGGGCTCCTATTCTAACTCACCCTGGACACCAACATAGCAGTTTTTCTGTCTTTTTGCTTTACGCTTGAGGTCTTTTTGTTGCTGTGGCGATGGTAAAGGCTCAACCAAAAAGAAGCATGAAATAAGTCGTAAATCTCAAAAGCTGGATCCGAAACCCGATCCACGCCCAGCTTTGCTATTGCATCGGAAATCCCAATCCCCCGGCCAGGCATTCTGCACGAGTACGCGTGTGCGTACGTCGTCCAGAGGAATGCGACGTCAGATCAAGCCTGCGTCCTCTTCCGCATGTTCAACGGACGTACAGCTCTACCATTGTTCCAGGTGCCTCTTTTGCATCAGGCTGCGGCACTCCGTCAACATCCGGCCCAAGAACCAGGGCGAGCTGAATGTGGGCCATAGGCAACTGGCGCCACTGACCTGAGACCGGTGAAGAAGGCTGCCTGCAGGTAGGAGTAGACAGAGAACTCTTGTACATGGAACTGCAGCTAATAACCTCCTGTCGAGACTAACGTCAATCATTACGGGAAGAACCACGTCCCCACCATCTGCGCTATGACTCTGAGCGAAATCGTCCCTACTCGTCGCGGCTGTCTGACAGACGACGACGCGAGTTAGTGGATGAGGTGGATAATAGAGAATTTACCACGTCCATGTTGACTACATGCACAGGCTGCTCGCTAACATTGTCTTTCTCCTCAAAGCTAGCTATGACGTTGTCGTAGACTTTCTCTTCGCAGGTGAAGATGACGTCGAACCGCTCCTGGCTGGCCTGGAATCGTTCGGGACGTTCCTTGATGCGTCTATTGCGCTGGAGCAAGTTTAACATGCCATTTTCCGTATAAAGCTGACGGTCTTTGTTGGCGAGGTCGCGGTAGATTTCATCGTAAGTCGTGCCTGCCGAGAGAGCTGACGTTACACATTTTCTACAAACGCCGCCATCGTACACGACATACCGAAGTCGTAGGTGTTGGGCTCCTTCCTCGAGGGCCCCGGAATTTTGATCTTATTTCCTGTGCCGAAGGAGGACACGCAGAACATCTTCTTGGCCAGCACCGCGTGGGCCTCCATGGATCGGTTCATGTTGGACGAACAGACTACGGCAACCTTCAGTTTCCCCATGGCGGCGGAGAACGAGAAAGACGGCGGTGGAGTTGGGGACGACGTCCGACGACAACGCGCAAAGAGAGTGGGATTCGGCACAGCACACAATGGTCGTGGGTACAAGTATTAGATATAGACAGCAGCAGCTTCGCAGGGCCGTTGGCCATGCTGAAAGAGCAAGGATGACGCGGCCCGGCGGGCTGTGACCAGCAAAATAGGTAGTGAAATGTCCCAATGGCCAATCAAAGCGCGTCGACGAGCAACATGTGACCAGAAATGGGAAATGGGCGTGACACGTGCGAAGCGCAAGGCGACAAGGAGCGCGATGCAAAGCACGTGACAAGAAGAGCAATTTCGTTAATCAATGAGATCACTGGCACCATGAGAACTCCTCCAGAGTTATCGTGTGTACTGCTGAGGAAATGTTCCATGTCGATCAGCAATTCTATCGTCGGAGCACGAGCTTCCTTGTGCCGAAGGGGCAAGGGGGAAGCCGCATGTGCGCACTGGGGAAGGTCGTATGACACCACATTGGTACCCCAGTGCACGAGGCAAGCTGCAGAACTTGGTCTCAAGACTTGGTGAAGCTGGGAGCAACGGCATGTGGCCATCAAGTGTGCCTGCTTGCTCGCCTCTGGACTTTACCATTTGGCCAAATATTCGGACCAAGACCAATGACACTGCCCATGACAGCCTTGGTCGGCCCTAAGGCACTTTGTTCAAGCCTGACTAGTGCTGTCATGCAGCATGGAACCGCCTCTTCCGTACTGTCGAGGCTGAAAGTTACTTGATCAGCAATGATTGACTTGTCCATGACCTTGAGCTAAAACACTGATTGACTGATTGGCTTTACATTTTCCTTACACCAAACATTACAACTGCTCCTTGGGTGGTGAATAGTTCTCAGATTTGCTAAGAACCTGTCGGTGTACTCCTTCTGTGACACCCAGTACATGCGTATGTGTACGTAAGCATTCAACCCTCTCCGTGAGGAACCGTCTACCTGAGCATTACTAAGCATTTGAGAGCGACTTCCACAAGCACTGACAACAGTGCCCAAATGCGCAGCCGAGAAATGAAATGTTGTTCTTACTCTTATTGTTTTTCTGTGTTGTCCAGGGTGACGATGACATAAGCAACAATACTTGTGAGAAGGACAAATATCTTTGTTCCAAGGCTGTCTGTGATCGTGTGATAAGTTTGCAGCCCATCGAGGACCACTGGGCAGAGGTGGAGTCAAAGGTCTTCTTCGTGGAGAGCTCGGACAGACCTCACCTTCACGCCAGACAGGTGCCATTCAGGTCATCACAGCCTTGTACCTATCATAGGTCATAAAGATTCCATAACTTCACCAGACGTGCTCGATCGAGTCTTGGGTGCGCCACTCGGGTGGGATCCCGGCCGTCGTGGTGCTAACATCCGCCACGCTGGACCTCGCGAAAGACAACTCCACATGTGAGTTGTTTCAGGCTTACGAAGGCAAGGAGGTCTTCTTCAGACGGGTCGATAAGGACGTGATCTTCAAGGGTACGCCCATCCAGAAGTTCTATCAGGAGGGAGCTTTCGAGAGGAGCAAGACTCCCATCGTGCACTACAGCGATGCCATTCGCTTAATCCTCATCCACCGCTACGGCGGCTGGTACAGCGACTTGGACATGATCGTCCTCCAGTCGCTCAAGTCGCTGCCCAACAATGCCATCGCTTCGGATCAGGTATTTCTCTAACACTTTTCTTCTATACTTCATTGGTCCGTAATAAAATGCAATGAAGATTGCACAGGGCAATTATGGTCCCCAAAATTGTTAAAAAAAATCTCTGCCCGACACCCCCATATGGACTTATCACCATCTCAGATATGTCCAGTCCTTGTCATGATGGTAAGAACTGAAAGTTTCCCTTGTCAGACCAGATAACCTCGTCTAATGACTCGTTGTGAAACTGCACTGCAGCCCCCGAGGACACCTCTGTCCTTACGAACGCTCACACACTCTGCATGTGTAATATCCAGCTCCTGCTGTACACTCGTGCGGACACAGACGCTGAATGTTACAGCAGTACAGTGTGTGCAGAATTGAAATTGGGACCACTGCGCAACTGGAAAAAACGCCATCAAGGAGAACCAATTTAAGATGACATGACTAAAGTGAACCAAATTTATGGCTCTACTAATCAGACTACGTACCAAAGTATCTACTTCACAATATGACCTCCATCATCGGTCATGACTTTGCCACCCTGGTCTTGAAGCTGGAGCAGGTCGTGACTCTGAAGACCTTCAATAAATTTGACCACTCCAGATCATCGGAAGCTTTCAGGTTATTCACTCTCATGTCGGAGCGCCTAACTAGGGGAACCATGGGGGTTAATGTCAGGGCTGGAGGGAGGCCACAACGAACGTTCCAACTGAAGGTGTCCTTGATGGCGTTGTTTGAGCAGTCGTCACATTTTCATTTCTCCTCACTATGTTTATAAAGATACGGCTGCAGAGCACTTCTGATTGCCAGGTCATCGCTGGGGAGCAGAAGATGGTCCCAGACAGATTGGGTGATTCGGTCTCCAACGCCATATTCCACTTCGACCGCGGCCACGACTTGCTGTCCGAGGCCATTCAACTGTTCCCCAGTTCCTTTGATGGCAAATGGGCGTCTGTCGGACCCGTCCTACTCAACAAGGTACTGCTCAAGAGGTGCGGCTTTCCAGGAGAAAAACAGATCGCAATGACGACGGAGATCTTTACACGAGAACGATGTGGTGGGGTGAGTAGTTCAGCATGAACAGGGTGTTTCAGCACGGATGACAAATTTGAACCAGCTTTTTTATGTTCTGCTATGAAACGGATCTGGCCCATATTTGGTGTTGGCACGTAGACAAAGGTTTGACAGGCTTGGCAGGTCATTTTTGACCAAGCCAGAGTGCAGAAGGCTAAAAGTGCGTTTAACCCGTACAACTTTGACAGGTCCACTTAGTAGACGACTTTACAGAGCTTTCCCAAACATTGTCGCCTCTTCTCCGGGGAGGGGGGCACCCGTCCACAGCACATCAAGCTGGTTAAATTACTCTATTATACAATGCCTTAATCTAACGTGGCAATAATATGGTACGCAGGTGAATATACTTCCGCCCAGGACATTTTACCCTGTCGGCTGGTTTGATGTCGGTGCCCTGCACGGAAAGAAGACAGACACTGAGTGGGAGAAACTGTTTGCCGGCTCCTTCACCGTGCACTTGTTTCACTCGTCGCAGCGCTCGGACGCCATGATGATGAAGCCAAAGTACTATGGCCACGAGAGGCCTGCCCTCGTGTACTTGGCTACCAAGCAATGCCCAACTGCTTTCAACAGTGTCAAGTTGTTTTGATGCTGGAGTCAGATTTTGCAATGCTGGCCAATGACTACATTCTAATTGATGCAATATTACCACTAAATGTTTGGTTAATCACTTGGTTGTGAGCAGTGAGTAAAACTGTTGAGAATACAGTTAAAGAGAAACCTGCATTGATCAATGATCGAGTCCAGTAAAGCCCAACGAAAACAATGATAATTCATCTTCGATAAATGAAATGAGGAAACCCCTCTTCTTTGCCAATTCACTGTTTCAGATTGAGTGACAGCAACGACTGCATGTTAGGGACATTCTTAGAAAAATCTCATTTACTTTTCCGTAAAGTTGGGCTTATGTAATGGATATTTCATTAATCGTCTTATTATTCACTTCTTAATCCTCGCGTGTGTCTATCAAAGCCGCAGAAAAAAATCATTCAGCACTGCAGTTGTTCCCAGGTCATGTACCTGCATAAGTACTCGCCTACAGAATGTGGTCGAAAAATCAGGACGCGTCATGAACATGTACATGCAGACAGCTTACACAGGACTGTGGCTGGACACGGTCACGCAGGCGGTTGTGTTGCTCTAGGATCTGAATGCTGACCTGAGAATGCTCCAACGCAAACAGTGGTGACTTCAGACAAAGGGTTGGCATGTGCACATCGCTCTTTGACAGCCATCTCTGGGAGCAGGGACTATTCATGACACATATTGTATTATTCTGGTAAAAACTGAACATTACTTATGTGAATGATAACAGTAACGTTATATGTCCATGGCTGATTTAAGCGGACATTTTTTTTCTCCTTTGAAACCTGCGTCGTGCTTTTTACTGAGGTAAAATCAACGTACTTACTAAGATAAGTACGTAAAAGTCTCGTCCAAAGATTTTGTGACTAAAAAATCAATAAAATATAAGTGATTTTCTAGTACACCATAAACTTTGATAAGTCCCTTCTAAGTTACTTTGGTCTAAATGTGCCGGTTACTGCACATTAGCAGCAAATTGGAACACTAAATGCATTTAGGCTTCTCGGGTCACACAAGGCAACGAGCAAGTTGTCACACTTCTGGATTCTAAATTTCGTAAGAAAGAAGCCGGAGGAATATAAATTTATATTTCCCAGCTTCACATGAAGTCAGGTGACGCAAGCCGACTTTTGGGCAAAGAGAACAGAAGCAAGAGAAGTGGAGCTGCAGTGAACTGGTAAGTTTGAAAGCTATGTATTCAGGTTTTTCCAGATTAACTACACAAATTTCAAGCAATATTACATGCTTTTGCTGCATATTCCGCCTCCAAGAACCCAAACGAAGAAACAGATGTGGAGATGACGATTTTTCTCGAGTACTAGTGTAACGTTAGTATCGTAGTAATACAAAAACACTGCACTATGTGTACAAACTAGTGATTGGCCGAGCTGTGAGCCAAGACTCGAGAATACGAACCTTCTTGCAATTTGGGTATGTCACAGCAACGATTTGAGTCCTTCTTCAAAATATTACTGTTAATAATGTGATCTAGACACTTTATTTGCTTAACATGTGTTCTGGACTTTCAGTAACTTTTGGTGATAGAGAAAGAGAAAATCTGAGCCTTTTTTCTTTAGGCTCAGATTCTTCAAAGCGTAATTACTACCATAATTATCTTGATCCGGAGTAGCCACTCATGAATCAGGCCCCCTGAATTTGTTCTTCACTGACATTGCTTTTGTCGTGAATTGCTGCTCTAGACCACCAATTCCAAGGGCATTCATACAAAGGCTCGAGAAACTTGACTTGACAGCCTCGAGCATCGCACCAAATCGGCTCCTAGTTCACGAGCCCTTGAGGTTGTCTAACACCATTGACTCTAGTCACCGTCGAGTGATTAGCTTCGGCGAAGCTTCTCACCTAACGTAACACAGATCAGGACCAGGACCAAGACCAAAGCCAACGGCGCGTAGCTGGTGAGGTAACAGTCGGCGGGGCGGGCGACCAGGACGAGCCTGCAGCGGTAGGAGGAGGGACAGCGTTGCCAGTGATCTTTCAAAAAAAAAAAAAAGGCGCCAAGCATGCACGTGTTAGCCTTCTGAGCCTACACGCCAAGGGATCGAGTGCCGTTGATGGTCATTTGGCGAATTGGGGCTGACCATATTCTTCTCCTTGCGGACTGACCTCACTGACCTCAGACGTTGCGCCCGAACCTTAGACTCTGGGTTCGATCACGCGTGCAGAGAGCGAGCACGGCGTCCGGGCCCCACGCATAGTCCTCGGCAGTGGCTCTGCAGTGACTCATCGTGACTGCGCCGCAAGTCGACGTCAGCGTCGACTGTGACTGTGTAGCCGTCGCCATCGTCGTCGCTGTCGACGCCGCTGTCGCCGTCGCCGTCACCGCTCGGCTGCTCAGCTGTCGTGGGAGGCACTGTAAGGGAAGGAAGGACCGCCGAGGGCCTGGGCTGTCGAAAAAAAATCGCAGAAAGAATTTGTGGGCGTCCATCAAGACAAAAGTCGTTGTTCTGGCCTCTTCCACACCACGATCTTGGTCTTTCGTCCCGTTTGCGCCCTCTTGACGGTCGACTCCATCTAATCTGGACGGAAATCTGACACGGTGAGCAACTTGTTTGTACATGAATGGGGAAAAGAGTGACGTCACGCGCGCGCAGATGGCCTCGACCGGCCTCTCCGCGTCCTCCACCCGTGTCTTTGCCGTCTTTCTTCACTCCCCTCCTCTCCCCCATCGAGTCCCTAAATGCTTGCCTCCGCCGGAGGTCACGAGGCTCCTTTTAAAGAGAGAAAGGAGAAAGCGAGAGCCATGGCCAGAAAAGTCCTTGAGAGCCTTTCTCCGACTGTAGCGAGGGAGGCAGGGAAGAGGAGGAGGAAATCTGCCACCGCCGTCCCCGTTGCCACGGCCTCTCTTATTCGGCGAGAAAAATCCCCTCCCCTGAGAGACACTCACTCTCGTGGCGAGATCGCCTCCTTCCAGAAGCATCGACGCCATTTGTGCGATCGGTCGTCCTCGGTAGGTCGCTCAAGGCGTCAATGGGGACGCCAGTTGGCCAGTGCACGAGGTCTTGGTGTACTTCTAATCTCTGTTCCTTTTTAAGCGGTATTCCTTAAAGATTCCACATCTTCCAGCTACTTTCCAACCTCACCGCATATCTCACAAGTGGCCTCATCAACGTCGTACCTAGATAACCCAATCAAGTTCCATCCCGCCGACACCCCTTCGAAAGGCGATCATGGCTTTCCTACCGGGCCTCAAGAAGCAGCTCAACAAGGCAAACCAGTTCATGTCGGAGCGGATCACCGGCGTGGAGGGCACCAAGCTAGACAATGACTTTCAAGAAATGGAACGCCGCACGGATCTCTTCAACGACCTCGTGGAGGACGTGCAGGTCAAAACTAAGGAATATTTGCAGCCCAATCCCACTGTGCGGGCCAAGATGGCTGCTGTTAAGGGCATATCCAAGCTGTCGGGGCAGGCCAAGGCTTCTACCTACCCTCAACCTGAAGGGACCCTGGGAGAGGCAATGTGCACTCACGGGAAGAAGCTGCAAGATTTCGATAGCGGGAGCGTGTTTGCTGTCGCCCTTATTGAGACGGGGGAGAGCATGAAGCAGATTGCAGACCTGAAGTATGCTCTGGACGACAACGTGAAACAAAACTTCTTGGAGCCGCTGCACCTAACACAGAGCAAGGATCTGAAGGAGGTCTTTCACCATAGGAAGAAGCTTCACGGCAGAAAGCTGGACTTCGACTGCAAGAAGCGCACCGGGGCCAGAGAGGATGAAATTAGGCAGGCAGAAGAAAAGTTCAGTGAGTCACTTCACTTAGCCCAGCTGGGGATGCATAACCTCGTTGAAGGGAATGGAATTGAGCACATTTCTCAGTTGACACAGTTTTCTGAAGCTCTGCTTGAGTATCACAAGAATTGTGTGAGCATTCTTCAGTCACTCACGGATACTCTCTATGAGAAGACCAACGAGGCTTCAATGAAACCGAAGCCTGAGTTTCATCCCAAGACTCTTGAAGATCTTGGCATTGAGCGCACCAGCGACAACAACATTCCCCGGGGAATTAGCAGACCTGGATCTTCAAACAGCAACCTTCCGGTCACTTCCTCCAACCTTATTTCTACATCACCGGGACACTCACCTGCCACGACACCATCCCACCACCACACTGATGCATGGGGTCCCCCTCGTCCCGTTCCATCGCCCAAGCATTCTCCAGCGAATACCCCTTCTAATCAACCCTCCTGCGTCGCCATGTATGACTTCGAGGCCGAAAATCCGGGTGAGCTGAGCTTCAAGGAAGGAGACAAGATTTTCCTTAAGAGCCAGATAGATGACAACTGGTTCGACGGAATGCTGAACGGCAGGAGCGGATATTTTCCCGTCACCTATGTCACTGTCGTCGTGCCGCTGCCGTAGGCAGCGAGAATTCAGCTTATCCTCTTACCAATCGATCAATGTCTTGTACTCTTTACGTATTTTATCCCTCAACTGTGCAGCTTTTTAATCTTACAAGGAGAATCATGTTCCCGAGATCGATATTACTTCAATGAGTCTCGCTACCTCTGTCGTCAACACAACATTTGTTGGAGGTGCTTTTGTTGTTGTACTCTCTTCAGAGCCATATCTTGGCAAGAGAGTGAGCTCACAGTGGCTGCAACATCAACTTTTCAACCACTGCAAGCATTTCATCAATTGCTACTATTGCTCCAGTTGAAAAGCTAGTCTTTGGCACTTGCACACTTTCATCCCTATGCTATGCAGTAGACTATTCAGAAGTCAAATGTTTGTAATCTGGAATTCGTGTTTGTTGCTTGCCTCTAGGGAGAGTTGAATTTGGCCTCTCAAATCTTGTGATCGGAACTGTTTTAACCGTGCGTATCCTCTCCCAATGAGAAAATGTATTTCTGCAGCGTTCGTAATTTTTTCATCGCGAACTCCACTGTCGTTATCGCAAGAGATCCTTGTTCCCAGACTCGAATCCTGAAACTTCCAGATCTTGGGGTGCGTCATTCCTTGACTCTCATTGCAAGTTCACTGCGCATTTCTTCTTTTTCTATAATCTTTCTAAAAGTGATGAACTCAATGCTGCTGCTGTTACTGCTCCAGTGCAAGACCTCTGCGGAAACTTTTTTGGATTTACGTCGTAAATATAGTATCTTGACGTGAAGCAGACGCAAGCAACTGCGTTGACACAATGTACAGGCTGGTTCACTCGGCTGCAAGTAAAATTGTTTCCTTACGTACATGTTTGCGATCGCCTGTCTACGATGTAAAAGGGTTGGTCGGCTTGTAAATAAAAGTCTGTTTTCTTACCTGTGAGTCTGTCTGCGCACGACGTGGTCTGCAAGCTATTGATGCTACGTGATGCAAGGTAGGGATGGACACAAGCCTGGCTCGAAGTGGTTCTTCCTGCGCAGAAGCCTCGGACCCACGAGCTGACAATGATTCTTACTGTCAGACTTGAGGCAATCGCTATCAGATTGCGATCACAGTGCTAAGGGGTCACAAATGTACGTAGGCAAATGTAGAGGCTTTAGCACCACATTCCAGGCCTTGTACCTCAACGCAGCACTTGGCAAGTGCCATATTATCAGTACAATTACGGCACAGTGAAGTCTAAAATTGATGAATATCACCATCGCAATGAGTGTCGGTTGAGCAAGACCTTGTTGTTTCTCGATCCTGCTTTAGAAAAGAACACTTAACAAAGTCTCGATTGAACGACAGGTCTGCCATTGACCGAAAGTACCGTAAAGTATGGATTGCAATAAGCATTTCTTTACTTCAAATGTCAATGTCGATTCCCGATAAGATGATGGAGGCTCTTGTGATCACTCACAATTACTATGATTACAAGTAGTCTTATAGGCAGGGAAATGTTTTACTTTTTGCACGCTCGTGCAATAGGCTCGAAATTCGTAGAAAAAACGAGCTCGCTCCACCCCAATCATCACAGGAACACGTAGTTCTCCGTATTTGCAGACGCACTTGCAGAGCGCATGTTTGCACTAATACAATGTGAGTCATAAAAATGCCCGATGAACATGGAATTCACCGCAAGAGAGACTCCGAGGGCGAGAGAGATAGGAATGGAAAGACCCAGAAGTGGCGCTGAAAAGCTCCTGTCATCGATACTGGCAGAAACGTCGAGAGAAAAGGGAATTTCATCTAAGACGAGCGCGCTCCTCTTTTCTTCGTCATACCATAGAAGTTATTCGATCAGATATACAATAGGAACATCACTTGGCTTGAATCTTCGCTCCCCTACTTTAAGTGAGTCTGTTGGCAACACAATGCATAGTTTTGCCTTCAGAGCGCGGAAATGCTTATGCTCAACTCGTAAGAAACCACACCTTAATGTCTCAATTTGGAGCACTGTTGAAAACACAACGTGAAGCTGGACGGAGACTTCCGGACGCTCTTTTTTTGCAGGCCGGGGTGGACATTCAAAACGTCACTCGTATGAACTGTCTAAAGTCACTTTGAAAATAAGTTAAAAGACAAATGTCAGTGCAACTGTTTCACGATGGGTGCGTCAACCTCTCATTTCATGCCCTGAGCTCATTTCCTGAAGATAGTAAGTACGCAATTCTCCTCTGAGATCGGTCATAGATATTGGAGACAATGAATTTTTCTCTCCATTCATGCAAATGGAGCTGCATTTCATGCATGGCTTCAGCGAAGCATTGATTCCTTTTCAAGCCAAATATTGCTCATCCTGCACAATACGGTCGATGATGCATTCCACGCAGTAACGATGCACAATCGTGCAACAATGATCAAGGAGCACGCAAAGATAATGAAAGTTACCAGCCAGAAAAAATAAGGTCGCCTTTCTTGACCCTGGCTGCGGCTTCGGACTCTTATACCATGACGTAGTTGCCGGAAAGTGGGGCAATTCCTGAAAGGAGCGAGGGTGAGAAGTCACTGGGATAAACATCTCGTGGTAGGAGCACTGAGACCCCCTTCGGTCCAAATAAGCTGGTGTGGCCATTTCTTTGGGGTAAAATGACTCTGAGTCGCTGTTGGGGTCCCTAAGAAGAAAGGCCAAGAGCGAGCGCGTCACGAGCAACAGGAGGGTAAGGTGGGCTCCGGAAGATCCTCAGGGACACGAGGCAGGGTGACAGCGATGGGATAACCAACGTAAACGCGGTGTTGTCAGAAAAGTGGAAGGGTTCAGCAGTTGTAGGAAAGACCCTTTTGAATCGCACAGTGGCAGTCAATCAAGCCAAGCTAATTGAAGGGGTTTCAGTGTAGTTATTATTGATTTCTCTACGGCGACATTCTACTAATTTTGGCGTACAATTGGATAAGGTAAATGACTCTTCATCTACACTTTTTACATTTGCGACATATATACGTTTGACTAACACATGTCGCAAATATACGATAATGCAGATGCACCCATAATGGGGTCGGAACATGCGGCCCACACAACTGCAACATCATATCACTCTGTCGTATAATCCTAAGAGGGCGACGCTCAACTTCTGAGAGCCTGCAATCGACTCTGCATGTCCTCCAAGTCCTCTTCTGCTTCCTCCTCCTCCGGCATTTCCGAGGCCCCAGGGTCTGGTAGTTGGATGGAGGCCTCTGCAGAGATCGCTGGTGTTTTAACCTTATCGGAGGTGATCTCGGCCAATACCTGCGGAAGAAGCAAAAGTCTGAGGTATGCGTAGTCACGGCGACTTGGGTAATTAAGTCATCGGCTGACCCCGAGGGGTAAATCTCATTCACTTGCTTCGACGAATCACCAATACAGATAAAGTGGGTTCTGTTTTTGCTGTGTAAAGTACTGTATATACCTTGTCCACCTCAGCTTGCATGTCTTCTTCTAGCTCCTCGTCAGCGTCGATCTCCAACACATCCTCCATCATCTCTTCAAAAATGCCAGCCTGGACGTAAAGAATGTGGTCATTAGAAATGACGATCACATGACCGTGATAACTGACGATCATGTGATCAACTGAAATACTCAGGAGTACAAAGCATGATCGTCGTATGAAAAATGGAAGCGCTTAAGAGCTGTCTACTTGATACGTGCAATAGCTTCTGCTGCACCTTCATCATTTCCTTGCTCAGTTCCATCATAGTTTTTTGTAGTTCGGGTAGCTTGACCAACTGCTGCATAGCCTTCATGACCTCTGTGCTCTGTTGAAGGCTCCCGGCCACCCGGAGTTGCGACAACTGCTGCTTCATCTGCAACTCTACGGACGAAAGGTTGGCTTTGGCCGTATAGAGTCTGTTGACGGCCTTCCGGGACTGAACGACTTCTTTGGCCAGCACTCTGATCCAAATAAAAACGAGATGAGAATTCTATCCAGACAGCCTATGGACGATGGCCGCTTACCTACAGACTTCCTTGTCACCTCGCTTGGCCGCCTCCTTAATGGATCTTGTGACTTTCTGCTCCTCCCTCTTGATGCCGTTGACTTGTCTGTCCAGTGAGTACCCCTCTTTGCGGATGCGCTTGCACCACTCCTAGAGGAAGCGGCGGAAGCGAAAACATCACTTGGTCTCACAAGGAGCTCGAAATCAAACCAACCTGACACTGCAGCTTGGGGTCCGGGGCCTTGGACTTGCCGAACAGCCCCATGGCGACTCAGGAGTGTTCCAAGACGACCGGAGGGATGACGCACCGCTCCGGGGATGACGCACCGCTTACCCCAGGCAAGTCAAGCAGGACACCTCAGTTACTTTTTATTTACTCACTGGCAAGATCGATAAAAAATCAAGAACACTCGGGTTGTTTTGGTGAAAAACCAGAGCTGCCAGATGTTCGTAAGATCTGGGAGTCAAGATTGAAGGAAAAGAAAAGTCTCCTCAAGAAGAAGCATTACCTGTCCCGCTGTCAACTCGCAACACTGACACACTTATCTTTTGCGTTTTTACGCCATCTACCAAAGCGTGAGGAAAAAGGTTCGATCACCAAGATTGCCCCAAATCGTCTACTTGGACTGGTGCAAATACATTAAATCTCACATTTGCAACCACTTCTACTCCCGATAACTCTGTGGCGTCGAATGCAGCGCGGTCATGAGCTGTCCCGTAGGATGTCGCTTTCTCCTCCTGACAATAGATATCTGAGTCATGCTTGGGGTAAACAATGACTTTACTGTCTTCCAGGGGGAGTACTTATCTTATGTTCTTATTTAGTATTGTTTTCAACACTAAACATATAATCTTCATCTCGACGCCCACAAGAAGAGCTTGAAAATGTTCCTAAGCTAAATTATAGAGGAATGGATCTCAGCCGCCATCTTTTTTCTGATTTTCATTCTCTGCCATTTTGTGGGGACTCCTGGTTTCTTCTGTTTCCCCCAGAGGTAAACTGCGTCCCTATTTCCTCTTTCCTCCTCCTTTCCTCTCGTCCGCTCACCACGTTGAGACGCTAAAGAGGACGCGGCAGGTGAGAAAAAATAGATAGAGGCCGTCTTCGAGGTCAGCCTCGGCCTTTTGTTGGTGTCAGAGCTTCAGTCAACCTTGTTCTTCGTTTTTGCAGTGATTCCACTACCGCAATGAGAGCCAAGTGGAGAAAGAAACGCATGCGCAGGCTCAAACGCAAGAGGAGGAAGATGAGGGCAAGGTCCAAGTAGGAACCCGACTTCGCGCCAGCCAAGTCCCTCCTGCAGATCTCGAAGACAGTCGACAACAATCAAGAACCACGACGTCGCCAGCCCACCTATGGCGGAAGAAATGGGACCTCGCTCTCGTGTCGTCTTTGTCTGGCCGTGTCTTCGGTACTACTGAATAAAGACGTCCCAAAATGACCCATGGCTGTACGACTCCGTATCTTCCGACATCATGGTCCGTCTGCTAGAGTCCTCAAGGAGCGCAGATGCTCCTGTGAGACTGCGAAAAGTCCGAGCTCGTGTGCGGTGTGATATACCACGTGCTTAAGTCCTATACTAAGAGTTCCTTTTACCGCTCTAGTAATGTCTCGTGAGCGTGCTATGTAGTCGTTGGTACTTTCTCCACCTTACTTCCTGACCACGTGGTCAGCCATGGCCAATAACGCGATGTCCTTGTGGGACTGCCTTGAGTTCCCCACGACAGAGCTCGTGTGTAGGATGTTGAAGTCCTTAATCAAGAGCCCCTTGCACCGTTTGACCATTGCTAATCACTAGTAATCCGAGTTCCACATTGTGATAAGTAACAGACGGCCAAAGATAGTTTCTCCGTGTATTCCAGACCATGTAGCAAACCGTACACACCAAAAGCAATTTAGTTGGTGCGAGTATGAGTATCTGTCGTTGCTCTTATCTTGGAGCTGGAGCCCACACGGATATCGTGAAGAATGAATGCAAGGGTCAATAACGAAATTAGGGCTGATGGTAATAACTATTAAAATGATGCTCTCCTCGTCTCGTCCAGAAAGACTAGTGCGGTGCTTGTAGAACTATTGCGGAGCCCTACAAGAAGATAGCCAGGTAGCCTGGTATAAACTGCTTCTGCTGGTGGATCTTGTTGTTTTCTTCGGCAGCCGAGACGTGGCCCCGGAGGAAAACGTTGTCGTACATCTCCCCGAAGAGGTCGTCTCTGCCGTTGCCAGTTGCCATCGCCGGGAGCGCGTTCCGGGTGTTGCGGATGAACTCTCGCTTGGACATCTTGTTTTTGACGTGAGGGGAAGTCAAGTCCACCGACAACAAGATCAGCGAGAAGCACATCACATAGACGGCATCTATGATTACAAATGGAAAGTTGATCGTTTTCTCTCTTTAAGTTGCACAGAGTACGTAGCAGGCTAGGTCAACCCCCCAAAATTTTGGACTGTAAGTGCATCTTGCCGTTGTTATCTAATGCCTAATGGAGAAGACGTAGCCGGATCGTTTAAAAAATAATCTTTTTAGCTCCCTCTCTCATGAACCTTCCTATGCCCTCCAGTACTGCGTAACTGTATTGCCAAAGAAGAACTTTAGTAGTAACTACAGCAAGAGTGAACCCAAACAATGATCATTTCATCATTGCATTTGAGTGGAATAGATTCAAAGAGAGTCTCGCAACGGATATAACACGCATAAAGATATGAAAATTATTATTACAACTATTAAAAAATAGTCTACCCTTATGCGTAGCACAATGTATAGTCGAGTGTGCTCACCGACTGAGTATCCTAGTTCTGGGTTGCACTGGCAGAATCTCTTCGAGAAGGAACTTAGCATCTCCTGCAGATAGGCACCACGGTCGTTTGGCGCCTCCAGCTTGGCGAAGCACTTCCTCAAGGCGTTGGGCAGGAACTGGTCCTTGTAGTTGTGCATGGTGATCATGCAGTTCAACACATCTTGTCTTCTGTGCAAGTAGTGCCGAACCTGAGAGTTTTCACTGCCGTCAATTCCACGTTCGAACGCTGCAATCACAAGTAGGCGTGTTGCTTACCTGACTCTTGGAGAGTGTGGTCGTGTTGTGGAAGAACTTTGCGATCTCCAAGGGTTGATCTAACAGTAGTCCGTGCTTGAAGAAGTAAGCCATGCCCTGTAAATTTGACAACGTTTCCAAACATAGCAACGGTGGTAACGTGGAAGAATAGCACCTTCTCGGGATCGGAGTTGAATGTGAGGGTCCCTTCGTCCATGTACATGTAAATGTTCTTGTAGTGCAGGTCCCGCCTCTTTTTGTCCTGGCTGTAGATGCTGGCCTCGGGCCACTGCTCCTTGCATAGACCTGTGATGAGAATTGTCGGATCCTTCAGAACCTTCTTATTTATTCGCGATTCGATACTCCTGATGATCCCTCCCCTATCCTCTCAGCACCTTGTTTTCCACCATATTTGTCTATTACCCTGCAAACTGCAGTGTAAAAATTGCTTTACCTTGCCACAGGATTTCATCCGACGCCAGTTTCTGCCAGACGCAGGCCGCCAGACATAGGTCCGTGGCATTCAGCTTGGACAGGACTGCCAGGGCCAGCTCTGGAGGGAGGTTGGAAAGGTCGGGGAAAGTCTTGTAGACCTGTGACAGCGAGAATCAGTAAGCCGCAAAACACCAATCGAAGTACACTTGTTCGAGCTGTCTCACGTTCTCGTCGTCGCCTCCAACACCAGGCCAGAAGAAGGGCACGATCCCGACATCTTCTTCAGAGCCGTCGTCCTCCTCGTCATCTTCGACCGCCGCCCGGAGGAGGATCGGATCTAGACCGTCCGACGTTTCGGGCAAGACCCTGCGGAGCGCCTGTCCCATGGTGGCGGCCGGGAACGACTAGCGGGTGAGCGGAGATAAAGAGTTGTTGCGAGTCGGAGCCATCGGTTTCGTCACCCGGCCTTCCTTCGCCTTCCTGGACTTAAGCTCTCCGTCACTCCTCAGGCGTCATTTCTGCCACTTTGTTCTTTTCTTTCTCCTTCTCCTCCTCCACCACCACCTCCTCCTCCTCCTCCGCTGCTGATCTGGCCTAGCTGACCTGCCAGTGTTACTACTGTACCTCAGTTCACACGGCGGGCAAGTGTGTGCAACCTCGCGCTCGCGCTCCTGTTGGTCGCCAAGGGGGGCTTTTGCTCGCCTAGGCCTGGGCCTTACCTACTCCCTGCATAGTCAGCTTGTGCTCCTTCTGTTCTTCGTGGGCACAGGAGCTTCGAGCGTTGCCATGCATCGATGCTCTCGATGGAGGAGTGCATGGACCCCTGCGACGCCTCCAAGTGGTCTCTGATATCTATCACCGTCCTGCAAAGTGCATTAGCTCAATGCACTAAAGAACGATCTCTTGTCTCTACGCGCAGTCATGATCTTTTACGACGAAGGTAATGTGCATGACGTCAATAAAGTGCTGCGTTTGGGATCATTCATATATTTCAGACGAGTTCTAAATGAAAGTTCGTATTTAGAGCACTACACAAATAGTTATGATATGGTTGTAACATGTACTACAGCCTCTGATTCTTTACGGCGGACGCCCTCTGTACCGGCGGTACCGCCATGGGTGACACGGAGGGAGACTTGGCGGCCAATGGCGAGAGCGCCGGGTGGAAATTGGGCGACAGCGCGCTACGCGCCAGAGAAGAGTCCGCGTGAGAGATGGGGGATCTCGGCGGCTGCTGCTGCTGTGCCGAGCGAGATAAAAGGTGACTGGTGTTGGGGTTCTTGAGGGACACAGAAGATGCCGTCGACACTGCAACGGCTGCCGACGAGCTGGTGGCGCTACAAGAAAGGTTCGCCATCAGGCTGTTGCCGCCGGCTCCGCCCCCATCGTCTTTTAGCCTTGATATCTCCTTAAAGACATGTGCTAGGGGCTGATACTGCGGTCCCCAGTCAAGGAGGTAATCCCAGTTGTAGCTTCCAGTCATGAGTTCTTCCTCGCTGTGCACGATGGAGCTCAGGGAGCCAGCGATGGATGAAGCTGGAGGAACATGGCGAGAGGAGTACAGCTGGTGATGCTGACTCCCGCTTAACACAGAATTCTTCTCGCTCATCGTATCGTCGGGAATGCGGTTGTAGATGGAGCTGCCTCCACCTGCTGCAGAATAGTGATCAACGACGAAACCCCCATTGGTGGAGCCACCTCCGGCCAGATTGGGCGGCTTTCGCACGTCGATGCCTAGCCTCGCTAGGTATTCCTCAGTGTTCTGCACACTGCCTTCACTTAACTTGTCTTCGTCGACCCCCACAGTGCCAGAGGTGTTAAATACGTCCGGCGCCAGGTAACCTCCTTCATTGATCATCCGAATCTCGACGTCCACTTCGTCGTCGCCGTCTTCAACCGAGCCACGGCCGCTGGAAGCGGAGCGGTGCGACTTCTCCGAGATCTCTGAACGGGGATTAGTGTTGGCGCCACCCTTGGCAGAGTTATTCCCTTTGGCGTAATCCGAGACAATCTCGCTGTATTGCGGAGGGAAGCGCGACAACGCGTTGCTGTTGGTGCCACCGCTGGGTGTCAGCTCCATGCTGGCCGAGGTCGTCGAAGCAACAAGGCCGAACTTGCGAGCTTGCTCATCCTGACTTTTTCTTCGCTTGCAGACGAAAAAGACTCCAACCAAGAGAAGGAGCAGCAATAGGGCAATACTGACTAGAGCTCCTTGTAACCAGGCAGCTACACCATCGCCGCTCCCGCCAACTCCGGACTTGACTGCGATGGGCAATAAGCTCTCCTCTAAAGATATCATGACGAGCGTAGACGCTTCTAGCGAACGAGGCTGTAGGCTCTTTGCGTTCACC
>JAAUXU010075772.1_pt1 | contig 19878 bp, 13 predicted proteins | sample 7278151 | NCBI WGS metagenome assembly JAAUXU01 (sample SAMN14350113, study PRJNA611818) | marine sediment metagenome | isolation source: surface marine sediment (1.8m) | place: French Polynesia: Moorea | collected 2018-08 | reverse complement strand
TTTTGACAAAAATTTATAGCATAAAATCAAAATGTTAAAAAAGCCATAACTTCCTTGGATGGGGAAGTTGAGACCTGAAATTTCAGAATTATGTTGCCCTAATGATCTAGTTTCAGAATAAGTTGAGACCCAAAATGGGTCTTGTCACCCAAGACTAAGATGTTGCTGTGAAAACGAGGGGTGAGGCGACTGCTTTTTGACGAATTTTTCTTGACGAAAAAGCTCTTGGGCCATGGACATTTGCCGAAAAATATACTTCAGGATAGAATTTTTTTATCTGACCCTGCCAAGTGCCGAAATTTATTTTCGTCAAATTTCAGGTCAGAAGAGGCACAGTGTCTGCTTTTTTGTAGAAAGTTTTAAATTGTCCAATACCATTGGCATTCGCATTCTTCTTGACTTTAATCTTAACTTGACTTCTCCAGTATTTCTGGAACAGGTCTTGCAACTATATGACCGTGGTGTTGAGGCAATGGAATTTTTTTGTGGTGCGCTGGATTCATTCAAGATTCCTTTTTTTGGGGGGGGGATTGTAAAAAGACATTCAAATCACTAAATCAGGCTACTTGGAAAACATTGCCGCCCTACCTTCCCTCCGAAAAATTTTCTTTATGAGACCTTGAAAAAGTACCCCCATGCATAGGGGAGAAAATCCCCCACCCGACAAAAAAAGTCTCCTTGCCCACGTGTGGGGCAAGGAGACCGAAAAAAGGAAATTTAAAAGTTTTACCAATGCTGCTCATTGCCATTCAGAAGTCCAAGACCCCATTTGCTTCCATTTCAAGAGTGGGTTCAGTGCACCGTGGTCTCAATCAAGTGGGTTCAATCCCCCATGGCTCAAAAGCTATGATTTTTTTTTCGTCATTTGACAGAGTGCAGGTTTTTTTTCGACTATCACATTTTCGGCATTTGGCAGTGTAGTAGAATTATTTTCGTAGCAAGGCAAGAAAATTCGTCATTTGGCTGTTAATAAATTATTTCGTCAAAAAGCAGGAAAATTTTCGTCAAAAAGCAGCCCCACCGACGCTGCCACTGAGATAGACGAAAAATCCCCCCGCCCTCTATACCAGAATGCACGCTCGTCACACACTCGCCTCTGCCCTTCTTCCACCACAACAACCTTTAGCTAGCCCTGTCGGTTTCATTGTTTCCCTTATGAGGAGAGAGGGAAAACCCCTGCTCCAAGCAAGGCAAGAGCTCTGAGCTGGGGCGTGAGAGCAAGGTATCTGCTCCTTTCTTGAGCAGTGGCAACAATGAGCCCTTCGACTCTGTCTCCCGCAAGCTGGTCTTTGACCGCAAAAGCACCGACTCTAAGAGCGTCTGGGTCTCCTTCAACATCATGATGGGGGACCTGAACCTTGATGCTGTGGCCGCTGCCACCACGGTCCACATACAGCAGCAGCAGCGCCACAGCCACCCACTCCACCACCACCCCGTCATGGTAGGCCCCGTACGCGTGCCCATTGCCAGGAAGATCGGCCTCCCCAAGGTCATCGTCCCATCCGACTTCAGGAACGATCTGTACGTCAGCCTGGTGTGCGGGGAGTTCTCCCGACTGGACAAGCACTCAGACTGAAACGTGGAGGTATCGGTGGAGGTGTGTATCGAGCAAGGGGAGTCGCTCCAGGACGCCCTCTTGACCGGGCAGCAGAGTGAGGGCGGAACCCTGCCACCCGCCGTAAGCTAAAAGATCCGAGATTTTTTCAAAAAAGGGAGTGCCGGAATGCCGGTTTTTGCCGCGCAAATCGCTAAGGCATAGAATAAAAAATGGGCTCCCCGGCTAAAAACGTCTGCTTTCCGCGGTATTGGCAGTCATTTTATGACGGGAAAGTGACGGGAGTGCTTTTCCGGCAAAAAACCGGCAAAAAACCGGCACTGGCGCAAAAGTAACAGAATGTAAAAGTGCTGGTTGTTGGCAAACATGGCAGAAAAAGACCAAAAGTGCCGGTTTTGGCCGCGGAAAGCAGACATTTTTGGCCGGGGAGCCCATTTTTTATTCTATGCCTTAGTAATTTCCGCGCCACTGCCGGTCCAAAAATAAAAAAAATCATGCCGAGTCTGGTGCCGAGTCTGGTGCCGGTGACATGTGGTAGGGAAGTGCCGTCACCTCAGCCTCCGTCTTCAGGTCTGTTATCTTGCGGTGTGAATATTTTTTGTCAAAAACAATGAAGAGAAGACGGTGAAATCTACAACACAAAGTGAGATGTCAACATGAGCAAGCGCAACTTTGAGGTGAGTCCACCAGCAAGTTTATTCTATTAACTGAACAATAGTTGACACATAATCTTCTTCTTTGTTTTTTACATTATCTTTGTCTCTCCATTCTATTTTCATTTCAAGTAGTTCCTTTGTTGGCACAACATCAGGTTTCACGTTTTCCCCATTTAGCCTTTTTGACGTATTTCTGGCAGTCACATTTGAACTTCCCCTTTGTTTCTTATACATATCCCATTTCGCGGGGCGCATGGTACTCTCATGTCTAGAAATACTTTTGTAGTACGTGTCTTGGCGATGCGTTTCATCGTGATTGTCGCCTTGAAAAGTGATATTGTCTCTTTCTTTTGCTGCGTTGATAGGGTGTGTTTCTGCCTTCGGTGACCCATGCAAACAATTGTCTGCTGACAAATTTGGTCCTGGTACAGGGTTCCATGAATCTTGCTTTAAAGATCCAGAATGATCTTCAGACTGTGGAGGCAAACTTTTGGCCGCTGCATTGAGATATTCGTTTTTCCTCTGCCAGTGGCTAATTTTTAGCCTATCTAAAGTCTTCTGGTTATCTGTGCCACTTGGCTTTAGATGTATGGAATGGTCCCCAGCAACAGGTCTTTGTTTGTCAAAAGCGGAAATGACCTCGCTTACGCTAGGATACTTCTCTTTGCTTTTATCCAGCGCCTTGTTATTGTTTGTTTGCGACCGACTTCTTCCTCGAAGTTCAGGCTGTTGGCCAATGTCAGTTGGGGAACAACGTGCTTTCTCAGATTTTTTTTGTTTTTTTTTATTTCCCCCCTGGCGGTTTTTTGAGGAAGCGACTGGTTTGACTTTCAGCGGTAGGTCAGTATCGTCAAACGTTTCCCATGCATCAGACTTTTCGTTTTCGTCACTATCTACCATTTTTTTGTTTTTACTATTATCCTGAAGTTTTACAAGAGATTCATTTCGTGCATTTTCGTTCGGTGAGCTTGGCAAAACTTTCTCCTCCACCCGAAATAGTCTACAACCACCTTGATCGACCGACGCATCTGTAAGCTTGATTGGAGTGCAGAAGCTTAATACCTCTTCCTTGGGTAAATTTACTGCTGTAGCTATGTCTGCTGGCATTGTTCTCTGCTTCTTTTTCTTAAACACATTTCCAAGTTTACTCCGGAAAGTGTCATCAAGCTTAGATACAAAAGACTGCTTTTCAATTTCTTGGATATCCAATTTTGCAGGTTCAGAGAGCTTTGATTTTGAATTTTTTTTTGCTTCTGCCCCTTTTGGTGAAATTTCTGCATTGTCATTGCTTTTAAATGCTGCAACACCTTTGGGAAAGCGTAGCTTGGTTTTGTTCAATTTCTTTTCTTTTGATGAGGACACGTCAGTCTTTCCTTCGGTGCCTTTTTTCTTTTCCTCCGGGCCTATTTGACGAATTTCAGAAACGTGGTGGCGGTATTCAACTTCGTCATAGTTGATATTTTTCTTTTGTTGGCCGGCAGCTTCTCTCACTTCATTTATTTCTTTTAAAATAGCAGATAAACTTGTCATTCCACGTCTTCTTTCAGACATGGAATTTTTTTGACCTCCTCTCTGAGGAGCTCCCTTCGAGGCTTTTTTTCCATGTGTCATGCTTAGCTCTGGCCCTACGGAAATGGGCTCTTGCTTATCAGATGAACTGTCTTCACTTGGCGTGTATGCCTTTTTTGGTAAGTTTTTAGTTCCTTTAATTGAATTTGCTAGTTGTCGAGACCACGATGTTCGAGCATGTGCTGTTGCTCTTTGTGGTCCTGCAGGAAGCTCATTAAAATTTACAGAATCATCCTCTCCCTGAGAATGTTCACAGCTTCCGAACCTGGCTTGAACATTAGGCGTTGACATTTTTGCCCAGCCGACCTGGGATTGTTCTTCTTTTGGTTTTCCAATAGGCAGTTGACTACAGGAACCACGTTTTCTCAACACCATAACCTCCAAATTCAACAGGTATGCCCTCGAAGGTAGAGATGTGCCGCCGCCAAGCGCCCACGACGTGGGTAAGACGATGTCCGACGGCATGATTGTGTCCTGATTTATGCAGACCTCTTTTGGTACAAAGATGACATCGGCATTTATCCGAGGATCAAAGGAGAGCCTGGAACTTCCCCGGGTTACGCCGCGCCTCGAAACTCTCCATGCATATTCGTCACCATGCTGTCTGACACATATGCTGACCTTGTACTGGAAGTGTTCTGGGCCTCCAAACGCAAATTCCATGTTTTCCCCGACATGGTTGTAGCGTCCGTAGAAAATGAACGGTTCTTTCACATTGTAGAAGTAGGCGTACAGAGGAGGAACTTCAAATCCAGCTCGCAAGTCATGGGGAAGGATAAAAAACGTCTTCAAATATCCATCCGGGCAATGAGCTTCGTGGGCCTGGCTGTCCTCGTTGTATTCAATGAGAGGGGATTTCATCGCAGTCGTGATTTTCAGAGCAACGGTCACAACTGTTGTTTCCCGCACATTAAAATTGCAACTACAAGCATATAATATTTAAATTTCAAACTGAGTTGGGAAATGAAATTGTGTGTGTGAAAATGTTATTGTAATTTCTAAAATTAGCTATATGGCGGGATGTCTTTAAAAATCATTTGCTGGTGTCTGTGGACCTCTGGTGATGAAAAAAGCCAGGAACAGAGTTACAGGCAGCAAGGCATCTGATGGGTACCACTTTCATCTCCCACCTAACGGCCACTCCAAGTCGCAAGGAAGCCTCAAGTCGGACTGCAGAATCCAGCCATACAGGACCCCGCACTCCCGACTGCCCTTGGTGGTCAGCAATAGGTAGTCCCTTGGAGGCGGAGGCTTCGTGGGAGTCGACGACAACGGAGGCATTGGCAGCATCGGCAACCGCAACCCCCGCCGGCATATGTGGGCAAGGGGGGGGGGGAATTTCTCCATTTCTTTTTTAGTAACATACTCACAAATTTTGGGCTTATTTTCTGCACCCCCCCTCCCCCCGGACGGCCAATCCCATGCCCACCTATGCCCGCTGGTACCGCCAAAGTTCAAGAGGACAAACAGGGCGCCGAGAGAATGTTTGGTCAAGTCTTGACAATAAGAAGCTGGGCAAGGATGGAACCATGTCTGCTGCTCGTGTCAAGCACATCATAGTTTAGGGCAAGAAGAAGGCACCCCCACCTCCTCCACCCTTGACTGTGGCAGGATCGGTCACGACCTCAACCACTCCCCCGATGCCCCTGAAGAAGGCCCCCTTGAGACCTCCAGTTGATTACGAGAAATTAAGAGAACGTGTGATGTAGGAAAAGAAATAGTTGAACAAGCGACCATTACCAAATACCAAAAGCTGCAATACCAAGCCCCAAAATTTGAGCATTTACAATCACAAAGAAGAAGATTCCTAGTCATTTCTTAAGGGGACTTGTAAAATTATTTGCCGTTTACTGAGTGTCCCCTGGTGAAGTCAGGAAATTTATGCCTGTGCGCACAACACGTATTATAGTGCCAATAATTTCTTCCAAATGCTTTTTACAATTTTGCAGTAGCGTAGCCTGAGCGGCAGACTGCTTTTACAAAGCTTTTTCGCATACAAAGCTTTTGGGTTTTCCATGACTGAAATGTATCATTGAGAATGCCTCCAATAAAAAATATTTATTTCCATCCATGCTACAGCGTTGTCCTTGCACCAAAAGTTAGTTTCGTCAACGTCAAATTTCTCGAAATTTTTTATTTTAGTCTAGTCAAGAGTGTCAAAGTTTAGCGCAGAGAAGACGTGATGTTTCCTAGGCTCCTAGCCTTCCGCTGTCGCCATAGAGAAAAGAAGCTCCGCCTATGGTTGTCGCGCCTTCCCCTTATTTCGTTTCTGTGTTCTTTCCTCCTCCCTTGTTGGGCGACGAAGCTGGAAGAGAAAAAGAAAGGAGGAGGAGGAGGAGTCGCCCGGGGGGCCGAGGCGGCGGCGGCGGAATCGGCATTCGACTCAAGGAGAGGAGCGGAGTGCACCCCACACACCTTGGACACCCTTATCCACATCGGCCACAGCACCTACACCGACGGTAAGTTGCACCATATTGTGGTGCCGATATCCGCACGGCCCCCCCGGGAACCACGAACAACAATCGGGTCTCGCCGGGAGGCCGGTTGGGGGCCAGGGTAGAACCTTTTTTAGAAGGGGACGCCGGGGGCCTCGATAATGTGGCACATGACACACAAAATTTGCTATGCGTGATCCCCTCTTAGACTCGCCGTGCCGACAGGTTTCATATGGGAGACCACGAAGGACTCCTTGGCTTGGTAAAAGTGTTGGGAAATCTCTTTATGAAGCATTTTTCGCAAGTTTATGATGCTGTTCGTCAAAGTAGGAGCTACGTGCCAATGTCGTTGTCCAACTCCTGTAAAAGAGGCCCAACGTGTTTCGTGCCACAATAATTTGAAAGTAGACCTCATTGCTCAGTTCCTCAGATTAAAGGGGCCATTTCCTCCGACTTGGTTTTTCTGACTTGACACGAGCCAAAGGATACTTCTATTAGAACCTTTTTTTTAAAAAAAAGAGTTCGCAAAAAAAGTTAAGGTGAGTAAGGCTTTCACGTTCCTACTATAATGTTCCAATCTCGGGGATTGTAGTAAAATCAACTCTTATACAAAACCATCTGCAATACTCTCTCCCACGTCCTCACCTAGTACATACAGTACGCTCTTTCTTCTTGTTACAGCAGCTACAAGAGCACGACTCGTGCTGCACGAGGGAGGAGGAGAGAGCTGCTGTGCTAAATACGTTGGTTGTTACTTGTTAGATTAGCAATTGATTCGAAATGTCTCTTTGTCGAGCTATTATAGTCTACTACTGGCATGCAGCAAGTCCTTTTGGAGATCTGCCTTAGTGTGCTGAGGGTGGATTGACACCCGTCTTGGGGGAGGAGAAAGCATCGTGGCAGCAGGCACAAGAGACCATGTAATAGTGCCCATACGAACGCTGCTATCTAAAGTGAAATTGCAAGAAAGAGGTGGGTTTACGCATGTTCGCTCCTCTTTGATCCGCCAAATTTTGCGGCATAAGGGCCCAAGAAGGATGCATGTGGTTAGTTGTAGGTAGCACTTAGCGATTAATCTGGAAAAGAAAAGTGCTTGCTACCGTAGTGGGGAGGAGAGGGGGGAGGGCCTACTACAATGAGAGTGAAAAGCTCCTCCTCCGCACCTCAGGGTACTTCCTCTCCTCGCCCCCTCGCCCTCTTCGTCACAGGAGCTGTGAAAGGAAGCTAAGGAAGAGGCCGAGGAGAGACTAGGGGGAAAGGAGGCGAGGCCGCCGCAGCAAAGAGGGAACAGGGGGAGGGGGGGGGGGTCCCACCACTCGGGCGGCCATCATTGAGGTGCACCCGAGTTATATGGCGTAAGCATCCTGAACGATTGCGAGAAAAAATCGCACTGTGGAAGGGACTCTTCGATCTTGTCGAAAGAGAAGCTTCTGGTCCAAAGGAGCAAAGTATGCTTTTGCAGAAATACGGGGATATTGTTCTGCATATTTGGAGCTCCAGCCTCTCGACTATCGTTGGTGGTGGTGTGCATGGGAGCTCACAAGGAGAAGCTACAGGAGAAACGTACGCGGGAAAGGCAAGGCAAGGAAGGGGGGAAGCTCGCGGACAGACAACGAACGAATCGCGGAGGAGGGCACAGAGAGGGGCATAGAGGGAGACTAGTACGGTAGTACGCCTTTTGCAGCCGCTCAAAGACGTGCTGCAATCATTTCTCCTCCCCCTCCTCCTCAGCCTCTCCCGCCTCCCCCCCCCCTTTCCACGCTGTTCACGTTCCCCCTCCCCCCTGTTCTATTCGAGCCCCTCTTGCTCGAGCCCCATCTTACTGTAGTAGTGTGGTCCACTCCTCCACCGGTCCAGACCGCCTTTCCTCCTGGCTTACTTGTTCTCGGTGTCGATAACGCCGGCAACGGCTGCTGCCGCCGTCCCGTCTGCCGTCGTCATCGTCGTGCGCTCCGGCCGAGGCGGCCTTTCTGTTCGTTCGCAGGCTGGATGCGGCTCGAGGAGGAGGAGCTGGAATCCTCCTCCTCGCTGCGCTCTCACCACTATACTCCAAATCCATGGGAGGAAGAAAGGAGGCAGCAGCGACTGGGGGGGAGGGGATTGGTCCACGCTCTACTGCCAGTGGAAGAAGTGGTGGTGGCCGCAGTAGCATGATCTCCCGAGTTATCCTTCTCGGCTTGAATGATTAAAGTCTTATTCGTGGCCTCCGCTCCAGTTAACCCATGCTGTAAGGTGAGTCTCAAGAAAAAACGAGTCTTTGTGCTTTCTTTGGTACCCTTTTCTCAGCGGTAGTCCGCGTTTTAGCTCAGTTATCCGTTCTTTCCTGACAGTATATACGCCAATAAGTAAAGATTGTTGTTGCCCTTACGACTTTCAAAAGACCGAAGTTCGATATATTTCGATTCCCCTAGGAACCTTGTATTCCAAGGGAGCTTGTGGAGGGTATTTTTTACTTAGGGGCGTCGTCGGACGAAAGTTATTTTAAGATGTATTGAGCATAACATTGAGTCTTGTCCGCCACAGCAGCAACATACCGTAGGGTAGCAGCAGCAGCCGCGGCGGCTCCTTTCCCTCCCCACCCCTCACCATCTTTTTCGTTGTCGTCCATGCCTCCCCCCTTGTTACATCGTGGGTTAGGTGAGAGGAGTAGTGAACGTAGGGAGGAGGGGGGCACATTGCTGCTGGGACAGAGTTGCACACAAGAGGCACTGTGAGCAAGTGTGCAATAGCTCTTAGGATAATTTTTGGCGTAGTGGTTCCCGTGGAAACAAAATTTATACGCTCCCAACTGCACAAAGATATAGGGAACGGCCCATTTATTCCCTTTAGTTGCCTTTGTGACCCTTCGGTGAGAAACGCAATGGAATAATTGTAGTGTCGGTATATGCTACCACAGTTTTAATTTTTTGCTCCTTTTTTATTGCAGTGATCCCTAAGCCCACGATGGCCTCGGTGGGCGGCAGGACGTCCAGGTCCAACCCTGGCCCCGCCGCTGCCGTCACCGACCTGGGGCCGGCCACCTCAAGCATCGGAAGCACATCGGCTGCTGTCGCCGCAGCTCCCGTCGAGGGTAGAACAGGTGAGGATCGAGTAAAAATAGCTTGGGGAAACTTGTCCCATCTTGCTTATTGACATCTTATTTCTCACTTTGAACACTTACTCATTTTCGAAACTAATTTTCACGGTCCTTACCTTGTGTCATTTGCTATACAACATTATGACACAGTCAGTCCCTCGTCGTACACAACATGACGGTTTTTTTTAGAGCAAACCATGGTGTGGACGGCTGGCGAGCTGGAGTCCCTCCGGCTGTGCCGCAATCGCGCCTACCACAAGGTGAACACCAAGCGTCGCCAGCACCTCCCGGCCAGCCTTTCCTCCTTCACCCTCAGGGAGTGGCACGCAGCTCACCCCAAGGACAAGTTCTCGGCAAAGTGGCTATTAGGAATTTATAATAAGGTACGGGCGTGTGCTATAATGTTACATTAATACTGAGTGCGCCACGAATTTTTTACTTTTATATTTGCCGCCATTTTTTACGAACATCATTGTTAACATACTAGTGGAAGAGGTTGAAATTGTAGAGAAAGTAAATTGCGTATTTGTCATATGTTGGTTGTACGTAGGGACTTAGCTAGAAAATTGTGTTTCCCAAGAAAAAAATAATTTCTAAATGGCTCCCAGTACGTTTTGGTTTATTAAAAGCCATTGTCAGGAAATCACTCTTCATGCACAAAATGCTGGATGTGAAAGGCTTGTTCAGCCTTCATTCTCCCGATCTCCTGCAATGTGGTGAACCACAGTCTTGGCTTGACGCATCGTTGAGTCTAGGGGTAGATCGGTTCCAAAATTTTCGGTTCCGATTCGGTTCGGTTCCAAAATTTTCGGTTTCGGTTCGGTTCGGTTCCTACTAAATGCAAAGTAAATCTAAGGTCTTTTGCAGAAAAGTCCAAAAATATTATTAAAAAAGTAATAAAAATTGCTATTTTTGCGTTTTCCCCTTTGAAATTTCAAAATTTTCTTTAGAAATCTACGGAAAATCAGAACCGTTGGTTCTTCGGTTCTCAAGTTTCGGTTTCGGTTCGGTTCCGCAAAAATTGTCTCGGTTCTTCGGTTTTTTGAGTTCGGTTCCAGAACCGATCCGCCCCTAGTTGAGTCTTGGAGTGCTCCTCAGCTGGGAGAGACGTGAAAGACGTGCAGATCCATGAGCCAGCTTGACTGTGACACTTCTCCTGGTTCATATTCATCGTCAGAGGTCAGGAGTCATCAGCAAATGAGCATTTTCATTTTACAACTTCATAGCTTCCAGCTCGACGGCTCATTATTCTAGTGTGATTTTTTCCAGACTGGGACTAAGACTCGATTTGTCCTCCTTGTTATAGTTTCTATTGTAAGATTAAAATTGTTTTCCTTCCCTTGTCCTCCACGCAGAATTATGAGCAACCCGGCCGCAACAGCAAGCGCGTCCTAGGGAAGAAGAAGCGTGGTCTGGAAGAGGCCGGGGAGGCACGGGAATCGCCCAGCGAAGACGCCGAAGCAAGTTGGCTCAAGCAGGAGAACGAGGAGGACTCCAGGTTAGTCTCCATGGACGACCACGTGGACAAGCAGTGGACGGACATCATGCTGGAGACCTTAGTCAGGTAAGATTCTCTCCCTAGTTCGTTGATATAAGCTGCGCTTTACTTCATTTGTAATTTGTACGTATTCTCTCCTGAAATGCTAATTCCAGATGCGGCGAACGCGTTGAAGCGAGGCAAAGGGGAGGCGAGGAATCTCGCGACTTCTCCACCCTTCTGGCGGAGGAGTGGCTGGCGTGCTTCCCCAAGTCCACACTGACGTCCAGAAACCTCAAGTCGCGACTGACAGTCTACCAGAAGACTCGGTCGGAAGCGCCCCCGCCGTCCAAGAGGAAGAAGTACGACGACAGCGGAGGAGGCACCGGCGCCGTCGCCTCTTCGCCCAAGCAAACGGTGGTTCAAAGAGGAACGGAGGATTCGGAACCAGTTGAAAAGAAAAGTGCAATTGACAAAGACGATGAAGAAGAGATGGATAGTAGTGCAACACTGTCTGAAGGTGACAGGATCGGCGTCTTGGCAAAGAAAGAGGAAGACGTTCAAGATCAAGAGACTGACGAACAGGGAAGCAAAGATGTTGAATCCCTCCAGTGTGATAGTCATAGTGATGCCGCTACAATGAATGAGGAAGAGGAAGTAGGCGCAGAAAAACAAGACAATTTTACTGATGCCCCGGCTCTGGAAGCGGAAGAAAAAGATTCCGATCTGGCGAGGGAGAAGTCTCCAACTCCGTTGCCCGACGCTCTCGAATCCGCCCTCCCAGCAAAGAAGGAAGTATTCGAAGAGGAGGAGGAAGACGCCTCAGGAGACGTCGACGACACGAAGCTCCTCGACGAGGTCCACGACGAGTTCGCCCCGGATGCTAACTCAAACGAGGTCTTGGACGAGGTAGTTGCCGGTGGGAGCGGGGGCCACTCCTCCGACTGGGCATGCGAGAAGCACCGGATGCACATGTTCAGGGGCGAGCAGGACGCGGGGGTTGACTGCAGGTTGACGGAAGAGCTGCTGCAGGTCAGGGAGAGGCTCAAGGGAATCTTCCAGGGATGCGACTTGTACCAAGTCAAGAAACCCAGAGGCTTTTCAGTGGCTACCCTTCGTGAATGGCAGCGCATTTACCCCAACTCTGACGAGAACATCAAGTCCATAAGCGTCAAGTTCTCCAAGTATGACCGAAAGTTCGAGAGGCAGAGCAACGACGACGTCCCGACAGAGGGCATCAGGAGCAGAAACACGTGGACCCCGGCCATGATTAGCGGACTGCAAAAATCCCGGCAAATGGCCGAATGCAAGGTAAGAATTGGTAGATCTCAATGTGAATTAGACAGAGCGTTTTCACTCCATCCTTAATTACTATTTCGTTTACAAACACTCCATGTTACTGTACTTTTTGGTCCAGGCCGGCGAAAACCCCACGTCTCACATGCTGACTCGAAAGTGGAAGGAAGAGTGGAAGAGGCTCTTTCCCAGCCTTGACGTGGACTGGAAGTTGGTGGTGAGCCGATACAACTATCACTTCGGGAACGTCGACGGCCTCCAGGACTCTTCCAGCCGGGACATCAATGACGGGGCGGAGGCCGAGGGCAAGGTGAAGGGGTTCCGCAACTGGACCACCAGGACCAAGCTGGATCTGCTGGAAACGCACAGGAAGATCCTGCTCGACCGCCCGGACTTGGAACCTGGGTCCTCCGACTACAACAAGATCCTTCTGCAGGAGTTCCAGAAGCTGCATCCAAAGTGCATGGAGAGTTCCCGAAGCATTTACTCCAAAGTACAGTCTGTGGAAAAGGAGGAGACACTCAACGGGGGGCCAAGGATGGGAGGTATCCTGTCGTCACCGCCCACCACGAGGACTAGGTCTCGCGCCTGGAGCGACGAGGAGGCACCTGCTGATGACCGGAACGGCGGCGGGGATGATGTAGTATCGGCAGAGTCATTGCTGAATGGGGAAGGCATGGACGACTTGCCCAAGATCAAGGAGGAGGAGGAGGAGGAGGAAGAATCGGGTGCAAACAGCACTTTCGCTAGCAATGCTGCTTCCTCGACGGAAGAAGCGTCGAGGAAAGAAAATGGCGGGAGCAACCTATTGACAGCCACGACGATCGAGCACAAGATCGAGGGGTTCGACCAGTGGAATCTCACCATGATCAGGGACTTTATCGCTTGTATGGACAGCACCAGACGAAAGTTCGCGACGCTGAAAGAGAAGAATCCCACCGGCAACGTGAAACTCGTTCCCCTCTTGCTGGAGGAGTGGAAGAAATTGTATCCAGATACTCAAGAAACTGTGAAGACCTTCCTCGTGAAAATAAAGCACCTCAAGCAGCAGAAAGATATGATCAAGAAAAGCCTTTGCCAGGCCGGACTCCTTCCAACTGCGGACGGAAAGGATGCTGTTCCTGCGGAAGAAAACACCAAAAAGAAGTCAGGAAGAAGCGGCAATGGAGGCAGCGGTTCCGAAGGAGCCGAGTTCAAGTGGCACAAGTCCATGATCAACGACGTGATCTCATCTAGAAAGCGAGCTTTGGAGATCAAGGAGCAGGGGATGAAGAAGGGGAAGAAGCTGTCCTTCCACCAGCTGTGGTCGAGCGAGTTCAAGAAAATTTACCCGAATTCGACGTTCACGTCGAACAATCTGAGCGTCCACCTGTGGACATGGAGGAAGCAGCAGCAGCGCATGGGTAAGGGCGACCCCATGTACGATGAGGCCTACTCGCTGGCCGACACCAGCAGGCCCCTACCAGCCTCCGCATCTTCCTCCTCTTCTTCGTCCGCACCTTCCGGCTCATCGTCTTCCTCCGGCTCCGCGCACTGGAACGCCAAGCTTAAGCTGCAGCTGTTGGAACTGGGCAGCAAGGTGCAGGCCAGCCTCAGCGACCCGGAGACTCCCAACGAGCAAAAGGTTCTGGGATTCTCCAACATGCTGCACGTGGAGTGGTGCAAGCTGTACCCGCGGAGGAGCGACACGGCGAGGGCGCTCAACATGATGCACTGCCGCATACTGAAGGAGGGCGTCGACCAACTCCTGGAACATGTCCCCTCCTCCTCGTCGTCCAGAGGAGACAGGAAGAAATCGACATGGACTCCCAGGTACAACCGGGGCTTAAGGAAGTGCATAGACTTGCAAAACTCGCTTAGCCCCGTCTGCTACTCCGTCTACAGCCTCCAGGTTATTGAGCAGTGGAGGAAGCTCTTTCCCGAAGCCAGGGAGTCAGACTTCTCTCTAAAAAACAGGATAGGAGACCTCATTTGCTCCAGGGACGACCTGGCGGAGGAAGCCGCTGCCAACTCTTCATCGGTTTCGTGGCTGGCGTCCCTGCAGCATCAGCATCAGCAGCAACAGGCTTCCTCGAAGAGACTTACCAAGGTAGAGTCGAAGTCCGTCCCAGCCAGGAGTGACAGCAACGACTCCGCCGACAAAGACAAGTCAGAAGGGCCCCCCACAAAAGCTCCCACGGTTGAACAAGACCAAAACCTGTACGGGATCACCAGGGCCCCCAACGCGAGGGGACAAATGTGCTGGAACAAGCAGACCATTCGGGACCTATTCCTCTGCCACCAAGTCGGGCTCACCCTGAGGCAGAGAAGCCTGGTCTCCATGTCAAAGAAGGATGCTCCCATCCTCTCAACATTGGTGCACGAGGAGTTTCTGAAACTGCACCCGTACTGCAAACTCACTCCTGCTATACTGATGGCAAAACTATACTGCTGGAAAAATGCCGTCAACAAGGGTACCCTCGACTTGGAAATGAGCCCGCAGGATTTGGCCATTGCTGCCGCTGCAGAACAGAAGGGTAAAGCGGTGAAAAAAGAATCCCCCGAAGAGGAGGAATGCGTCACTCCTGCTCATTCCATTACCGCAACGGTCGAGAGTGACCATGTGATAAAACAGGCCGCCAACAATGGAAGCGCCGTCAACAAGGACATTGTGTACCGAACGTGGTCTCAAGAAATGATGGACAACTTGGTGAAAACGAGAAAGGCTGCCATGGCCAAGAAGCAGAAGCTGATTGAACAGGGCAAGTTGGATGTGCAATTGCTTGACATTTGGTACGAGGAATTCCTCGTTCTGCACCCAGATTACAAGAGCACAAAGAAAAACCTGATGCAAAAATTCAAGTGGTACAGGGCGAGGATGAAGAAACTGAGCGCCTCTGGAGATCCCAGTGCTGTTAAGATGTCCGATTATCAGGTGATTGCACAATCAACTTTGCCAGGCAAAGATGACATCAGGCGTGAAGGCAGCTTCCAGGGAGCTTCGGTCTCTTCCGAGCAAACTCCTCTCAGAATCCGAAACATCAGGAAGGACGTCTACCTGCACATCAAGGCTCTTATGGAGGAGTCTCGCATTTTCCTGCCCATGAAACTACCACAAGAGCCGGAGCTGAAGCAGCAGGACAGCAGCCAACTTCCGCCGATGCCCCAGCCGTTCCAAGGAGCAGGTTCCGTCGCCAATCTTATGTCACAGTCGTCTTTGAATACTGCGGGGCCACTAGGCATTCTGCCAATGGGAGGCGGGATTAGTCAACCTCATCAACAGCCTCCAGTGTCGTTCATAATGGCGCAGGCAGGCTCTTCAGTTTCCAACAACTTCTCCACGCCGTCTTCGCTGAACCCGACCACTGCTCAACATCTTCAGCAACAACAGTTACGACAACAGCACATTCAGCAGCAACAGTTGCAGCAACATCTGTCGGCTTCCCAAACATTGGCTCAAATGCATCAGGACGTGGGCAGGCGGGAGAGCCTGTCATGCGTTCCCAACCCGCCTCCACTTACCATTTCCGTGACAAGCGCGGCACCAAGCGTTTCGAGCTTGCCATTCCAGCAGCAGCAGCAGCAGCAATTCCGAGGAGCACCTGATGTGCCGCTCAACCTTTCTCTGCCGACGCATATCAAGCAACAGCAGGACGGAGGAGGAGCGGCTGCAGGTGGAAACTTTGAGGACGACAGTGTAACGGAGGAGGAATCGGGTAAGAAGGACACCATCAAGCTGCCCGGAGGAGCCACCTTGGTGGCAGTGACTGACAGGAACGCCGATGCTCTCCTGAAGCCTAAGCCTGTGGAGAAGCCTCACGTGACTATCACTATCGGGGAAAAGATGAAGGGAGGAGGCGACCAATTGCCTAACGAAGTAGACCTGCAACAACAACAGGACATGTCGATGGAGCAGCAGCACCCTAGCAACCTGGCCTTGAAACAGCAGCCCATAGTCCTCTCCATCCCAAAGTTTCCCATGCGCAACCCCGATCTGCTCCAGCCGCAGTCTCATCTCCAGCCTGAACTTCCTCAGCACCCCTCCCTGCCGCAGCTGAAACCTTACGGGATGGATGCGAAAAAGCTGGCGGTCCTACCTTCCCCACTTCACCAACAGCTCTTGCACCAACAGCAGCAAGCGCCAGGTGCAACCATGGGACCACCCACAATTCCTCCTCTTCCTCACTCCCAGCCGAATCCCTTCGCCTTCGCCCCCAAAGCCATTTTCATCCCTTCGAGGGTGAAGGCGAGGCTGGACGAGCACGGCATGACAGACCTCCAGTTCATCCGACTCCTCGACATCTACGAGAAGGCCAGGGACGAGTACATAGACACCCTGAAGAGGGGCTACCTCGCCTTCTTTCCCTACATCTTGGGCAGCCACTGGAAGCAGCAGCAGTCGCCCGCGGCGGCGGCCAACAGTCCTCTCACGGGTAGGAAGCTGGCCCTCATCGTCGACCTTTACGTGGAGGAGAAGAACAAGGGGAGGATCGTTACTCCCGAGTACCTTACAAAGAAGCCCTGTCAGTTTGTGGTAACCGAGCAGTTGCTGAAGCAACTCCTGGTTACCCGAGCGGAGGTGGTGAGGGACATGGAGGAAAAGTCGCGTTCTGCGGGAGGAGGGGAGGTCAACTCTGCCATCGCCAACGTAGAGCTGTGCAAGAGGTGGGTGGCAAACTGCCCCGAAATGAAGATGACGGCCAAGCAGCTCATCAGCATCCACGAGATGCTCACCTACGACACGTCAAAGAGCTCGGCTTCTCCCGAGATCGAATGCACTCTGTCCGACGTGTGGAAGCTGATGGAGAAGAGCGTTTCCCGGGGAGGTGGCACCCAGGACGGAGGCGGAGGCGGAGATCTCAAGCGCAAAGTGCAAGATGAGGAAGACACTGAGTACGACGAGGAGACCCTCTCCGTCGACCAGCTACAAGAGTGGCTCTTGGAGACCCAGGGGTGCCTTTCCAAGAGGGGCGTTGTCGCCGGCAGGCCTCATTACGCGGTCAAGAATCGCCGTTTCTTCTGGACGCTGGACATGCTTGACGACGTGCAGGACTGTTGTCTCCTCGGGTACGCAAAGTGGCGGGCTGCCAAGACGAGAAGGACGACTTCCATAGGCGAGTTCGTCTTCCGCGAGTGGAAAAGGCGCTATCCTGCAGATGACAGGCTAGACTGTCGGGAAATCTTGGCGAAGTATGCGAGGAGCAACAGGCTCACGAAGAGGATGAGGCAGAGGAGGACTGAGCGAACTTTTGAGAAGTGGAAGCTGTCATGCGAGGAATTCTCAAGGGCGGAAGACCTCAACCAGGTAATCGTGGAGGACCATCCCATGGAAGATCTGGAGGAGGAAGAGCGCTGCCCCTCCGGAGCCGCCCTTGGAAACAAGGCGAACGAAGACGGGGACCCAGCATTCAGCGGCAGACTAACCAGCCTGAGCAAGATCGCCAGCCTCCAGATCGCCAGCAACGTCAAGAGGAATTTCCACGACGACGAGGATGTGCTGGGCTACATCGGCGAGGTGCAGAGACTTGGCAAGGGAAACCACCCCATCACTTGGACCCCGGACGTCATCCGGGACCTGATCAAGGCCAGACAGCTGGCGAGGGCGAGGAAGAGGGAGTGGGAGGCCTGGGCCACCAAAAAGTTTGGCGGTATCGGGTTCGCTTACAACAACCCGGAAGTGAGAAACGTGAAGGTGGACGACATGTTCAAGGAGGAGTGGTGCAAGCTCCGCCCTGAGATGAAGTCCCTTTCCATCTGGACCCTCGTCTCCTATGCAAGAAAATACGACAACCTCAAGAAGCAGCTTATCATCGACAACGGCCAGAGCAACGTCAAACCTGAACCGACGGCGGCGGCGGCTTCAAGTGGAGAGGGGGAAGAATCTCCCGAAAAGAACGGAGACCTGCCTGAGAAGAAGGCCTTCCACATAAACGTCTTCTTTGAAAACTCATGCGTGCCCAAGTTCGATCTGGAGGAGCTGGAGAGACTGCCTGGCGTGTCACAAGAGATGGTGGATCTTTTGGTCACCAGGCAGCTGGCGAAGATCCGCCAGGAGGAACAGAAGATCCCCATGAGACTGACAGACCTGTGGGGGGAGGAGTGGCACCGCTTTCGCCCAGACGACAAAGCGAGCGGCTCACTGCTGCAACGGCGCCTCTGGGAGCTGGAACGCATCCCCGGTAACGTCGCCCTCGTCTCCCCCGCCCTGCTTCGAGCCACCACCACGGAAAAGTCCTGGCCTGCGCCGCAAGAGGACGAGGCTCCCCGACTCGTGACGAGGAGCAACGTCTTTGTCGAGGACCCCGAGTTTCTCCGCTTCGGGATGGAGCTAAGGCAGGAGATCCCCAGCGGCCGCAAGAGGGGGAGGGAGAGGAGGGAGAAGTGGGTGATTCGCTACAGCACGGACGTCTATGCCCGCAAGAAGCGGGGGCTGGTGATTCCCGCACTGGAGAAGGAGGAAGGGGAGAGGGACTGGGACGAGGAAGAAGAGGAGGAGCCACAGTCAGAGCCGATCAGGATCTTGCCTAAAGCCGTCTCCACAGCGGACAAGGAAGACTGGAGACTTCGTTGGCTTCCTTCGTTGAGCAGTCAGCATAAAGGTGAGAAGGGGAAAAAGTGTTTACGTACTTGATCATTTTTCAAAACTAATTATGTTTCTTCTATCGCAGATAAATTCCACTGCAACGCCTGCACCAAAGAGTTTCACAATATCAACAACTTCCTGCATCACTACCACCTTCATGGGCATGACGAAAATACTTCTCAACCTAGTCAGATTGGTTGAAGTACTATGCAAACAGTAGCATCAAAATCTACGCAATAGACCATATTTTTGGTAGGTGTTGGAGATGGTCGGGCATAATTTCTGTTTTCAAAGTGAATTGCGCGACGCTGGTTAATAATTCTATTGGTCAGCAATAGTTACCGACTTTACAGAACGGACTTGATGAAATAAAAATAACATTTATTTGACAAACGGTGCTGTGTCTCTTACTTTGCGAAAGAATAATAATATTTGGTTTTGGTTTTCAAAGACTAAAGTCACGAGACGAAACGAGATCGAGACGGCAGGTCACGAGACACACGAGACGGTCTGGTCCAGTTTGTCTCGAGACAAAAACTCACAAGATAAGACGAGATGCGAGACCAAGTACATAAGAAGCAAAATTTCACCCAAAATTTTGACCCAATGTTGATATTTTTGTCCATTTTTACCTGCGGCGATAGCCATCAGGTCAAGTAATGGTCGCAGTTGTTGTTGTTGGAGGGGGACACTTTTGTAGGGCCTTTAAATGACCTCCTAGCTCAAGTCATAGTAATAACATGGATAGATCTTGAAAAGTTAGGGTAACTTTTCCAAATTGGCAGCTTTCTGTGACCAGTCAATTCTGAGAAAACTGCCAAAAAATTAAATTGTAAATTTAAGATCCTAGGAGTGCTCAGACAGAAAATTTTATAAAATTGAAAATCTCGGGCACCCCCAAATTATGTTGGGCGGATCAGGTCAAATTTGAGTTTGAGGTCATTTAGAGGTCAAAACACAAATCGCTCAAAAACGATGTGTTTTTTGGTGATTTTGGCCTCATCCGCACAACATAATTTCATAATTTGGGGGTGCCCGATCTTTTCAATTTTATAACTTTTTTCGTCAGGTCACTCCTTATGCCTTAAAATTTGGATTTAAATAGAATTCAAATCTTTTTTCTCTCTTTTGCATAGCTGGGCACGGACCCCTCGAATTTTGAGGGCTAGGGGGGGGGTCTACTACATCAAGTTCGTACGTTACTACACTGGGATCCGGAGGCCAGGGGGGGGGGTTCATAACCCTGACCCCC
>JAAUXU010107865.1_pt1 | contig 19892 bp, 16 predicted proteins | sample 7278151 | NCBI WGS metagenome assembly JAAUXU01 (sample SAMN14350113, study PRJNA611818) | marine sediment metagenome | isolation source: surface marine sediment (1.8m) | place: French Polynesia: Moorea | collected 2018-08 | reverse complement strand
GTGACCAACACCGGAGTGACCAACACCGGAGTGACCAACACCGGAGTGACCAACACCGGAGTGACCAACACCGGAGTGACCAACACCGGAGTGACCAACACCGGAGTGACCTACAACGGAGTGACTATGAGTGACTATACCAGAGCGTGGCCGGCTATCGCATCATGAGAGCATCCGTAGTATGACGGAGCGGAGCTCGGCCAAATTAACAATAACTCTCAATGTAACAATGACCTTTTTCTCGACTTCGGTGATTTCAAGACAGTACACACACAGTACTCGATTAGGTTTGATTAAGTACGACATGTGCTCCTGCACTCTTGGGGGTGTTGCGCTCATGTGGGCTACGCTCTCGAGAACAACGGCGCTCCCCCGTAGGGTAACCGTTACCACTCCGTTACATTTCTTGCTAAAGATTGGTTTAAATATTCCACTTGAGCCGAGTCACGTGACTTTTCGTTGTTGTTGGGCGGCTATGAATTATGACGAATACTGTACTTGACACAGTTACTTACGCACAACAGACTTCAATCCCACACCGTCACTGTCCAGCACTTTGATCCGCCCTTGTGCTGTGATGCCAAAATGTTCAGACTTTACGTCGCACATCAAGAGGGGCTCATCAAAGACGACGTCCAATTCTTCCAGCAGGTCGAGGATCTTGAGGGCTGAGGCCACGCGGTGAGAGAAATCGCTAAAGCTGGACTTTTCCCAAAATCCAGGGATATTAAGAGGCTCCACCTGCAGACAATAGCTATGTCTCTCATCTTCGCATCTAGTTTTCGTCGTCAGTTGTGATCTTCTTACCCTCTCGACAAGGAACAGTCCTCCGCACGTCCCGTAGACCTCAGGGAAAACGTCCAACTCCTGGTAAAGAGTGGAGAAGACAAACTCGTTGGACTGCAAAAGAGCCCAAGCACTATCCATGGCTCTGCGGAGGGTCGCTGGATCATCGTCGCGATTCAGCTGGGAACCGTAGAACCGGAAGAACACACTACCCTGTTGAAAGAAAGAGTACTCAGCTAAGCTCACGCACTGCACACCTTGGTCACACCTGCAGTACAATGCCCAGATTGTCCTTCAGGTAGTCCTCCACCATGGCTTCAAAGTCGTTGAGGTCCGGATAGGCTCTACTCCCGAATTCGTCCTCTTTGTACACCTTGTGGTAACCGTCAGCATGTAAGGTGACGAAGCTGCTCTTCCCAATGACCTTCCAAAAGCAAAAGCTTCAGTTGTCTCCACAATGTACACCGTTCTGACATGCTCAGTGCGTGCACTGTATTCACACACGCACGCCAGACACACCTCCTTTCCCCGCCAAGTGGCCGCAAATACCACTTCCTTTCCACGATGCTTGGCCTGACAAGCCTGCGGCTCCACCAACTTGTGCACGCACAAGTCCTCGCAGAGGTCACCGTACAACAAGCCCTGGGAGTACTCACCACACAGGATGTCTGCACAAGAAAGACTTCAACGGTCAGAAAACTGCTGCACAATAAGCCATCCACAAGTGCGTAGACTTACCTACGTCACGATGCATCGAAATATTCAGGCAGACGATACTGTGATGCAGGACGAAGTACACGAAGAAGAGGCAAATGAGAGCGGCAGCCAATGTCACAGTCAACTTTCTTCGGGCTGAGAAGAAGTAGCACTGCCACAGGGTGCGTCTGAGGTACTTGTACGACAAGCGCATTTTATGTCTGGAACAAGAAGTCAGAAAAATATCGCATGAGGCAGCAACGAGAGATGACTCCGACAAAATGGTTTGTGCCACTTGCTGAAACAGATGCATCATTCACATATAAAAGGGCACGAGATGACATGCGTCCACCTTCCGCCGGGACTTTTTTGACATGGCCTAGGCATTCGGCCTTCATCCGGACGGTCTGAGGGTTAGTGACTTGTTTAGTGGATATAGGTGCTATAGTGGCCTTTTCCGGCGTGTCACAGATATGCAGTAGAACTTGGATAACAGTGATTTCCTTTTAGGAAAGATATTTTAATACGTAAGTGACAATGGTCAAACAGGTCTAATTGTCAAGACTGGTGATGTATTTTCCTGATGAAATAAAGACTAGATTAACAAAATGTGATCACAATGAGTATGAGTTATATTGTTACCGTAAAAGAGGGGAGTTGAAAGCAGAATCTTTTATTTGTCTGTATGACAAAGAACACGTGTTGGGTTCTCTAATTAGAGTCAAAAAGCAACGAAAGAAACGTCTCTCCTTCTATCCTGAATTAACCTAGTCTCGGACAAATGGAACATTCATCAGGTTCCCGAGGGCGTCCTGCTTATCAGAGTTCCACTGTATTCGTTTAGTTAGCCTGTGGTGCAAAGCAAAGTGTGGATGTCACGTCAACTATGACCTAAATTCTAGTCATGCACTGTTGTGGAGCCATGGGGTAAAAGTAGTCAGACTTGTTATACTGGGCCTTTTCAGCACCATATTTTACTTACATGCTGCCCAATTTGGCCTTCTCCTAAACTGGATTCTAGTGACATGTTGCCAGTGTCAACAAAAAACCCTGGGTCACCTAGACTCCTTTGGCTGACCAACATATCTCAATCGTACACCCTGAGTCTTGACCACCCGCAGAATTGAAAATTTTGTCTATATTGTAACTCCCGCAGTCTCGACGTCTGGGCGGATCTCGTGAAAACTTTCTACAAGAATGGTAAGATGAGCCTGGAGGAAATGCTCATGATTAGTCTAGCAGTTTTGACACCAGCTGGGCACGCTCCACTAGGTTAAGCATGGTTAGGACTAATGGACACCGGACACTGCCGTCCCCTAGGTCTTGAACAAGGTCATCATTTGCCCACCAAAATGTACTTCCTGTTGGGCTCCATTTACGTACACTACTGTATATTCTGTACAGTTCTTACGTGTAGACCGTCAACCCTTTGGGCACTGGCCCCTCCAAATGAACATCACCTGAAATAGGTGTAATAAAATGTTTTTGACCATGCAAGCATACGAATGCACGAGCTGCACAAAAAAGTAAGCAAGCTTCTAATCGTAAAAGGGAATTTTTTTATACAACAATGGCCTTACCTTCTCTTGAAAAGTGTTCTTTATGTGATGGTCCAAAACAACAAAGATGATGGGAAGTTCCTCTATTGTCACTTCTTAAAAGTTCCTTCAAAGTGACTTCTTCGGATCCACAAAACACGACCTTAAAGAAATGAGAGAAGTCATTCTGCATTTGGTGTTATACGAGTACAACTGCTTATTTCCTATCATAATCGATCTTCAACAGCTTCAACCGTTGTGTTGCAGAATAAGTGCATCCAGACGGGATAAATGCCGCTTCAATATACCAAATATGCACCGCCTTGTTTAAAGTATGGCTTTATTGGTGAGTTTTTCAACTGTTGAATCCAAGGATTGATCAAATCCTGAGGATCAAATCCTGAGGATCAAACAGCTCAGATAAAGCAGTTTCGTGATTTTGGCCCACAGGAGAAAAAGCTGCTGTCAAGTGGGAATTTCCGGTCAAACATTTTGACTGTCAGCTGACATAAGAAGCTGACATTTTCACGAAGTTGAGGTTTCCGTTAGGCGGAACGTAATTTTGCTGTCTTGCTTTAGGTCGCACCATCAGGAATCATGATTGTGGGTCAACAAAAAATTCCTCTCCCTTTAACTGTCCCTTAGCATTTGTTGCATGTTTGTATATGTCATTGTAAAGTCATCCTCAGGTGTTTGAAGGGCAATGACATAGCTGTAAGCTTTCCAGTTGAAATTGGTATAACTTATCCATTGCCACGGATACGTTAACTGGGCTAAAAGAGTCCTTGGAGTCAAATTAAACCATTTCACTACCTCTTGGTGTGGAGTATATTCGTCTCCTTCCTGGATTTTCTCTGCTTCAGTGCGAGGAGCCTGTACCAGATGCTTAGCCTTGAGCAGTGTCAGAATGTCGCTGAATCAGATTGACTTGCAAATGAAAACGGACCCTCTACTATGATTTCTTGGAGGCAGCTCACAAATGGTGAAAGGAGAGGTGGACTTTCACAAAGACTGAAATAGCAAAGATTTCAAGTTGTGTCTGGGAACAGAGTTAAACACAATAAGTTTTAGTGCTCACATATCCACTATCATAATCTTCTTGAAGTGTGGCAAGTTGAGTCCCACGTGGTAAAAGATTCTTCTTTGCGAGAGGTCAAAGTAGCTGGTGCTGTCCCCGTGCCGCTGAAGTGATGAAGGAAGCAACACCAGGCAACAGTTGTGGCAGGTAGGGACAAATGTTAGCTGCCTTCCCTAACAGTCTCTGAAATGCAGATTATAAGCTAGCACATCTTTAATAGCTGTGGGGAAGCAAGAAAAGCATGGTGCATATTGAGAGCATTATGAAACTTCACATATGAATGGGTGAGGAGGACATGAGCATAAATAGTACATTGCGTGCATTTGGCAAAGTAGCATTTTACAAACCCGAGGTCTCTGCAGCCCGAAGGTTTGCTGGATCACCCTATTGAATAGTGACTCGTTATGTATTTACTTAGTGTGTCCTCGCTTTGCGCGACGCTTGAGCTTGGTCTGAACATTACTATGTGAGCAATTTCACAGTAGGCAGACTGGAAAACGTTTTTAGGGTGGGAACCGACAAGTAACTAATGTCATTCTTGTCATCACTTCGCACAATATCCTTTAAATAGTTATTAACATTAACTAGGGGTATTTTTTCTGGCCCTGGCCGAAACTTGGACGCACTTACACCTTTCTCACCACTAAGCAGGACCAGGTCAGTAAAATCTTTTGGAGATGATTACTGCGTCAAATTTCCCTTTCCACAGCAACCAAATTCTTCCTCGTGGGCATGAACACTACCTGACTGAGCCAATATGAACGTTTCAGCAAGGGTAGGTCTGCTTTGAGTCAGAATTATCACAATGTTGAGAAATGCCAAGCCGCGAAACGAAACTCAGCTGTTGCTTGATACATCCTTATGCCCTTAGACTCGTGTCAGTTCTCTAAGAATGATGATTGATTGGACTACATCGCCAAAGTGACCAAGGTTTGCAGCCTCCAGAAGATCATCTCAAAAGGGACAAGTAATTGCAGCAGTCTGCGGTTGGTTCGGTGGTATCAGACAACAGACGGACGCCACCAGGACGACCAGATGAGGCAAGGATTTTGTCGACACGTTGAGTGAGTTTGAGTGACAACGCACCTCATGGACTCCATGCATTCAGTGCGGGAGGCAAGCAGAGTGCGGTCATAGATGCCCAGTAACTCCGACTAAAAGGCCGATAGGGCAGAAATTACGGGTATAATACTCATTGCGACACTACGCTACTGTGCTATAGCAGCTTCTTACCTGATTGTCGTTGACTTGCTCGATTTCTATAATCGCCACTGCTACAAACTAAAGCCTCTGATCTCTCGATCAGCTTCACTTCTAAACGCCAATCAGGAGCACAAGGTTACTCCATAGTCGTGCAAACGATCGCACCCACCCACACAGACATTACCTAGTCAGATAAGGACTGGAGAAGGTTGAACGTCCCAGATAAAGTGACGCTGACGTGACAGGGTGGTAACAGAATATTGTTCAACAGGAGAGACGTGGTATCGCTCTTCACTCCGCTGGAAGGAATGGTGTGCGAGCACCGGTAGCTTCTGCTTATCGAAAAGTTACATTCTGGACGGATAGTTATTTTAAGGACACTTGTGTACAATAGGGCCAAGAACTGAGTAAACTTTATTAATTCCAGAGCCAAACTGTTTCTAAAAATTGCATTTTTAAAGAATCTTGACTTGTGTTGGTACCGATTAACTCAGCACAGTAATAACTTCATGCTCAATGCCTTTAGATGTCGCTATATAGTGAGGGGAAGGTGTGGAAAGGCATCAGTCCTCTCCTACCTGGCGCCTGCAGTCGTCGAGGTCCTCGTCGTGATAGTCCCCGGTGGCGCTCGAGCCGCCATTGAACTCCATGACGACTCCGGAAGTGACACTTCTCATTGGAAAGTTGGAAAAGAAGTTCCTATCACATCGGTTTTTGCTTTACCTCGCACCACTTGTTTTGTTTGGCCTTGCGCCGATGGAAAAACGCTGATCTCGACCACTCAACCTCTCCCGACGAAGCCTTTCTGGACGTATCAATGTATTTTTTGGTTACGAGATGAAATGCTAAGGTTGCTAGTTGACTTAGTTCACGATTGCGTCCAAGGGCCATTTCATTTGCTACAACAAAGAGGTGGTGACATAGCAAAGTCTCTCTGACACTAATCGTGGTGTTCAACTGACTGAGCAAATGTTTTTGGTGGTGACTTTTTTACATCTGAATTCATTGCGTCTCCACACTGAAATAAATGTGGAGGGATGATGCCTGCGAAAAGATGATACGTTTAATGATCTAATGATGAAATGTTCCTTGACTATCTCAGCACATGACTCAACAATTTCTTGTGTGGCAATATGCAGGTGTCCTCACATGGCCAGGGCAATTCTCCCGTCTAGACAATCGACCAACAACAGAACATCGTGCTTTTTGTTGAGCCTCACATGGCATTTAGTCAGTGTTGGCTCTGCCTGATCTCAGTTCATTTGTGCATCCACGTATAGCTTCCTTGAAATTTCTGCAAGAAACTTCTTTCGGTCACGATTGCACGTCAATGTGTGAGTTAAGTTACATTGATAGATTAGATTAGGAAATTTTCAGTTGCAAATCCACCTCTTTACTACGGATCTTGGGCCAATGGTAGCCGAGCTTTAGTTGTTTATATTTTTCCTTCATGATGGAGCCGCCAGAGGGCGCAGCAGTGGGGCCATTGCCATTGAGCGGCGTTCAGAGATGTCTATAATTGTAAAAATTGTCGAAAAGTGAAAAGTGCGTCTATGGTAGAGATTTGCAGGGTCAGGAGACTAATTTCAAAGTGAAAAAACTTTCGGACGCCGCCTTTGTCAAGGCGCTGCAAGACAACGACTGAGGCCAGGGGAACCAGCACTGAAGTGCTTGAGGAAGGCGCTGAAGTTGCCGCAGCAATCTGCGATCTGTTTATCCCGCTCGAAGTTTCCCCACAGGAAGCAAACAAAGCAAGCCAACGAGAGAAAGAAAGAGAAGAGAAGCATCTATCCATCCCTCCGCAATTTGAAACTGACCCGATCCAAGACGTCCTAGCTCGGCCCCACTGCCAAGATGCCCGTGAGTGACACCCCAGACCAGAAGAACGTCGCGGAGGAAGAGTCCGAAACCAACCCTGGAGACGTCTCCAACGTCACCGACGACGGGCTGAACGAGTCCACAGCCTCCAACCAAGGAGGTAATGAAAACAGATGTGATGGTTTTGAACGCTGTCGTCACCTTGTCACCTGTTCGTCACTTGATCAAGTTATCTTATTTCAGGCGATCACGATCCGTATTATCCTCCGATCATAACCTTGCCCGAGGTTATCGTCGACTCCGGCGAAGAGGATGAAGACATAATGCTTTGCCTCCGTGCCAAACTCTTCAGGTTTGATTCTTCGGTGGAGCCGCCGGAGTGGAAGGAGCGAGGCACTGGTCAGGTCAAGCTACTCAAGCAAAAAAAGAATGGTGAGGGAGTCGATGTCTGCCGAGCAGTTTCACTAGACGTTAGAGACAGTGAAGATGAAGTCATTCGTGCTCGTTCTAGGAAACATTCGCGTCCTGATGCGTCGGGACAAGACGCTCAAGATATGCGCTAACCATTTGGTGCAACCTTGGATGCAGCTACGACCCAACTGCGGCTCTGAGCGAGCCTTCGTCTGGAGCGTGCAGGCCGAGTTCGCCGACGGAGAACCAAAGCCGGAGTTGCTCGCCATTAAGTTTGCAAACGCGGAGTACGCCAAGAAGTTTAAGGCCAAGGTACGTGTTCAGACTAGTGCTGATTATTCGGCAAGGCAGACCTTTCTTCACCACTGTTATTGCAGTTCGAAGACGCCGTCAAGCTGGTGACCCGCCTGGAGGCTGCCAAGATCACCAAAGATGAGGTAGATGATATCTCAAAAAAGGTGGACAAGGTCGATCTTGAGGGAGAAAAGTGAGACAGGAATAGGAAAGTGCTGCGGGATATCAATCCTTTTCCTCTCGTCTGCAGTATGTGTACATATCAATGACGACGACATTCGTGATAGAATCCTGACGCTTAAATACATCATTTGACACTCATACATTTCTTAGGGTCTTGCCCAAGATTTTCAAAAAAATAAGCTGAAATGCACTGACAACACAGGTAAGTTATCGTTACAGTAGTACTTGGGTTGCTTAAGCTCAACATGGATTTATCTATCATCCGTGTGCTGGAAAAACTGCGTGATTTTAGAATCCAACGTCGTCTACCTACTTACCACAGCTTCATCTCCAGTTTACTTCGGGTCCTTATCTTACCCTCTCCATGTCATTCTGTGCACCCCTGACCATGTCTCCGTGAACCGATCTCATGGTCTTCCCATGGGACATTGGCTTACTTCACACCATTGCAGAAAGCTCTGATCACAAGTCCACAAGTGGAGAAGAGTTCTAGCTCGTTCCGCAACACCTTCGCGTTTAGTAACTTCACAATAACACCCTATGTCGAGATGGCGGATATCGCGGTAAACATCGTGCAACGTTCTGGCGCTCAATGCTACGTACTTTACGTAACACGCGATGATGATGTTCCATCAGCAGAACGTCAATCACGTCGGACAGGGCCGAGGACTACGCCATCTGGATAATTCCATCCCAAGATCCTGTCACACGAAGTCAACGGACAACAGCCGCTCATAGCAGTCCTCTGCGTGCATATGTCCGCGATGTCCAAGCGCACCAAGGGTCGTCCTATCCAATGAAAAGGATGCCATCGTGCCCTCTAACGTAGCATTTCTCCTCACACAATCTTTGCAGGCGTGAGCGATGTCCAAGAGCATGAACGCCGTGAACGTTTCAGGCAAGCCCCTGAGCTGGAGAGAGTGAGTGGAAAAAAGCCAGTGTGTCGTCAGCTGATGCCGGCTTCTCTCCTGCTCGACGTTCCGTACGCGGCTGTGCCCGAGCACTCCCCGGCCAGCTTTGAAAGGGTATAAAAGCTCGTTCCTTGCTTTACTCGTCCTCTTTAGCTCCTGGCTGCTCGATCGCGTCGGTCACATCAGGAACAACGACAGGCAGCTGTAACTCGCTTTCAGCGTGGTAAAAGTATTAGTGCCGCAGGAGACGACGAGATGGCCTCTTCCAAGCCCGCCTACAAAGTTGGTGAGTGCCTTCACGTTGTTGGCTGTGTGTCACGCTCATTCTCATTTCTGATATCCAGAGACAGTCACTTTCCTGTGTTGGAGGGATAAGAACTTTAAGCTCAATTGAGAGAATAATGATACTGGCTTCGTTGCGCAGTCGAACCTCCATTTAACGTGGTTTTCCGTCACCAGGGTAAACCACGCGTCATGTTGCGATGATGCGTTTTCAGGGAGACTTTTGTAGAGAAATTTAGTCAGCAGGGAAGAAGGCGTTATATCGAGAGCCGTTAAATAGAGCTTCGACTGTAAGTCGTCGTATGTAACGGCGTTGGGTTCTATTATTAGACTGCATGGACATACACGAGTTCATGTCGGTGATTTTTCGCCGCAGCTGACATCGCCCTGGCCGACTTCGGTCGCAAGGAGATCACCCTGGCAGAGAACGAGATGCCCGGGTTGATGCACCTACGGGCCACGTACGGCGCCCAGAAGCCACTGAAGGGCGCGCGCATCGCGGGATGCCTGCACATGACGATCCAGACGGCGGTGCTTATGGAGACACTTATTGAGCTCGGCGCAGAGATCACATGGTACGGTACTCCCAGCAGCTGAAATGAAGATGCTGAAGAGAACTACACGAGCCACGTCTGTGTCTATTTATAGGTCATCCTGCAACATCTTCTCGACGCAGGATCATGCGGCTGCTGCTATGGCTGCCAGGGGAGTTCCGGTCTACGCATGGAAGGGGGAAACTGACGAGGAGTACATCTGGTACGGTCAACTAAACCATCTTTGGTCTACCGTTTCTAGTGAAATTGGTCTTTCAGGTGCATCGAGCAGACCGTTACGTTTCCCGACGGGAAGCCATTGAACATGATCCTGGACGACGGCGGCGATCTCACCAACTTGATTCATGAGAAGCATCCCCAGCTACTGGATGACATTAAGGGGCTGTCGGAGGAGACTACTACGGGGGTACACAACTTGTACAAGATGTTCAAGGACGGAAAGCTCAAGGTGGGTGAATGGATTGAGGAAGAGATACACGGGTTAACAAGCAATTCAGGTTTAAAGCGTGCTTGAGATGTATTCTAACAGTCGGTTTTTTTTGCGGATGAATGGAGGGTTAGCAGCGCCGCCATGATCATGTGGCAGCATTGCAACTGTTTTATTGCAAAGTGCATTTCTGCCCCACAGGTTCCCGCTATCAATGTTAACGATTCCGTGACAAAATCAAAGTTCGACAACTTATACGGCTGCCGCGAATCCCTCGTGGACGGCATCAAGCGTGCCACTGATATCATGTTGGCTGGCAAGGTCGCCGTTGTGGCCGGATATGGCGATGTGGGCAAGGGAAGCGCCCAGAGCCTTCGCGGCTTTGGGTGCAGGGTCATCATCACCGAAATCGACCCCATCAATGCACTCCAGGCCGCTATGGAAGGCTACGAGGTGACAACTCTTGATGATGCAGTCCAGAAAGCAAACATCTTCGTCACTACCACCGGGTGCAAGAGCATCATCGAGGGCAAGTGAGTAGGAATCGATTGAGTATTAAAGAGGCGGTGCCGCATATAGCCGTCCACCTTCGCCCAACAGGCACTTCCTTCAAATGAAAAACGACGCTATCGTGTGCAATATCGGCCACTTCGACTGCGAGATTGACGTCAAGTGGCTGGAGGACAATTGCGTCAAGAAGACTAACATTAAGCCACAGGTAAGATTTGCAGCGAAAAATAGAGTTTCTAGGATTGTACCGATGTTTTCTACTCTATGGCCTTTAGGTGGATCGCTACACACTTCAGAATGGCAAGAACGTGCTCCTCTTGGCCGAGGGTCGCCTCGTCAACCTTGGCTGCGCCATGGGTCACCCTAGCTTTGTCATGTCCTGTTCCTTCTCCAACCAGGTGCTGGCTCAAATTGATCTTTGGACCAATCCAGGAAAGTATGCTGTGGGAGTGCACATGCTGCCCAAGAAACTGGATGAAGAAGTGGCTGCTTCTCATCTGGATGCATTGGACATCAAGATCACAAAGCTCTCCGAGGACCAGTCCAAGTATCTTGGCATTCCGGCCAATGGACCTTTCAAGCCTGACCACTACAGATATTAAACAAGGACTTCCGAGCAGTGTGTAGCATGCACCACGTATACTTCGTACCAGCATTTCCACTCGTACTGATGTTCAGTTCAAATGCTGACTTACCCCTACGAGACAAATTGAAGAGCGATCTTTGAACTGGATAAGAGTACACAGATGCCTGCACATCTTATACGCGGCAGTTGCTACCCAGCTATGGAAGAATTATTTTTGGATTTTTTAACCCAGTTTTTGAATCTGAAATGTACTTTATAAATGTTTCCTTATGTTTTTTGAAGTACTAATTCATGTATCGGCACCACTGAAGCGTGTTCATAGTTAAAGATCTGACGATATTGCCGCCGCAATCCAGTCCAGAAAGAATGTGACCCTGGAGAAGACTGCAGGGAAGGGCGCGGCGCAGTCAGTTACCGAGAAGCTGGATAGTCCGACTAAGATAAATCTGAAAGAAAGGATCTTTGTTAATAACAGACTTGCATACATGCTCACGAATATGTTTACTTGAAAGAACCGCCTTGGCAAATGTAAAATACACGAACATCTGGTCCACAACCTGTTACACTAACTTGCCTTCCGCCCATTCTGACCATTAAAGGGCCGCCGGAATCGCCTGCACAGATCGACTCTGTTCCGACGGGTCCCTTGAACGTACAAATCATGTCTGCAGTGACCTTCACTGCCACTGCGCTCAAGTTGTCCACGCAGGTACGATTCGGCACAATGTTTAACTCGACCTGAAATGAGCAAGGCTTTTGTGCTTGAAAGAATACGTGCACATACACGTAAAGGAAGACTAAGTGTAGTTAGTAGTTGTGTACAGCGCTTTTGAAAGTCGTAGCTGATATCTACGTACCTCTCTGAGTACGTCTGACGATATTCCAGTCTCCGTGATGCCCCAGCCGGCAGCAATTCCCACCATTCTTTCATACGTTTGCTCCGCGTCCTCAGGAAGGCAGACTGGTCCAATGGTGGAGCCAAACTCCACGGGACTGTCCAACCTTAGAATGGATATGTCGCCGGGCGTGCCGGGCAGATTCTAAGAAGTGGGAGATATTACGTCCTGAGGTTGTTAAAGTATCATATTGGTATGACATGCATATGATAGCGCAGTAGCAATATGGTGGATTTCCAATATTATATTTCTGAGCAGTAGATACTCTTTACCAGCTACTGACCGAGCTACTCTTTGTCTCTTGTCTTCTACTGGTTATGACGATATATGCTTTCGGTATTGCCACATTGAGAATCCACTGTACGTACTTGAGCACTGCTTCATTTTTGTTCATTTGATACCTGAAATCGCCAATAATTGATGACCCGGACCACTTTTCTGGTGACCGCAACAGTTTCATCAGTGTTAACAAGGTCGTGGTCCCCAATATGAATCTGCAAGAGCATAAAGGAGATGTTCATGTAGTAAACGAATACACGTATCATACGTGACAGCGTTAATAATGTATCGTATACATTCAGAGCTTTTCTGACTATGACCTGCATCGTGCTCTCGTACGTAGCGTTATGGTTCTCGTGTACCTGATTACGCGCACTTTCCTGCATGTTTTGCCCTACCGTCAAGTCGTCCAGGAAATTTTTGATATTTCCGAACTCCATGCAGTGCGCGGCGGTGATGACATAGCGCTCGTTGAGTAAACTGCCACCGCAGAAGTGCTGATTCTTGAACTGCATAGAGACGATCCAGGGGTATGTGTTCACTGTCGCTTCTACGCCGTCGATAATCTTGAAGGTCGCCGGCGTGGGATTACGGAACTTGGAGCGACAAAAAACGTCTCTCGTTGAAAATGCCGGAAAGTACCGCTCAGTCAGCAGTCGCCTTCGCGTCAGTGGATGAGGACCTTTCGTCTCTTTCCCCCCTGCAAATTGTACAACAGATCTTGTGATTTTGCGTATACCGTACGCATGAACTGATGGACGGACGTGTTCTTGACTTTTTTCAGGATGCTCTCGACTCCTGTCACCAAGTAGAGCGCGGCTTTCGTCAAAAGACTTCTTACGGTAGATGCTACAGAAAATTATGCGCTTATCCGAAGCTCACCTGCGCGGTCATCACGGTCGCTTCTGCGACTTATCTGATCGTGTGAGGAGGACGTGGCCATTTGTACGAGTTTACACGCGTCGCTGTCGACGTTGCACACCTCGCTCACGACGCTCTTAGCAGGAGATTTTTTCCGCCGCTTCAATTTAAAGACCTTTCGGCCGTGCTTCTTCGTCAGCTTTTTCTCCACCAACACCATGGAGGAGAGGTCCAGGTTGCGGAGAGCGTTTGAGATTAATGCAGAGTTTTCCTCCACGGGAGAATTGCCACAACTATCGAATGAAGGCAAAGGTTGAACCTATTGAAGAAAGACGTCGTGGTGAGGAACACCCAACGGGGATGTCTCTATCATTTCCTTACCTTGGTGCATTTGATCTGAGTGATCTTGATATTCCATTTGTACGAGTTTGATTGCACCATCACACTGAGACCGAGGTCTTTCTCTATAGCGGCGGCCCTGGCGACGATGGAATACCCGCTCTTCCTGCCGCAGATTCTCCCACCCTCGCCACCAGCGCTATTCAGCACTGATACAGAGTCCAGGTTACAATCGCTGTTCTCGTTGGAGGCGAGTTCAAAGTCCTCTAGATCAAAGCGTACCTAAATGTTTTATGAATAAATGAACAGCTCTGCTAAGTCTTTTAAGGCAGTGTGTCCTTACCCAGCACGTATCATCGTCCACCGGCCTGATTTTGAGAAAGCACGCGAAGGGCGTGGAGTCCGTGAACGGGTAAGATGGGTTCGTGAAGTAGGCTACCCTCTCGTTGATGGTAACTCCTTCGCACTTGTCCGTGATGAAGATGCAGCAGACGCCGGTGACTGCTGGAGGACCACAATAGCGACCCAGGCGGCCGCCGCGCATTATGCATTCCACCTCGTTGTAACAGGACCCAGAGACGTCGCGGTTTCCTGGCTGAAGCTTTGACGTGCAATCTGCATGCCCAAGTATCCCGAAGGGATTGCTAAAGAGGCGAGGGTCTCGGCGATCTAACGTGACATTGCTTGTTGACGGAGCCTCTGCTGTGATCACTGGCAGCAGCTGGAGAACGCACGACGACGCGACCGCGGCCACGACCAATAGCTGGGCTCTCATTGCACTAATGCATCACTATCTACGTCCGCCACACAACATCCAGAGTAGCATTGAGACTTTGCGATGTTGCTTCTCCACCACCCACGTTCAAGAGCACATCGTGACTGCGGCGAGAGCACTGACACCCCACTACGCTTGATCCCAGTATGAGGAGTTCGCCGGCATCGACGCCGTCTTTGCTTCCGTCGTTTTAAGGACACAGCAGGCAATGGAACTGTCGCCCTCGTCGGTTTCACACTTCATTATCCGCCTCCCCGTGGATGTCGCGAGAAACTGAATGCTGCCGTAGCATATATTTTATTGTTCCGCCTCCTTCTGCTCTTGGATTTATTTTCGACTCCCCGCAGCGCCCGCGCGACCACGACGAAAGGCAACCCGCGCAGGGTCACGGTTGGATGTGACGGCGAGGTCTTTGGCTCAGTGTCGCTACTGCGCGGCGTCACACCAATACTTCAGGACGCACCACTTAAGTACTTAAGTATTGTCTGAGGATGAACTTATTGGATTGTGTTGCATGAGTGGGAATGGAAGCAAAGGGATGCGGTAGCGCAGCGTCACCGTCGTGGTGGTGGAGTCCTGGTTCTCGTGCATGGACATGGACGAGAAGCTGACAAATAGCATCCCTTCCATCGAAAGGTTAATAAACTTTGTCTTCAGTTTTAGAAGCGTCCTTGACAATGAAATGGGAAGAGAAAAGTTGACATTTTCAATTGCTGTAACTCCATTACTTAAACGGGTCGCGCTTTACTTGCGCAGAGTTCATGCTTGAAGTCATTTCTCTCCACCTCCTTTGTGTCTCCGCACGGCGGAGTCGCTGGCGCTCTCGTCGTTCCCGTCGTTGCCTGCTTGGTTGCGCTTTTTCACGCAGGCGGAGAGTTACAAGAGGGAAAAATATTGCATCATCAGCGGGGAGATGCAGGACGCGCACAAGTATCACCTATGACGCTGTGTAATAATACAACGCTACATGTGTATACATACTAGGTGTGTTGTACGCGCACTAGTATAATGTCAACCTGGATAATCTAACAGTGAGCTGCACTCTAACATATTAATGCCACCGCGTTGCAATCAGAAGCTCCCCCCCCCCCCTGGTTACACTTGAGAAGTTTTGCCGTCGTCACGCCTTTCCAAGCAAATCATACGGTGTCACTGTCCTTGGCCTCTGGCTAGATGGAGTCCCCAACATTGACAGTGAAAATAGCTACTGTTAGAACAGACCAGATTCCGGGGCAGCCAGGGACACGCCGACGTATCGCATAAAGGTGGAAGCGCGCACGAGAGTGACGACCGACCCCGATTGTCAGGACATCAAAGTGTGCAAAAAAGGGATCGCGTGTCTGTTGCATTATTCGATTTTGCATATCTCCCCGGATAGGACCTGGCGAGACAGCTCAGATACGCCTATCGCGTTTTCATATCGAGATTTTCTTCTATGTTTCTGTTGCATAACAAGTTTCAAAGTTGTATATGAACATATACGACTAACATATATAATTTAACATATTTATCGTACTGTTGTACTTGTGCATACCGTGCTGTGCAGTCACTATAAATAAGTCTACGGTTATAGCATTGTCTCCCTAATGTTGAAGGAATCAGGTTTCACTAGCTCATATTGTAATGTCTGCACGAAATAATTTGTATGCATTCTCGACACAGTAGAAGCGACTGGCGCAATAATCTTGAAGAGGTTATGTGACCCTATGGCGTCAACTTTCCGAAAAAAAACCCTGAGCTGTGATAGTCAACAAAAATAAGAAGCACAATAAACAAGTTCGACATGACAAGCGAGCGCGTGATCCGTACCTCGTCCGAGGCTTGGAAGTTGTTAAGCGGCTGCCTGGCTCTTTACAAGCCGGTCGGGCAGACCCACCGTCAGCTCTTCAGAAACGTCAAAGCAAAACTCGTCCAGGAGTTGAACGAAATGGACCTCCGCGAGAAGGCGGAGGACCTGCAGCTGGACGGAGGGGGAAACTTTGCCCACACCTTCCCCGTATCTTCTTCAGAGCTTATGCCGATCAGACCACTTACTAAGATGAGCCTGAAGCGCACCCTACGAAGCATTAATCGAGCGGCGTACGAGGATTATCGCCGTCACCCTTTGGTGCTGGGGCCCGGTTTCGAGCAAGACGATCTGCGGTTGCGCCCTGTCAATCCTCTGACGGATCGTCAAAGTGGCGTGATGCTTTGCACACTAAACCACCGAAATTTATGGAAGAGACTGTTGAGCTCGGCTAGGATGGCTGTCACCTTCCGCATACGAGTCGAGCTCGGACGCGCCACGGACACAGGCTTTGTTGATGGGAAGACGGTAGTGAAATCGCGAAACCCTTACGTCAAAGAGAAAAACCTGGCGCGAGTCTTAGCCCTGATCCAAAGCTCCCACCAGCGCCAGGCCTTCTTTCACTCCAAGGTCAGCCGGCAGAGCCAGGAGGCGTACGAGCTCGCGGTCAAGGGACCCACGAGACCGCTCGAGATGGATTCTGACCACTCATTCGTCTGTGGACTGAAGTTGGTCTCACCTTTTGGCTCCAAAACCGACGAGATCGAACTAGAGTTGACTTGTATAAAACCAAATGAGCAGTTCCTGCTCAAGTTCATATCAGAGCTGGGGTGGAAACTCAAGATCCATTGCGTGTGCTCTGAGATGCGGTGCATTCGAGTAGGATTCGCTACGTTGGACTATGCTTTGCTAGAAAAGCACGCTGGACTTGAGAATGTACTTAACAACATTTATGCTCTTCAGACTCTGGTGGACGACAACCGAGATATCGTCACCGGCTCTGCGGTCAACCTGAAGGAACCTTACGCAGAAGAAAAGATTAGGGACTAGTACTTTTTCTCTCTGGGGTGGTGTATGAAAAACGCTGTGGTTGAGGGCAAAAGTTCAGTTACATTGTCAGTGAAACAGTTTTTCTTGTCTCTTTCTGTTAGCCTACTCCAAACAGCAAGATGGTAGAGGTCGGCATTGGCATCTTGACTGTCAGTGACACTTGCAGCAGGGGAGAAGCAGTGGATACTTCTGGAAACAATCTTCAGGTTGCAGCAATGGCAAGTGCGAAACTTCAGAGTCTGATTGTCCTAACGGGAACTATTCTTTCAGGCCATGATTCCCACATTGTTTCCGAAGTGGAACGTTGATATCAAGCGCTCCTGCGTCTCTGATGACCTCTTCGCCATTATACATGCCCTGAGATGCTGGAGTGGGGGCGAGTCTGCGCGGGATGTTATTCTGACGACTGGCGGGACAGGTCTGTCACCTCGAGATGTCACTCCGGAGGCCACCTACCAGGTTGTAGACCGAGAAGCACCCGGACTGGTTCACCTGTTGATGAGCAAGTCACTCCAACAGACGCCTCTTGCTGCTCTGTCGAGGTAGACGTTAAAGCACCTGGGTTGTTCACCTCAAGCATTGTTGTCGTCAGTCCTATTTTCTAGGTTGAGGGCTGGTGTCACGGGCAAGACGCTCATTGTAAACTTCCCCGGTAGCAAAAAGGCCTCTGCAGAGTGCTTGACCTTCCTGAAGGATATCCTACCACATGCCCTGGACCTCCTTGCAGACCGAGTAAGACATCGTTGTACAAGAATGTAAGTTCAGCAATTCATGCGTGAGGTTCTCGTTTGATTTTATGTTTCAGAAGGCACCCGTCGTTCGAGCGCACGACGTGTTACAGGGAGGCGGATCTCGCAGTTGTTCGCACTCCAAGGTCGACACGGACATCATCGCCAGCAGAGATAGGAAGTCACCTTTTCCGATGATTCCTGTAAAGGAGGCACAGAAGATGGTGCTGACAGAGTGTCAGAAAATTTCCCTAGGTCCGGAGAGTGTTCACTACACGGATGCTCTTGGAAGAGTCTTGGCGGAAGACGTTTATGCTAAAGATCCTTTGCCGCCGTTTCCCGCTTCCATCAAGGACGGGTAGGCAAAATACGTGCCTGGCCCTCAACATCATTCTTATTAGAGACTTCCTTGTCTTCTGTAGATACGCCGTCATTTCTGCAGATGGCGTGGGTGTGCGCCAAATGGTAGGAGGGGCTACTGCTGGATGTGGACCTGAAAGCTTTCATCTCTCTCCCGGTACCTGCGTGCGTATCAACACTGGGGCTCCTGTGCCACGGGGTGCCGACGCCGTTGTCATGGTGGAAAACACTCGTTTGGCCGCTGCCAGCTCTGATGGACGTCAAGAAGAGGCGGTCGAGATTCTTGTCGCCCCAACACCCGGACTTGACATCCGCCCGATCGGCTCCGATATCGCCGCCGGGTCGCTGGTCTTGAGGAAAGGTTCTCTTTGCGCCGCTGCCGAGATTGGCCTGCTCGCTGCCGTCGGTGCCATCCGAGTAGAAGTTTGTCGTAGACCTAAGGTGGCACTTTTATCTACTGGAGATGAAGTCGTCGACCCTAACATGAAGACGCTCCCACCGGGTGCTATCCGAGACAGCAACAAGGCTATGTTGGCAGCTTTTTTGAGACAGGAGGGAATCGCTGAAGAAGTCCTGGATTGCGGCGTGGCACGCGATGAGCCCGGAGCTCTTTTGACTAAACTGCGGGCTGCCCTTGATGAAGCGGATGTGATTACTTCGACGGGTGGCGTTTCTATGGGCGATCGTGACCTCCTCCGCAGGGTGTTATTGGAGGATTTGGGGGCTGATCTCCACTTTGCACGCATTGACATGAAGCCTGGGAAGCCAACCACATTCGCCACGCTCTCGTGGCCGTCAAAGAGAGGCAGTAAAGAGCAGAGAAAACTGGTATTGGGCCTTCCAGGCAACCCCGTCTCGGCCGCCGTCACCACCCAGCTGTTTTTGCTCCCAGCTTGTCGCCATTTGGCGGGGTGGGAATCACCCTTTCCTGCGACCATGAGGGCGTCGTTGGCAGCAGACCTGAAGTCGCTCGACTCACGGCCTGAGTTTAGAAGAGCGAAGCTATCGTGGACCCATGGGGAGGCGGTGGGGAAAGAAGAAGGGGATGCCGGAAATCAGGCAAGCAAAAGCAAAGAGTATGGTGAAGTGGAGTAGGTCAGATCTGCTTAGGCTTCGACGGGTGCTTTAGTTTAGGATAAAAAGAATATTTCACTCAAACATGAGTGAAATCAAAATCCAGTGGAACACGGATATAACGGTCAAATTGTCATGTCCCAATTTCAGTATACTATGTAGCAATGAATTCCTAACAGATACATTTTAGGCCTGCATAACGTATATAACGATCATTTCGTGGCAAGGAAAACTGACATTTGGTGGACCGACAAAATCATTTCGTGTAGATTTTATCAATGGTCCATGAGCAGCTGGATTTTGTTGCACTCTGAGGACCGAGGACCTGAGGAGTGAAGTCTCCAGACATCCTGACCAGGAAGAACGAGGGGCCAAAAGCGAGGTCAGGTCTAGATCGATGGTTATTTTTCCGGTGTCTCCAAGGACAAGTAGTAAAGTCTTGAGGTGTTAACTATGTTTTGTGCCTG